>OMCT01002169.1_pt1 | contig 10380 bp, 6 predicted proteins | sample 1674301 | NCBI WGS metagenome assembly OMCT01 (sample SAMEA103958158, study PRJEB25191) | human gut metagenome
TGATAGTCTTAGAGGAATTGAACAAAAAACTATTATTATTTATGAGAAAGCTGAAAGTGATTTTAATGATAGTAATATCATTAGTGATGATTCCGTTCTCCGCTATATCGCAAAAAAGATACAAGATTGATGGCGATACAGTTATTGTTTTTACTCCGAAAGAAACTCGTAAGTTAGCTATAAAACTTCTTGAAGGTGAAAAGTATGAAAAACTTTATCTTACTGCCAGTGAAATTCAAAGAGTACAAGATAGCGTTATATCCTTCCAGTCTTATCATATTGCTATTCGTGATAGTCTTTTGGTTGTTTCTTTTGGTGGCCTTGATTCACTCAATAATAAGTTAATTGATTATCAAGAAAGATATTTAGCTGAACGAAAAAAGAAACGTAGAAATGGTTGGATTGCAGCTGGTTCTATTGCTTTAAACGCTGTATTAATATTTATATCAAGTCGATGATATATGGTACATGGATTTAAGATAGAAAATGACAAACTAATTCTTGATGTAGAAGAGATACTTCAATATCCTTTACTTCAACAGATATATGCTCGTGATGATAGTAAAGATAAATCTTTTGCAGAAAAAGAATTTAGATTTATATTATATTTATCCGATAGAAAAGGTTATGTAACGAAAGCAGGACTTACTAAAAAAGAAGCTTATGCTTATGCTAAGTCTAATGCCGGTTTAGATGAATCTTATCTACCGGATAAAGTTGTTTTATCTGCTATTGAATTTGTAAAATCAAATCTTAATATTACAGCTGTTGAAGATTTAATTAATTCTACTATTAAATCTTTGAATCTTTCAAGTAAGTTGGTTCGTACATTAACTGATGGTATAGAAGATTTAATGTCGAAAGAACTTGAAATGAAAGATTTAGCTCTTTGTGAAGATACTCTTAAACAGATTATTAAAATTGCTAATGAAATTCCTGCACGAGTTGAAAGTCTTACTGAGCTTAATGATAAGTGGGATAAGATTGAAAAAGGTGTAACATCAATTCGTGGTGGAGCTGAATATAGAGATAGTTATGACGGAACAAATGATAGAGCATCTAACGCTCCTAACGAAACAGAAACATTATCGTAAAGACAATCGTTATGGTTATGAAACTGGTCGAAGTCCGTTTATAGATTATATACTTGAAGATAAAGAAAGTTACAAACCTTTATCTTCAAGTATTTGTCGTTTTACTGGTAAACCTTGGATTGACAGAGATAACGATTTTCTTATAGGTGAAAGTGGTGGTGTACTTATGAAAATAGACTTTATTTTTGTAGGTACTGAAATATTTAGTCATGTTGCAGACTTTTATGAAAAACATGGATGTTATTGTCTTGAACCTGATGATAGTCCTAATGCCGTAAAGTTTTGGCAACGTGAAATGGATAGACGAGTTAAAGGTGTTCAAGCATATTGTAAATTATACATTAAAGATATTCCTGCTTATTTAGCAGCTAAATCTGATGCTGAACGTAAGGCTTTACTTCATAAAGTTCGTATAACTGGCGACCATTATAATTATCTTAACTATGGTCGTATAGATCGTGCTCCTAATGAAAAAGAACGTAAACAATTAGATAAAGAAGGTCTTTTCAAAGTTCATACTGTTGCTGGATTTCCTCGTTTTTGGGATGGTGATTATTGGAATTTTAAGATAGATGAATTAATTGCTAACAACAGTTGTAACTTATGTAAAGCAAAAGCTCGTCGTAAAGGATTTTCATATAAACGAGGTAGTCAAGCAGCTAACACTCTAAATGCTAATAAGAACGTAACTGTTATTCTTGCTGCTGATACATTAGATTATTTAACTGTTAAAGATGCTACATCTTATATGGTTAAAGTTAATCTTGATTGGTATGAAAATCATACTTATTGGAAACGAGGTTATTTAAGTGAGAATTTCGATAAAGGTATTGAACTTGGATATAAAAAGACAAAAGAAGGTCAAAAGGCTTTTGGATTTCGTAGCAAACTTTTGAGTGTTGCTATTGGTAGAAATGAAAGTGCAGCTGTAGGTAAAAAAGCTATTGAAATAGATTTTGAAGAAGCTGGTCGTTGTCCAAATCTTCAAAAGGCATTAGATGTTATGTTATCTAATGCAGAATCTGGTGCTGAAAGAATTGGTACTATTCGAGTGTATGGTACTGGTGGTACAAAAGGTGCTAACTGGGAAGCATTCGGTAATTGTTTTTATAATCCCGGAAAGAACGATATGCTTCCTATGGAAAATATCTGGGATGCTAATAGTAGACATGCTGTTTGTGGTTTCTTTTTTCCTCAGATATGGGATTATGAACCTTTTATAGAAGATGGTAATTCTTTACTGTTTGCTTCTTGGAAGGATGATTATGACAAGAAACGTGGTGCAGAAAAAGAGAAAGATGCTGGTGAATATAATATTTATGTAGGTCAACGTGCTAACAGTCCTAATGAGGCATTTACGAACACACAAGAGAACATTTTTCACAGTCCGGAACTTACTAATCATATTAACGCTATTAAATATGATAAGTCTAATCATTTTTATGAAGATGGTTGGTATATACTTGATGATGGACGTGTTAGATTTGTTACTAAACAGGAATGTATTGAACGAGCTATATTTGGTTCCGATAGATTCCATGAATATATAACTGATGTACCTCATAATTCAAAGACTGATGTTCATGGTTGTATAAGAGAGTTTTATTCTCCTATTCCAAATGATGGTAGTCTTTATTTTATTTCTTATGACCCATATCGTGTAGATAAAAATAAAGAAGAAGTTAGTACAAAAAATTCACTTGCAAGTTTTCAAGTGTGGATGCGTACTAATAGTAAAACTCCTTACATGGGTAAACGACTTGTTGCTTCTTATTGTGGTCGTCTTGATACTATGGAAGCTGTCGATAAACTTGTTCTTTATGCTTGTTTACGTTGGAATTGTAAAGTTCTTTATGAGGCTGGTACTGGTGAACTTGTTACTAATTTCAAGAAATGGGGTTATAGAGATAAGTTATTAAAAGACCCAAGTAGTTATATTAATCGTAGTGTTGATGGCCCTCGTATTACAGGTTATGGTATTGTCATTGGTGATGGCGATATTAAGTTGGAAGGTATGCGCATGGTGCGGGATTTCTTATACGAAATTGTCGGAAAAACGTCCGACGATACACCAATATATAGATTTAATCAAATTTATGATATAAGTTTCTTATTAGAGTTAGATAGATTTATATTTGGGCGTAATGCAGACCGATTGAGTTCGGCTATTGTTGCAATGTTTGAATTTCGTAAAGATTCCCTTTTACTTGAACGAGAAGCTAACTCGAAAAGTAAAACTAATAACACTGGTCGTAAAGTTAATAGATTCCTAAAATGAGTGAACGTGATTTAAGAGCAACTCCACTTGTTATGCCTGACCAGCGTGCAAGTACTGCTACAAAACAAACGAAAGCTTGGTACATTCCTAATTGTAATTATTGGATTAATCTTGCTATTGGTCAGAATGATAAAACTGTTACACAGAAATTTCTCGATGCTGCTAATGGTTTAGTAGACCCTAAGACTTATGAATATGTTCTTCGGAATTATATTGATAAGGTTGGTGAGAAAGCTGTAATGTATGGTGAGATACGTGATGTAGATTTTCTTACTCCTATTAAAGAACGATATATGGGAGAATTTATTAATATGTTCTCTAATTATCAAGTATTTAATAATGACCCTTCTGTAACTCTTGCTCGCAATAAAGTTCTTGCTGATAAAGTAATGGCTTATTGTAATCAAGAAATTATTAATCGTCTTAATGAAGCAGGATTTAATACTGGTCAAAAGACAATTAAGCAAGGTGAACTTAACGATATTATTGAGGAAGTTCTTAACGATTGGATTGATGATGTAACTATTACAACTCAAAAACGTCTTGAACTTATCAATACTATTGTTGAAGCAAAAGACAAGTATCAACAATGCTATTTCTATTGGTGGGCTTGTGAAGAGGTTTATACTTATCGAGAAGTTTATAAAGGTGATGTTTATCTTCAAGTAATATCTCCTCTCGAATATTATCGTATTGAAAGTGGTCAACGATATATCGAAGATGATGATGCAGGACTTCGTGTTTATCGAATGACTATTCCGCAAATCATTGATAGATTTCGTGATGAGCTTACAGATGCAGAAATGAATTATCTTAAAGATATTTATACTGTATCTCCTAAATATGATGCTCCCGATGGCATAGTTCAAATCTTCAATAAAACAGATTTTGCTGAACGTAAAGCTATATTACATACTAACGCAGAAGCACTTCGTAGTGAAGTTCGATTATATGGTAAAGAAATTGATATTTATCATTACGTTTGGAAAACTGAAATTAAACAAGGTATTCTTAAACATCGAGATTTATTAGGAAATGTTGTAGAAAGTGTTGTAGACGAGAATTATGAATTTGATGCTTCTGCTGGTGATATTGAAATTGAATGGGAATGGATAAATCAAGTTTGGGAAGGTTGGCGTATCGGTGGCTGCCATAGTGGTATTTATATTAAACCACGACCTATCGAAGTTCAACGTGAAAGATTTAATAATTATAGTGATTGTAAATTACCTTATAATGGTATTGTAGGTTTACACAAAGATAATCTTCGTAATCCTATTCCTTTCCGTGTTTTACCTTATCTTGCTCTTTATCGTATTTATACTTTACAACAAGAACGTGCAGTAGCTAAGTTTAAGTCTTGGCTATTATTCCCTGAAAGTATTCTCGCTGATAGTAGTGACATGACTACCGAGGAACGTCTTGCTGTTGCGAATAAAGATAGTTTCTTACCGTTTGATGATTCTGATGCACAACCTAATGCTTTACAATCTATTCGAGAAGTAGCTACAAGTGCTATTACGAATTATATTCAAATGCTTGATAATCTTAAGCAAGGTTTGAAAGCAGAAGCTTGGGAAGCAGCTAATATGAATAATGCTCGTTTCGGTGATGCTAAAGATTATGCAGGTAAGGCTGTTAATGAATCGAATTATTCTCAAGCAATGACCGGAAGTGTTTGGAGTCTTGAATGTTTCAATCTTTTCCGTGAACGTGATTATGTTGCAAATATTGATTACAGTAAGTTTGCTTGGATTGATGGTAAACGAGGTTCTTATGTAGACCCGACAACTAATAAAGTTGTTGTAGTTGATATTGATGGTTCTTCTGATTTCTCTGGTAATATTGGAATTTATATTCGTAATAATGCCGATGTTCAGAATAAGCTGAACATGATGAAAGAACTTGCTTTTAGCGCAGGTCAGAATGACCAACTTGAAGTTGCTATTGAAGCTATTGAGAATAATAATATTACTTCTATTGCTAAGAATATTAAGAAAGCTATTCAAGCTCGTCGAGATTATGAACTTCAAATGCAACAAGTTCAACAACAAGCTCAAGCTGAAGTTGAACAAATTGTTAGTCAACGTGAAATAGCTAAGCAAGAATTTGAAGCTCAACAAAATGCTCTTGATAGAGAACATGATGTTAATCTTGAGATTCTTAAACAAGAAGGTGAAAAAGAGATTTGGAATATGCGACTTAAAGTCGATACCAATGGAAATGGTAATATAGATAAAGATGAAGCTATGGCTGCTCAATCTGGTTACACTGCTTCTGATGTTAATAGAATAAAGTTACAAAAAGAATTAAAGCAATGATGACCGAGAATTATCGACGCCGAGCAAGAGAACCTGCAAGGTAATACTACTATAATTATTGATAATATATTATATATGGTATATCTTTGTTCATGTAATAATATTCAACTATAAATAAATACTAATATGGCTGTTGAAAAAGTTGTTATACCTGATGATGAAACTCAGGAGCAAAAACAAGAACGTCTTCGTAAAGAATTAGAAGAACGTAAAGCTAAGGAAGCTAAAGAACGACGTAAAGCTGAAGAGGAAGCTGCTCGTAAGAAAGCTGAAGAAGAAGGTGATAAGAGTGGTTCTACTGGTAATGGTAAAGAAGAAACTGAATCGGAACAAGTAGAAATTGATGGTACTCTTTACACACTTGATGATAACGGAAACGCCGTAGATGATAACGGTGAAATTAAGTTCACAAAAGAACAGATTGATACAATGTCTGATGAAGAGCCTAATGAATTAGACGGTGATTATATCGAAGCTATTTCAAAAGCCAGTGGCATTGTTATTAAAGATGAAAAAGGTGAACCTGTTAAGTTTGAACCTACGATTGAGGGTTTTGCTAAACGTGAAGCTGCTGTAAAAGCTCTTGGTGAACGAGAGGGTTTTGCAAAAGGTTTTAACGAGTTTTTAGCTAATAATCCTGATATTGCAGCTCTTGTTGAATATAAGAGTAAGTTCGGTACAATCGAAGGTTATTCGGCAAATGTAGATTATAGTAAAGTTGAAATCAAAGATGATGATAACTTACTTGCTGATTTAATCTATAAAGCTGAAATTCAAAAGGGTACTTCTCCGGAACGTGCTAAACGAATTGTTGAATTTGCAAAAGCAAATAATACTCTTAAAGATGATGCAACTGAAAGTCTTAATTGGTTGCGTAAAACTCAAGAGAGTGAGATTAAAGCAATTCGTGAACGTGAGGCCAAAGAAATGCAGGCTGAACTTGAGAAGGAAATTAAATACTTTGGTGTTTCATATGAAGATGACGGTACTGTCAAAGTTCATAATGCACCGGGTAGTCTTTATGATTTAATTGTTGTTAAAGGTCAGATTGGAGAATACGCTCTTCCGAAAGAAGGTCTGAGAATTAAGACAACTGATGGTGAGAAACTTGTTTCTCGTCAAGAGTTATTTGATTATTTCTCTCGTCCTGTTCAAGAGATTAATGGAATGGTTTATAGTCAAGCGCAGATTGATGAGATTAATCGTCTTTCTAATCCTGCTGAATTGGCTATGCGATTTATTATGAATCTTGATGGTGGAGTTGACCAACTGATTAAAGCTGAACTTGCTAAAAAAGAAGTTAAACGTCTTCGTTCATTAGCAAGTAAGACTGGTAAAAACAATGGTAATCCCAGAGTTCAAAAGACTGCAAAGGATGATAAAATTGTTTTACCTATTAAATAAAGCAAATGTTCTTGCCTTATAATAATAACTTAACCAAAAATCTAATTTACAATGCGTGAAATTGGAACTGTAAAATTTGACTCGAATCAATATACAGATGCTAATATGCTTCTGAATTTTGATTTGATTGACCCTGTTAAACTTAATCGTAATCTTACTTATCTTTGGGGTAAGGATAGTGACAAGTATCCTCTTCTTACTCTTACTGAGGGTCAGGGTGCTGTTACAACAAAAGTTAAGCTGAATGGTGGTGATACTCAATATACTTGGGAAATTGCTCCTCGTCAGCGTGTTACTTCTCGTCTGAAAAAGCTGGTATCTGATAAAACTGCTATTCAGCCTTACGGAACTGTTGAGGTTGAAATGGAGGATAATTGGTTTATTTATCAGCACACGGCTATTGCTCCTTCTGGTATGCAATGGCGTATTCAGAATGAGGGTATTGCTACTTCGACTGGTGGATACGTTTATCGTTTTACCAATATGTCGGGTGCTCCTATCTCGGCTGATGCTGTTGCAAAAGACTTCATTAGTGGTGCTATTTGGGCATTAGGTGCTTCAACTATTCCGGGTAGCAAGTCTGACGGAAACCGCTCGAATAACCAGTCGTTCAGCAAGGCAACCAACCAGTATGGTTACTACCGTTTCTCGAAAGAGATTGCTGGTAACATGGGTAATAAGGTTGTTAATATTGCCTTTGATACTGCATCTGGTGGTGAGCGTAGTCTGTGGATGCCTTACGAAATGAAGATGTGGGAAATCATGCGACGCGAGATGCTCGAAGAGGACTTGTGGTTCTCGGAGTACAACCGCGATTCGAATGGTATTATCCACTTAAAGGATGAAAAGACTGGTGAGGCAATTCCTCGTGGTGCTGGTGTCCTTGATATTCTCAAGGCCGTTGGTAATTATGAAACGTATTCTGTTCTGACACTTAATCGTTTCGACCGTATCATTACTCGTATCTTTGACAATCGTATTGATTCTACCGTTGAGGAACTTGTTCTTTATTGCGGTAAAGGTTTTGCACGAATGTTCAATGATGCTATTTACTATGATGCTCGTCTTAAGAATTACTTTGTAACTCTTGGTGATAACGAGATTAAGAGCGATGGTGAAATGATGTCTTATGGTAAGTATTTTAACCGTTATAAGATGTTTAATGGTAAGATTCTTACTGTCAAGATTGTTGATATGTTTGACCACGGTATTCGTGCTCGTCGTGACCGTGAAGCCGGTAATATGTATCAAGGTCTGCCTATTACTTCTTATAGTGCTGTATTCCTTGACCATACTATGGGTTCGAATGGTGAGCGTAATATTAAGTTTGTTTGTGAAGAGGGTCGTGAGTATAAAGTAGGTGTCTATAAAGGTATGGCTGAACTGCCTGCTTCGTGGGGACTTGCAAGTGGTACTCAACTGTCGGATACGAAAGATATTGCTTCTTATGAAGTTCTTGGTTCGCAAGGTATCAATATTGATAATCCTACTACTTCGTTCTGGCTTGATTTAGCTCTGAACTAAACACCCAATTTGAGTAGTAATAATCGAAAGGTTATTACTACTCATTAACATATAAAAGATTGAATAACTTAAAATGTTAAAAATATGATTAAAGTTAATCGTTCAGTTCGTATTGAATGGAGGAACAATCCTTCTTCTTTTGAACTTCGGAATAAAGATGCTTTCAAAACTGACTTTCTTCGTCTTGGTTCTGCTATTCGTCCTGTTAATGAATTGCTGAGCCGTAGTGAGGAAATGCGAGTTCTTCTTCCTACTGTTGTTGGTGTATCTCCTATTGATAGTTCTTGGCAAGAACGAATCACTACATACTTAAATGATTTTCTTCTTGAGATTCCTGTTCATGGCTTAGAGTTTGATACTTCTTACGTTTTAGATTTAGGTAATCCTGCTCTGAAAAGTAATATCGACGAACTTATCGGTAAACTTAAAAAAGCTGATAAGATTAAGAATGAAACTGGTTCGGAACTTGAATCTATTGTTCTGAAACGGATTAAGGAACTTGATGAAACGGAACTTTATAAGTATGTTACTTTTGTTAATATTCCCGATTATATTAGTTGGAGATATTGCCTTTTAAGTAGCAAAGTTGCTAATAAGGTTGAAGACATTAATAAAAGCGTCAATATTCAATTTTATCTTACTTCGGATAGTGAGCGTAAAGCACTCAAAGCTGCTCGGACGAAACTTCGCACTGATGCTCTCAAGAAATATACAGAACTTATTAATAATCCGAATAGCGCACTTATCGACAATGTTGTTGTATCGACAGGTAGTGTAGGTGATTATTCGGAATTTATGGCAATGACTGCCGATGATAAGCAATCTGTTCTTCTTGAACTTATTGACAGTGACCCGCAGAAGTTTATTAGTATTGTTGATGATAAACATCTGGAGATGAAAGCTAAGATTACTATTTATCTTTGGATGAATATTATTCGACAGCTTCCGAATAGTTCTATCATTGTCGATGCTTCTAATCCGGAAAATGTTATTGGTAATAATATTAATGATGCTATCTCGTATTTCTCGAATGATAACAATAAAGGTATTGTTGCCGAGTGGAACGCGAAGTATCGTAGTTTGAAAGGTTAGTCATGTATGAAACGGTAAAAGAGTTACACATCGAAATAGAGCAACGAATACAGCAGATAACATCTAATAGACATCGGAGTATTGCTCCTCAGTTTATTGATATGATGCTGAATCGAGCTGCCGTTAAATATATACAAACTAAATCAAATAGGAAAACTAATTATAAAGGCGAAGGTCTTGAGGATAGTAAAAAACGTGTAGATGATATTCAATCATTAAAACGTGAAACACCGTGGCTTAAACTTAAACGTAATAAGCAAGATACGGATTATCAAAATAGAGCTTTCGTTATTCTTCCGGGTGATTATCTAAAACTTATTTCTTCTACTTCTCGATTAACTTATGGTAAAACTCGACTTGTTGAGAATTTACATGAAGTTTATCCTGATGATGAAGTTAAGAATTTGTATTATCATCTAATAGATTTGTCTAAAATTGCCTTAACTGGTGATGAATTTAATGGACAAATTATTGTTAATGGGAATGAGATTGATATTTCAGATATTCTTTCTCTTTATGATAGTGATTCAGATAAGATTGATTTGTATGAAATTGCAGGTTTAACTTGTGATAGATTACGTCAAACTCTTTCTAATGAATATAATGTTTATTGGGAGAATCTAATTGGTCGTTATTATAAAGATTGTATTATTATTACTTCTAATGC
>OMCT01002174.1_pt1 | contig 10336 bp, 5 predicted proteins | sample 1674301 | NCBI WGS metagenome assembly OMCT01 (sample SAMEA103958158, study PRJEB25191) | human gut metagenome
CAGATGCTGTTCCGCGGCGGCGACGACCCCCGCTGCCGCGACTTCGACCTTGTCGGTCAGCTGCACGACATGCCGCTTGCCACTCTTGTTGAGCGGCTCAGCGACGGCAGCCGCACCCGCGCCCTCGACATCTGCCGCCACTATCAGACACAGCCCGACGCCGTAGATTCAGGCACCGCCGACTTCTTCCGCAGCGGCAAACCCGGGCGAGTGCGCGTGGTCGAGCTGTGGCGGCGCGAGAGCCGGGAGGGCTACGACTGCCACAACCGGCGCACCGGCGAATGGTTTTTCCAGCCCGGCACACCCGAAGAGCCGGTCCACGACCCCGACATCGACCGCCGCTGGGAACTGCGCCACGTTTGGCGATGCTATTGGCTCAGCCCCGACGGCGCCGTCCTCAGCCAGTACGACAGTCCCTACGGCCACGGCAGCCACCCCTTCGCGTTGAAGCTCTATCCGCTGACCGACGGCGAGGTGCATTCGATGGTTGAGGACGTGATCGACCAGCAGAAATACGTCAATCGCCTCGTCACCCTTGTAGACCACGTGATGGGCGCCAGCGCGAAAGGCGTGCTCCTCTATCCAGACAATATCCTTCCCGAAGGCTTCACATGGAACGACCTCCGCTATGCTTGGTCGAAGCCCAACGGCATAGTCCCCTACCATCCCCGCGGCGGCAACGACCGTCCGGAGCAAGTGAGCGGCAACGCCACCAACATAGGCGCCTACGAGATGGTCAATCTTCAGATGCGCTTGTTTGAGCAGATAAGCGGTGTCAGCGGCGCCCTTCAAGGGCAGGCATCCGCCGGCACCACCGGCGCCCAGCTCTACGAAAGTCAGGTCAGCAACTCCACCATCGCCCTCGGCGACATCTTTGAAACCTTCGACAGTTTCCGCCGCGAGCGCGACCGCAAGGCGGCAAAAGTGAGAGGAGTAAAAAAATTATAGAATAATTTCCATATTCGGTTAATAAAAGGTAACTTTGCACGGGGAACTATGCCCCGTGCATTTTGGATTAAAACTATAAACTTAATTAATAACTAAATTTTCAGAACTACTATGTGGTTAACAAATTCATCCTTAGGAAGAAAAGTGGTTATGTCGGTAACCGGTCTTTTCCTGCTCCTATTTGTAACCTTTCACGTATTAATGAACACAGTAGCCCTGATATCTCCGGACGCATACAACATGGTCTGCGAGTTCTTGGGTGCTAATTGGTACGCATTGGTCGCTACAGCGATTCTTGCCGCCGGCTTCATTGTACACATTATTTATGCATTCTGGCTTACGATGCAGAACCGCAAGGCGCGCGGCAACGACCGCTACGCGGTAACAACAAAGCCAGCAAGCGTAGAGTGGGCGTCGCAGAACATGCTCGTGCTCGGTATCGTAATCGTAGCCTTCATGATTGTGCACTTCGCTCAATTCTGGGCAAAGATGCAGTTTGTAGAGGTATGCCATCAGTTGGGCGCAAGCTGTGGTGACGGCAGCGCAGTTCTTTTGGCAGCCGACGGTATGCACCACATCAAGAACGCTTTCGGCCAGATGTGGACATTGCCAGTTTACGTCATCGGACTTGTGGCACTTTGGTTCCACATGACTCACGGCTTCTGGAGCGCGTTCCAGTCGCTCGGCACAACCAACAACGTTTGGATTCCACGTTTCAAAACACTTGGCAACTGGTGGGCAACAATCGTAATCGGATTGTTCTTGATTCAAGCCGTAGTATTCACAGTTCAGTTTGCTCTTTAATTCACTTCAAACTAATTGAGACATGTCAGAAAAAATTATTGATAGCACAAGCATAATGAGCCAATACGCCGTTTATTCGGACGAGAAAGTTGACTCTAAAATTCCTGAAGGACCAGTTGCTGAGAAGTGGACAAACTTCAAGGCACATCAGAAACTCGTGAACCCAGCCAACAAGCGTCACCTCGACATCATCGTTGTAGGAACAGGCCTTGCAGGAGCGTCGGCAGCGTCGACACTCGGCGAAATGGGCTTCAACGTGTTGAACTTCTGTATCCAGGACTCTCCACGCCGCGCGCACTCAATCGCCGCGCAGGGTGGTATCAACGCAGCGAAAAACTATCAGAACGACGGTGACTCCGTTTACCGTTTGTTCTACGACACAGTCAAGGGTGGAGACTTCCGCTCACGCGAGGCCAACGTATACCGCTTGGCAGAAGTGTCAAACAACATCATCGACCAGTGCGTTGCACAGGGCGTGCCATTCGCACGTGAATACGGAGGCTTGCTCGCCAACCGTTCTTTCGGTGGCGCCCAAGTGTCACGTACGTTCTACGCTAAAGGTCAGACAGGCCAGCAGCTCCTTCTCGGCGCATATTCTTCATTGAACCGCCAAATCAACAAGGGCACAGTCAAGAGCTACGTACGCCGCGAGATGCTCGACTTGGTAGTTGTAGACGGCCGCGCACGCGGTATCATCGTGCGCAACCTTATCACCGGAGAGATTGAGCGCTACGCCGCACACGCAGTTGTGGTTGCAACAGGCGGTTACGGCCGCGTGTTCTTCCTGTCGACCAACGCTATGGGTTGCAACGGTTCTGTTGCAGTGCAGTGCTACAAGCACGGTGCATACCTGTCAAACCTCTGCTTCACGCAGATTCACCCGACATGTATTCCAAAGCACGGCGAGAACCAGTCGAAGCTTACCCTTATGTCAGAGTCGTTGCGTAACGACGGCCGCATCTGGGTTCCGAAGAAGAAAGAAGATGCCGAGGCAATCCGTGCCGGCAAGCTCAAACCGACAGAAATCAAGGAAGAAGACCGCGACTACTACTTGGAGCGCCGCTATCCGGCATTCGGTAACCTTTGTCCTCGCGACATCGCCAGCCGTGCAGCCAAAGAGCGTTGCGACGCAGGCTACGGCGTAGGAACAGGCAATGCCGTTTACTTGGACTTCTCCGACGCAATCAACCGTTTGGGCGAGGATGTCATCGCAGCTCGCTATGGCAACTTGTTCCAGATGTATGAGATGATTACCGACGACAACCCATACAAGACACCGATGATGATCTTCCCGGCATCGCACTACACAATGGGCGGTATCTGGGTAGACTACGAGCTCCAGACATCAGTCAAGGGCTTGTTTGCAATCGGTGAGGCAAACTTCTCCGACCACGGCGGTAACCGCCTCGGAGCTTCTGCGTTGATGCAGGGCTTGGCCGACGGTTATTTCGTATTGCCTTACACAATGCAGAACTATCTCTCTGACCAGATTAAGGTTAAACACCCGGGAGTCGACGCCCCTGAGTTTGTTGAGGCAGAGAAAAAGGTTCGCGCACGCATCGAGCGATTGATGAACATCAAGGGCAAACGTTCAGCCGACTCAATCCACAAGGAACTCGGCTTGATTATGTGGAACCTTGTAGGTATGGGACGTACGGCAGAAGGCTTGATCAAGGCAATCGAGCAAATCGACAACTTGAAGAAAGAATTCGACACCAACTTGTTTGTACCAGGCGAGGCAGATACACTCAACGTAGAGCTTGAGAAGGCACTCCGTCTTGAGGACTTCTTCACTATCGGCCGCCTTATGGCAATCGACGCGCTCCACCGCAACGAGTCGTGCGGCGCACACTTCCGCGAGGAGTATCAGACAGAGGATGGCGAGGCACAGCGCCGCGACGACCAGTACATGTATGTAAGCTGCTGGAAGTATGCCGGCGAGGGCGAAAAGCCAATCTTGCTGAAAGAGCCGCTCAACTATGAGGCAATCAAGGTTCAAACACGTAACTATAAGTCATAACAACCCGCCTTTAGGCATTAATATTTTAGCTAATTATGGAACAGACAATCAACATAAAGTTAAAAATCTGGCGTCAACGCGGTCCTAAAGAGCCGGGTCAATTCGTCGATTATTCACTTGACAATGTGCCGACCAACATCAGCTTCCTTGAGATGCTCGACATGCTCAACGAGCAGCTTGTGGAGAAGGGCGAGGAGCCAGTAGTGTTCGACAACGACTGCCGCGAGGGAATCTGCGGTATGTGCTCACTCTACATCAACGGTAATCCTCACGGACCTGTTGGCAGCATCACTACTTGCCAGTTGCACATGCGTAAGTTTAACGACGGCGACACTATCACTATCGAGCCATGGCGCTCGCACGCATTCCCCGTAATCCGTGACTTGATGGTAGACCGCTCGGCTTACGACAAAATCCAGCAGGCTGGTGGCTACGTATCGTTCAATACGGGTGGAGCCGGCGATGCCAACGCAATACCTATCTCAAAGGAGGCAGCCGATGAGGCAATGGACTCAGCTACCTGCATCGGTTGCGGTGCTTGCGTGGCAGCCTGCAAGAACGGTTCGGCTATGCTGTTTGTTTCAGCGAAGGTCAGCCAGTTCGCACTTCTCCCACAAGGCAAGGTCGAGGCAGCACGCCGCGTCCGCGCTATGGTGAGCAAGATGGACGAGCTCGGTTTCGGTAACTGTACCAACACAGGCGCTTGCGCCGCTCAGTGTCCGAAAAACATTTCGTTGAGCAACATTGCACGTATGAACCGTGAATATCTGAAGATGAAGTTAAAAGACTAATCTACCAGAATAATTTATTGTTAGAGAAGGGATGCCTCGCCTTGCGGCGGAGCATCCTTTCTTTTTCCTCGACGCTTCGCCATGCTTCTTTCAGCGGCGGCGCTCCGCGGCGCATGTGCGTCGGTGCGTGTGCCCCCGACGCTGTCGGGGGTTAACTGAAGGCGAGACCGCTCGCGCGGTCAGACTCCGCCTCTGGAGTAGTGGCGTACCTCCGGCACGCCGACAGCAGGGGCGTGTCAAGTCCCGGCACGCTGCGCTGCGCTCCGCGTACCGGGTTATGGCAGAGTGCCGTCGCTCCGCGACGATGAGTGTGGATGTTGGCGGCGAGTGTCGAGGATGAGGTCCGCAGAGCGAGGTCAGGTCGGGGGGAGTAGCGCATCTCTGATGCGCCGTGGGCAGAGGGCAGAGGCGGCTGGGGGCAGCGACGTGGATTGGAGGGATGTTACAAACTTGTGATGAAAAAAATGTAGAAAAATTTGCAAAGTCATTATGCAAGTAGTACCTTTGTAACGAATTGAAAGATAGAACGCTTAATTGATTTTAAGACTTGTAAGGAACAAGCGGTAAAATGCAAAGCAAAAACTATAATAATCGGAAATTTAACTAACAAACTAAAATAAAATCTTATGAAAAAATTTTACTTTTTATTTCTGTTCGCGCTGATTGCTTCCATCAGCAATCTGTATGCCGCGGAAAAGACGGTGACGTGGAATTTTCAACAGAGCGAACAGCTTGCGAACGGCGAGATTTGCAAAGATAAGGTTGCTACAACAACGGGTGCTGTTGGTGCGTGGACTGTTAATTCTACGGGTGAAACATACGTGGCAGGATGTGGAAACCAGTCCTTGGGTTCAGGAATTCAATTCGGGTCAGGAAAATGGATCTTTAGTGGGTCGTTGGCGTTGAGTGGAGCAGAAATACCGGAAGGAGCAACAGTTAAGAAGGTTTCTTTCTTCGCCGCGTCAAACGGAAGCAATTACACTTGTTCAATGTCGATAAATGGCTCTGGTGTTGGAAATACTCTTAAAATTGGAAAAAAAGCAGCATGGAAGGAATATGACTTTGGTGCAATTTCTGCAGGAGCAAAAGGTATTGTTTTTAATATATCTGGTACAAGTAAAAATTATCTTGCAATTAAATCCATCTCTATCACTTATGAAGAGGTCGCAGAGACCAAATGTGCAAAGCCTACATTCAGCGTTGAAGAAGGAACATACTCAGAAGCACAAACAATCACTCTTGCTCCAGGCGAGGGAGGCGAGAAAGTGTTCTATACAATAAATGACGGCACAGAGCAACAGTATATCGAGCCAATCAAATTGGAAGAGGAAGGAACTTACAAAATCGCTGCTTACACAGCTGCTACCGAAACGTTGGCAAAGAGCGCCACGGTGACAAAGACTTATGTAATCAACTTGCCATTGGAAGAGCCTTATATCCTTTGTAAGAATGCAGCATGGCTGACAGAAGGGGCAAATATTATATTTGCAAGCAGTGTTGCAGCTGGCGAGCAGAAAGCAATGTCTAAACTTCAGAAAACGAAGAATAGAGGGGCTGCGAGCGTTACAATCGGTTCTGCATTTAATGCAGGCAAGGAAACAGTTGGTATTGTTTCCAAGGATGCCGATGTGGCGGTATTTACTGTAGGAATATCAAATGGTCACATAACTTTCTATACAGGAGATTCAAAAGATGAAGAAAATAATGAAGTTGCAGGATACTTGTATGCAGCAGGATCAGGCAGTGGAAAAAACTATTTGAGGACAACGAAAATAGTTGACCCTAATGCCGAATGGTCTGTGTCTGTGGCTGCAAATGGAGCAGCAACAATAAAGGCACAGGGTGCAAATACAAATAATTTGATGCGATATAATCCAAACAATGGCAATCCTGGCAATCCTATGTTCTCATGCTATGGGAGCGGACAAGAACCAGTTTATATCTATCTTCTTGGCAAGACCTCTTCCGTATCGTCAATGTCGGTTGAGGGCGTAAAGGTATTTGCAGCTGAAGGCGGCGTAGAGGTTGTGGCAGATGAGGCAGCCGAGGTGGCAGTCTACACTGCAGCCGGTCAGTTGGTTCGCCAAGCACGCGTGGCAGAGGGCAGCACACTCGTAAACGTTGCTCCAGGCTTCTACGTGGTTCGCGCCAACGGCACAGCCACTAAGGTGATTGTTAGATAATCCAAACCACACTTATACTTTTGAATCCTCCAGCCCTCGGCTGGGGGATTTTTTTTGTACGCTCGGCTGCCCTTGGCGCGTCCGCGGCGCATGTGCATCGGTGCGTGTGCCCCCGACGCTGTCGGGGGTTAACTGAAGGCGAGACCGCTCGCGCGGTCAGACTCCGCCTCTGGAGTAGTGGCGTACCTCCGGCACGCCGACAGCAGGGGCGTGTCAAGTCCCGGCACGCTGCGCTGCGCTCCGCGTACCGGGTTATGGCAGAGTGCCGTCGCTCCGCGACGATGAGTGCGGATGTCGGCGGTGATGTGGGTGGCGAGACCGCTCGCGCGGTCAGACTCTGCCACTGCTGCGCGAGGCGGTGATGGGGGTGGCGAGACCGCTCCGCTACGATGCGTGCTTATTTAGTGGCGAGAGGCGGGTTGATCAGGAAAATGTGGTCGGTGGCACGTGTGAACGACGTGTATAGCCATCGGTAGAAGTCGACGTTTGAGAATGCCTCCTCGGGGATGTATCCCATGTCGACAAACACGTTGCGCCACTGTCCGCCCTGCGCCTTGTGGCACGTCACGGAATAGGCGAATTTCACTTGCAACGCGTTGAAGAACGGGTCTTGCTTCAGACGTTTGTATTTCTCGCTTTTGCGCGTGATGTGGGCATAGTCGTCCATCACACGCAGGTACAGATTGTTGTTTTGCTCGCGCGACAGCGCCGGCGACTCCGCATAGAGCGCGTCGAGGATTATTTTCGCATCGATTTCCGCATTGTTGTAGTCAGGGAACTCGAGCGTCACGTCGGCAAAGCGGAAGCCGTATTCCTCCGTCACCTCAGAGATGCGTTTCACCACCGCCACATCACCGTTTGCGATGAAGTCGATGCCGTCGTAGTCGGCAGCCCAGAAATAGTTGTTTTTCGCCACGAGCAGCATGTCGCCGGTGGTTATTTCCGCGTCCATATACAGTACCCGTGCGCGTATTCCCTGGTTGAACATCACCGCCCTCTTGTTGCTCCTCGTGATGATTATTGTCTCAGCCGCGCCTCCCTCCTGCGCGTAGCATTCATCGACCTTTTCCGACAGAAACTCACCGCTCACCACCTCCACGTCGTCGAAGCCGGAGATTTCGAGCGTCGGCGCCTCCAGCTTTCCCGAAGCGATAATCTGCCGTATCATCGTGGCGTTGTGCAGTATGCCCGACGAGCTGCGCTGTCGCGCCACCTCGGTCAGCGAGAAGCTGTAGACCGTAAGGGCGTAGCCCTGCAGCGTGGCAGGTGCGAGAGCCGGGCTGTCGGTGTAGCCCACCGGCGGCAGCTGAGCCACGTCGCCGAGCAGAATCAGGCGGCATCCCTCGCCGCTGTAAACGTAGGTGATAAGGTCGTCGAGCAGGCATCCCGTGCCAAACATCGCCCCTTCCGACGCGTTATTGGCAATCATCGACGCCTCGTCGACAATAAACAGCGTGTTCTTGTGGTTGTTGCGGGCAAGGCAGAAATGCGAGTCCTCGGGGTTGTAGCGCCGGCTTTGGTAGATTTTGCGGTGTATGGTGAACGCACTGTGGCGCGAGTATGCCGCAAACACCTTCGCCGCCCGTCCCGTAGGCGCCAGCAGCACAGCCTGTCGGCGCAGTGCCGGCAAAGCTGCGACAAGCGCTCCTGCGAGCGACGTTTTGCCCGTTCCGGCATATCCGTTGAGCAGAAAGACCGAGCGGTCGTCGGTGTCGGCGACAAACTTGCTCAGCGCGGCAATGATTTCCATCTGCTGGCTGTTGGGCTCGTAGGGAAGTTTGCGGAGTATCTCCGATCCGATTATGCGTTCAGTCTGGTTCATGTGTGCAAAGCTACAGAAAAGAATTTGATTTTAAAAAGACTTTGAAGAGTTTAGAGGGCTTTAAGGACTTTAAGGACCTTAAGGGCCTTAGAGGAAAATCAAAAATTTCAAGCAAGCTTGATTTTGATTTTCTCTCGCCTTGCACTATCTTTGCAGTCTGAAATTAAGATAATTAGAAAATAATCATATAAATGTCGATAGATAACATCATTTCTGCGGCTACAGCCGAGGCGCTGAAGTCGCTCTATGGTTTGGAGGTGGAGGCTTCAACCATCGTGCCGCAAACAACGAAAAAAGAGTTTGAAGGCAACCTTACAATAGTGGTATTCCCGTTCTTGAAAGCGTCGCACAAAGCACCCGACGCAACAGCCAAGGAGATAGGCGATTATCTCGTTGCCAACTGCGAGGCGGTGAAGGAGTATAACGTGATAAAGGGCTTCCTCAACATCACTGTAGAGCCGAAATTCTGGCTCGGAGTGCTCGACCATATCCACGCAACAAAAGACTATGGCTTCAAGACTGCCGACGACAACAGCGAGCTGGTGATGATTGAATATTCGTCGCCAAACACCAACAAGCCGCTTCACCTCGGCCACGTGCGCAACAACCTGCTTGGCTACAGCCTGTCGCGCATCATGCAGGCCAATGGCTACAAGGTGGTGAAAACCAATATCGTGAACGACCGCGGCATCCATATCTGCAAATCGATGCTCGCATGGCAGAAGTGGGGCAACGGCGCTACTCCGGAATCGACCGGCAAGAAGGGCGACCACCTTATCGGTGATTTCTATGTGGCTTTCGACAAGCATTATAAAGCCGAAGTGAAGGCGCTCGAAGAGAAAGGCATGACCAAGGAAGAGGCCGAGGCAGCGTCGCCATTGATGCAGGAGGCTCGCGAGATGCTCCGCCGCTGGGAAGCCGGCGACGAGGAGGTGCGTTCGCTGTGGCGCACGATGAACTCATGGGTGTATGCCGGATTTGACGAGACCTACAAGCGTCTGGGCGTAGACTTCGACAAAATCTACTATGAAAGCCAGACATATCTCGAGGGTAAGGAGAAGGTGCTTGAAGGCTTGGAGAAAGGCATCATGTACCGCAAGGAAGACAACTCCGTGTGGGCAGACCTTACCGCCGACGGACTCGACCACAAACTGCTGCTCCGCAGCGACGGCACATCAGTGTATATGACCCAGGACATCGGTACCGCCAAGCTGCGCTACCAGGACTATCCTATAGACAAGATGATCTACGTGGTGGGCAACGAGCAGAACTACCACTTCCAGGTGCTCTCACTGCTGCTCGACAAGCTCGGCTTCAAATGGGGCAAGGACCTTGTGCACTTCTCATACGGAATGGTAGAGCTGCCAGAAGGCAAGATGAAGTCGCGCGAAGGCACCGTAGTCGACGCCGACGACCTTATGGACGCCATGGTGCAGAACGCCAAAGAGATGTCGGCAGAGATGGGCAAACTGCAGGACCTTCCACAGGAAGAGGCCGACAAGATTTCGGCAATCATCGGACTCGGCGCGTTGAAATATTTCATTCTTAAAGTCGACCCTCGCAAGAACATGACGTTCAACCCGAAAGAATCGATCGACTTCAACGGCAACACCGGACCGTTTGTGCAGTACACCTACGCCCGCATCCAGTCGGTGCTCCGCAAGGCAGCCGACAAGCAGGTCAGCGAAGCGTTTGACGCATCGGCAGTTGCTCTCAACGACAAAGAGATATCGCTCATCCAGCGTCTCGCCGACTTCCCGGCAATCGT
>OMCT01002191.1_pt1 | contig 10271 bp, 8 predicted proteins | sample 1674301 | NCBI WGS metagenome assembly OMCT01 (sample SAMEA103958158, study PRJEB25191) | human gut metagenome
GGATAATTCCTTACTGGCTGTAAGGGATATTAACCATAAATATATTGTAGTAGAAAGAAGAATCTCATGAAGAGAATAATAATAACAGGAATACTGATTCTGGCGGCAGGCTTGTGTCTTGCTCCGGTTCTCTTTCTGCTTGTCGGCACTTTTATGGGAAACCATGAAATCTATACGTGCATCGCACCTGCACTCGGAAAGGGAGATGGGCTTGCTATCTGGCATCTTCTGCCACAATACCCGACGTTGCAGAATGTTGTGGAGCTTCTTTTCGATTCACCAGAATATTTTCAGATGTTCTGGAACTCGATTTTTTACACGGGGGCAATTCTGGCAGGGCAGATGCTTTTTGGCATGCCGGCAGCGTGGGGGCTGGCGCGGTATTCTTTCCGCGGAAGAAAAACAGTTTACCGGCTGTTCATTCTCGTGATGATGATGCCGTTTCAGGTCACGATGTTGTCGCAGTATCTGGTGTTAAACCGTCTGGGAATGCTGGACAGACCGCAGTCAGTCGTTTTGCCCGGAATTTTTGCAACGTTTTCCGTCTTTATTATGTACCGCTTTTTCCGTGGAATACCGGAAAATGTCATGGAGGCGGCACGTATGGACGGGGCGGGAGAATTCCAGATTTTTTTGCGGATCGGCATACCGCTTGGAAGTCCGGGCATCCTGTCAGCGCTGGTATTTTCGTTTCTGGATTGTTTTAGTATGTTAGAACAGCCTATGACATTTTTGAAAACAAAAAGTCTCTGGCCGCTGTCCCTTTTTCTTCCAGAGATTACGAGCCAGAACGCAGGATTTTCACTCTGTGCATCACTGGTGACGATCCTGCCCGCGATGTTTGTTTTTCTGGCAGGACAGGACTATCTGGAGCAGGGAATTGCGATGGCGGGAGCGAAGGAATAGTGCAGGAGCAGAATGTAATTGAGAATATGAAAAATATAAGAAAAAACAAAAATTCGGAAAATGAAATAGCAGTAACCGGAAAATCGGGAATTTTCTGGTTAAAAGGGCTGGCTGGTTTACTTGCGGTCATGCTGGTTTTCACGATTGCATCGCGGGTGGTGGCATCCATCACTGTCCCGCAGGTAACGGCATCAGCTCCGTCATCCGGAAAGATCGAGCACACGGTTATGGCATCGGGAACCGTGGAGGCAGGCGGTGAGAAAGCGATTGTCACAGAGGAAGGAATTCTGGTTGCACAGGTCAATGTGCATGCGGGAGAAAGCATCGGGGAAGGAGAAACTCTTTTTGCACTTGATATGGACAGTCTGGAAGATCAGATTTATGAGCTGCAGAACCAGATCAAAAAGCTTCAGCTTGAAAATGATTCCCTGAAGAAAAATAAAGCGCAGGCAGACGCAAAGCAGCAGCTGGAGTTAAAGCGTGCACAGGAAGATTATGAGGAAACACTGTCAAAGAATACAGCTTCCAATGAAAAGGCAAATCAAGCACTGCAGAAAGCGGCAGATGCAAAAAGTCAGGCAGAGAAGGAATTAAACAGTGCGAAGGATGCACTCGCACAGGCGGAGAAGGAGCTGAATGCAGTCAAAGAGGAACTGCAAAATGTGAAGGAGGCAGCTGCGGCAGAGCAAAGTAAAGATACCGCAGATCAGACAGGCGAAGCAGAAAAGAAAGATACGAATTCAACCATAACACAGAAGCTCCAGCAGTTAGAAGAAGCTGTGCAGGAAAAGCAGAACACATACGACACAATTCAGGCAAAAGTTACTGAAAAGCAGGCGGCACTTGACTCTGCCAGCGTCGCATTAGAGGAGAAGCAGGAACAGCTGGAATCCAGTACAAGTACTGCAGAGGATGCAAAGAAAGCCGCAGAGCGCGCGGTAGAAGATGCAGGTCTGTCTGCAGACATCGATCACACGCAGGAAATCAACGCCATTTCTTTAGAGCAGTACCAGAAACAGTTAGAAAAGCTGAAAACCCTAAAGCAGCAGAACGGAGAGATAACTGCACCATCCTCCGGGATTATTACAAAAGTATGTGTGGAAACCGGGCAGAAAACAACAGACACGGCGGCAGTTGTCATGAGCGATGAGCAGAGTGGACTTTTTTTTACTACGACAACGGACAGCAAAAACAGGGAATATCTCTCAGTGGGAGATAATGCAACGATTACCGGTGTCGGTAAGGAAACGTCTGATTGCAGCATTGTTTCCCTGGAAACATCTAAAGACGGAAGCAGCATAAAAGTGTCAATTGCTATGCAGGGGGATGATTTCTTGCTGGGTGAGAGCGCACAGATGACTGCCACAAGAAAATCGGAAAGCTATGATTACCTTGTGCCGGTTACAGCCGTTTGGCAGGAAAATAACAAAGCGTATGTGTTACTCTTAGAGACGGAAAATACAGTGCTCGGAGAGCAGTATATCGCGAGGAAGGCGGAAGTGCAGATTTTAGATAAAAACAGCAGTTATGCAGCGGTAAGCGGAAACTCACTGAGTGCGGACTGCCAGATCATCACAGATTCTGATCGGACGGTTGGAAATGGGGATGTTGTGCGGATGACGGAGTAAGGACAGAACAATGAAAAAAATAAGTTACAGAAAAAGGATCGCAAGTCTGGCTTTTGGATTATTTGGAGCTGTATTTTTGGTATTTGCATGCGTTTATCATAATAAAACAGAGGATTTTTCCAATATCATCACAATCCAGTCTGGGGAAGACAAGTTTACCCAGAGCGAAATAGCGTCAATCCGGCAGGATACGGCATCCGCAGAGACATTCACAGCGTGGACAGAGCAGAAAAATCAGACAGTTCGTGCTACGATAAACGAACGGAGCAGCAAAGCGGATATTTTGTTACTCTGTGGAGATTCCCACTCCGTCCTTCCGTGGGGAAAAAATCTGCCGGAAAGCGACACAGAGGGCTGCATCCTAGGTGCATCCTTAGCGGAGCAGTTGTTTGGTGGAACAGAGGTGGAAGGACAGCAGATCCTATACAACGGAAGAGAGCTTACTGTGCGCGGTATCGTAAAAGAACCACAAAATATAATGCTATGTCAGAACGCTGCAAACGATGAGACAGCTTCCGGAACACAAACTGGAAGAAACGGAAACCAGCAGACAGGCTCATCAGAAAATAATCAACAGGAAATCTGCTATGACAAAATCAGTCTGCTCTATACAGACAAGTCGAAAGCGATTAACAGGACTGCGGCAGAATTTATCAGCAGATATGGATTAGACGGTCAGATCCTTCATTACGAATACAAACGAAATCTAAGCTGGTTTACAGACTTGATTCCGGGAAAATGGTCCGATTTTTCCGGTTGGAAGGAGAATTTGAAAACACTGCAAAGTGATGAAAAAATATTAAAGCAGTGCGAGAAGAGCACGGTCGAAAGCCTTTATTTGGAATGGATCTGGAAAAGAAACAATTGTTTCCTGATGTGTCTTGTTATGGCAGAGTTGTTATAATAGCTCCAGAGGTGGTATATAAGTGAGAGGGGCACTGAAACTTGTAATTTGAAATACGTTATGTTAGTATAAATTACGTCAGTGAACATTTCTCACTGATACAGTTTTTAAATAACAGTATATTTTAAAAGTAAGACTCCGGAGGTTATCAAATACATGAGACATTGATATTTTTCTAATTCAATGATGGAAAAACTGGCAGAGATCAAAGATGGCACAGTTTTTAAATCAGGTTACAGACAGATGTAATCTTTTTTTGGATTACAAAAAAGAAGATCGGTCAACTGATTACGAATTAGAAAAAAAGGAGATATCTCATGAAAAAATTAAAATTTGATAGTTATGATGGAGTCTGTTTTTTGAATGGACTTGTCTTTTTTGCACCGGTTGCGTTGCTGGTAAGAACGCAGGCTGGTGTGTCGGAACACATATTTTTCCTCCTTCAGGCATTATTGTCAGGCGTGATTTTTCTGGGGGAAATTCCAACAGGATTTATAACAGATAAAATTGGATACCGGAAATCACTGATTTTGGCGCAGGTGTTATTGCTTGGCGCGAGAAGTTTATTGCTCGCAGCCTTTGTGAGCCGGTCGCTTGTACTGTTTGTCGTGGAGGCAGTTGTAGAGGGAATTGCGGCGTGCTTTACCTCCGGGACGGGAAGCGCGTATTTGTACGCTCTGTATGGAGAAAACGGATATCTTGTAAAAACAGCACATGCAGAAAACTTTGGAACAGCAGGTTTTATCATCAGTACAGTTGCGTATGCCGGGATTTATAAAATAAGCGGTATGGAAGGTTTGTTGATTACAACTGTAGTCATGGATATTATAGCGGTTGTATGCTCGTTCTTCCTGAGAAGTGAAAGCAGTAAAGCGGTAATTGCAGACAGGAAGGAAGTGCAGATTTTAGCGATATTTAAAAACAAAAAAGCATTTCTGTTTGTGATTTCGCTGGCGATTTTCAGTATCGCATGGCTTCTGATCAACTTTTTTTATGTGGTAAAACTTGAAAACTGCGGTTTGCCGGTAGAATGGATGTCATTGATCATTTTGAGCTATTCAGCCGTACAGATGCTGGCAGAACCCATTTTAGGAAAATTGTCTGACGGAAAAAACGGAAAGTCCAGTAGGGAAAAACTGCCCGCAGTTACAGCTACCACAGCAGGGGTGGCATTTCTTCTTTTTGGAATGGTAAAATTCAGGGCAGCCGTACTGCTTCTAATGCTGATATTACCGTTGCTTTTAAACCTCCCGGAATATCTGCTGATGGATCTGGAAAATCAGTTTGTGGACGAGACTGAGTGTGGCAGCCAGCGCGCGGCAACGCTGTCTGTGCTTAATATGGGCGTGAATCTGGTAGAGATTCTGACGCTGTCAGCCTCAGCATTTTTGACGAAAATCGGAATCCAGTGGTGCTTTGTGTTTGTGGGATGCTTTCTGATGGCGATAGCGCTTCTATTTGCCAGAATACAAAAATAGAAGGAGCGAAAACCGCTTCCTCCTATCAAAATGATCCGTAATTTTACCACAGACCTAATACGTGTTGCATCAGCAAACTCATACAGGTAATACCGATCCAGCAGCTGAATCCAAGAAGCAAAGGTTTGGCTCCTGTTTTCACTAATTTCACAATATTGGTATTCAGACCAATTGCACTCATGGCAAGAACGATGAAAAACTTGCTCAAAGTTTTTAGCGGATTGAAAACAGCTGCTGGAACACCGAAGTTCACTGCTATTGTTGTAATAATGGATGCAATGATAAAATAGAGAATGAACATTGGAAAAATCTTTTTAAAATCCACTTTATTATGATCCGTTTGTTCCCTTTTGGTTCGAAGAAAAGCAAGGACAAGCGTGATTGGGATAATTGCCAGTGTTCTTGTAAGTTTTACGGTGACAGCTTTATCCAAAGTCGCCGAACCAAGGTTGTACATGGAATCCCAGGTGGAGGCGGCAGCGGTAACGGAAGAGGTGTCATTCACAGCAGTTCCGGCAAAAATACCGAAAGCTTCTCCGCTTGTCTGGGAAAAACCGAGAATGGTGCCAAGCATAGGAAAAAATAAAGCGGCAAGCATATTGAAAAAGAAAATGACAGAAATTGATTGTGCAACTTCCTCGTCATCAGCGTCAATGACAGGAGCAGTAGCTGCAATTGCGGAGCCTCCGCAGATCGAGGAACCTACACCGATGAGTGTGGAGATTTTTCCGGGAACATGAAGGATTTTATGTAATACCCAGGCAACAACAAGGGATGTTGTGATCGTTGCAAGAATGATTGGAAGCGATTGTTTTCCTGTCTGCAGGATGACAGAGAGATTCATTCCAAAACCAAGTAAAATAACAGCATATTGCAGGATCTTTTTGGACACAAATGTGATGCCGCTCTGTAGAGCAGATTTATCGCTGACCAATAATGTAATGACCATTCCTAGGAGGATCGCAAAGACAGGACCACCTACAATTGGGAAAAATTTTCCTAAAATCCAGCTTGGAATCGCAATCATCAGGCATAACAGCACACCTTTCCAATTTTTCTTAATAAAATTCATATTCATAACCTCACTAAAAATATTTTGATTCTTACGGGTTCCTATGATAGCATAAACACATAGAGATGAAAAGTAACAAGCCAAAATAAAAGGAGCAGTCATGCAGACAAAAGGAAAGAAAAAAATCATAGATAATGCGGGAGCATTGCAGAAAAAATACGCATGGAAATCAGAGAAACAAAAAAAGAAACCGGCAGCAGTCTGTCCGTATGCAAAAAAATGTGGCGGCTGTGATTATCAGGGAATGTCCTACGAACAACAGCTGCAGGAAAAACAGACCTATGTGCGCAAAAACATTGGGGATTACTGTAAAGTCCTGCCGATCATCGGAATGGAAAATCCGTATCATTACAGAAATAAAGTACACGCAGTGTTTGATGTGGAGCGCAGGGGAAAACATGCAAACGGAGGCAGACGTACCGCAGGAAACGGACATGCAAAGGCGGCACCGGGCGGCGTGATCTCCGGTGTATACAAGGCCGGAACCCATGAGGTCATCAACATTGATTCCTGTGAAATCGAGGATGAGCTTTCAAGCGCTATCATCCGTGATATCAGAGGACTTTTACATTCGTTTAAAATAAAAACTTATGATGAGGACACCGGATACGGTCTGCTCCGGCACGTTCTCGTGCGCCGTGGTTTTCACAGCGGCGAGGTGATGGTAGTGCTGGTGCTCGGTTCTCCGATTCTTCCATCCAAAAACAATTTTGTGAAAGCATTGCGGAAACTTCATCCAGAAATAACTACAGTTGTGGTTAACATAAATGATAAACAGACCAGCATGGTTCTCGGAGAAAAGGAAACCGTTATTTACGGAAAAGGCTATATTGAGGACACACTCTGCGGCTGTACCTTCCGTATTTCGCCAAAATCATTTTATCAGGTGAATCCGGTACAGACAGAGATCATTTATAACAAAGCGATCACATATGCGGGACTGACCGGAAAAGAGAGAGTGATCGATGCATATTGTGGAACCGGAACGATCGGTCTGATCGCTGCGTCCAAGGCAAAAGAAGTGATCGGCGTGGAGTTAAACCGTGATGCTGTGAAGGATGCGGTCATCAATGCAAAACGGAACAATATCAAAAATGAACAGTTCTACAATGCAGATGCCGGAAAATTTATGGTAGAGCTGGCAGAGCAGAACGAAAAAGTGGATGTTGTTTTCATGGATCCACCGAGAGCGGGAAGCGATGAGGCATTTTTATCTTCAGTAGTAAAACTTGCACCGAAAAAAGTGGTCTACGTGTCATGCAACCCGGAGACACTTGCGAGAGATTTAAAATATCTCACAAGACATGGGTATCAGGCTGTCGAGTGCCAGCCTTGCGACATGTTTCCATTTACGAAACATGTGGAAACAGTCTGCCTTCTGTCGAGAAAAGCCCAATAAATCAAAGGATTTCGCCATTTTGGTAATAAAATAGATGTGTGTTTCTGTTTCCGTAGAGTGATGATATAGCTGGAGGTTTACCACAGGGGATATGCTTTTGGGAATAAGAAATATACATTTTGGCGAAAGGATACTTTTTGACGAAAGAACATCACGATTGGAGGATGAAAATATATGGATAATTTTAATAGCGGAAAGATTAAAGAAATGGTTTATGATGTTCTTCAGAATCCAACGAGAGAGAACTTTATTGATATTTTAGATAATGGTCTTGGAGAACAGGATAATTTAGATTTTAAGGTACAATGGATTGAGGCACAGAAATTAGCAGAAATACTATTAGGAATTGCTAACTCGGGTGGAGGGGCAATAATACTTGGAGTAAAAGAAAATGAGGATGGAACATTAGAGAGTATTGGTTTATCTAAAATAGAAGATAAAGAAAAAATACATAGTAAGATGGCAAAATTTTTACCAGAAACAATTAAATTTGAAATAGCAGACTTTGACTTTTCAAATGAAAGTTATAGTAAATTGAAAGGAAGGCTTTTTCAACTAATCCTTATTTATTCAGAGGATATAAATTTACCATATATTTGGGAAAAGGATAGTAATTCGGCAGAAGCCGGGAGTATATTTTTTCGTAGAGGAACAAAAACAGTAAAGGCTAATTCTTATGAAATAAATGAGATGTTGGACAAAAGATTAGAAGCAACGTATGTTGAACAGTCAAGTTTGCATCTGGAAGAACATTTAAAGCAATTAAATACATTATATAAAAATATGTCATCTCAGATGTATTCGTCTTCGGTGATTAGTAATTTATTTAAGAACATGAGTGCATTTGGAACTTTGGCGGGAACACCACAAAATAACCCATATTACCCTAAAGAGTCCTATGATGAATTTATTGCCAAGATGATTGAAAAAAAGAAGATGAAAATAGAGAAGGTTTTAGATTTGAAATAATTAGGGAAACAGAGGGGATAAAACCATTACCCCACTTTGAAAATCTATTGCATACTTTCGCTATGCAGTATAAAATCAAAGTTCAGGGGAATATTGAAACCGTTTGTCTGCTTTCAAAGAAAACTTGATTTTCTGCGGTTTGTGGGATATTAAGGAATGAAAATGGATGTGTGTTTTGTAGCCTTATGAATGAACCATTTGAATATCGTAGCAGTGGGGTGTTTTGAAACTCTGCTGAATAATAGGCTTTTGCTAAAAGGTATCACTTTTGCGAAAATGTATGATACTTTTTGGCAGAAGCCTTTTTGTATAAAGATGACTTGACTTCTAAATCTTACTGATGTAATATTTAAACAAGTGCAGCAGGAATTCGGACGATATTTTTTTGCTACGAAATCTTACACATGTAATAAAAAGGAAGGAGGAATGTATAGTACGATATACCCATCAAAGAGAAATTTTTTTGCTTCAAAATCTTACGAATGTAATATTTTGAAGATATAGTGTACATTGAAAATAGAATATGACCATATCAGCAAAGCAAAATGAATGGAGGTCAATATGAAGAAAGGAAAAAGCAGAAACAAGCGAAAGAAAACAAGAAGCAGGCTCCTATGGATTGCGATTGCTGTTATAGGAATAGCAGCGGTAATTTCTGCAGTATGCGTGGCAGGAATGTTGGCAACAAAGGAAAATGCCTGGAGGACACCGGAAGAACTTCTGGTGGAGTACATGGATCATATTCCAAAACAGGAGTATGAAGAAATGTATGCGATGCTACATATTGAGGCATCGGGAAATATCAGTCAGGAGGATTTTGTAACTCGAAATTCAGCTATTTATGAAGGTATAGAAGTCCAGGATATGGCTGTCCAGATTATTGCATATGACGAGGAGCAAATGACGGTAACATACCAGACTTCTTTCGATACAGTTGCAGGAACTATCAGCTTAGAGAATGAAGCACTTTTCCTAAAGGACGAAGAAGGATATAAGTTGGTTTGGGATGATTCCATGATTTTTCCGAATCTAACTTCTACAGATAAACTAAGAGTTTCCACTACACAGGCAGAACGAGGAGAAATTCTGGATAGGAACGGACGTGTCCTTGCAGGAAAAGGTACAGCATCTTCGGTTGGAATCGTTCCGGGCAAGTTGGAAAACAGAGAGGAAGCAATCGCACAGATTGCAGAACTATTGGAAATCACACCGGAAGCGATAGAAAAGAAACTGTCTGCAAAGTGGGTAAAGGATGATTCTTTTGTTCCAATTAAAACGATTCCAAGAGTGGAAGAAATTGAGTTAATGTCTATCAGTCCAGATGAAGAAGTCCTAAAGGAGAATGAAAGGCATGAAAAGTTGCTGGAGATTCCAGGAGTGATGATATCTGATGTTGAAGTGCGTGAATACCCATTAGGGGAAGCAGCTGCACATTTGGTCGGATATGTTCAAAGTGTTACTGCGGAAGATTTAGAGGAACATGCAGGAGAAGGCTATACAGCCAATAGTGTAATCGGCAGAAGTGGAATGGAGGGATTGTTCGAGAGTGAACTGAAAGGCCAGAACGGTTGCAGGATTTACATTGTAAACTCGGAAGGCAAAGAGAAGGAGGAACTGGCTTGTATCTTGGTACAGCATGGGCAGGATATTCAGCTTACGATAGATGCCAATTTGCAGATTTCCTTGTACGAACAGTTTAAGGAAGATAAAAGCTGCTCGGTGGCCATGAATCCTTATACCGGAGAGGTATTGGCTTTGGTCAGCACACCGGCCTATGACAATAACGATTTTATTATGGGATTATCGAGTGAGCAGTGGACTGCGCTTAACGAGGATGAGAATAAGCCAATGTATAATCGCTTCCGGCAAGTGTGGTGTCCGGGGTCTACATTCAAGCCAATTACCGCTGCGGTCG
>OMCT01002192.1_pt1 | contig 10269 bp, 9 predicted proteins | sample 1674301 | NCBI WGS metagenome assembly OMCT01 (sample SAMEA103958158, study PRJEB25191) | human gut metagenome
ACCATTTCATTTTCGTTGCCTCCTATTTTCACTGTTCAACATGATTCCGCCATTTTGGACAGTTCACGCTCAATTTGGAGTTCCGCAAAACGAACATTTCCCCACTGTAAATAGTCAGGGCCTATAACCGTACTTCGGCCCCAAAAAGTTTTCTCGCTTCACCGATGCTGCCGGTAAATGTTCCCCGTAAACCATAAACGCGGGCCGCATAACGGATAACCACAAAAATAACCGATCCTCTGTCTCTGAACGCTGAACACACGCAGAGATCGTGATTGGATCAAAAATGGTCGGACATTCGTGTGAAACGACGGAAAGCGGTCACGCTTCCCACTCAAAGGTTTCCTGCTGATTCACCGCGTCCAGCGCAAGCTGGGCATGGGACAATTCATCGGCAGCTTTCTCATAGTCGGCCTCCACCGCCGCGATGTCATAGTTGGCGTAGGTGTAGTCGATGATGCTGGACTGGCGGCCGTACTGCTCCTCCACACGCTCCTTGGGCAGTCGGCTTTTCATTTCCAGCAGCTTGCTTTTCCGCTTGGTGAGCTGAGGAATGTAGACCAGCAGCTCGTCGATGGTCATGTCAAAGCCATCGACAAAATGCGTCGTGTTGAAGCAGCTGATCGCGTGCTTAAGACGGCGGATCTTTTCTTCGAGCGCTGCAAGGCGCGCCTGCGTCTCGGCGTAATCATAGACCGGGCGCACGGACGCTACGTCCTCGCCCATCGCGGCGCGGAAGTCACGGCTGCGCGTTTCCTTGTCGAGCAGCGCGGTATATTCGTCGTTGAGCTTCTTCAAGAGCTTATTTGCCTCGGCGGAAGTGTAATTCATATTGTTCTGACCTTCTTTCTTATGCTTCAAAAATGACAGGGAATGGCAGCGTGGATCGGACTTGCGGTGGGAGATCAGAAACCGGACAATGCTCAAGCATATCCTCTGGCATAAAGGCCGATTCTTGCAGTAGAAAGCTGATCTCTGCTTAAAAACCGGAGAGGGATTCACCGCCCCTCCTAAAAACATTGACCTCAGGCTGTACGCTGCTGCAAAGGGCTGATTTTCTAAGAACATGATAAGGCAAGCGGGCGGAAAATGTCAAGATGCGGAGAGTTTCCCGGCAGGATAGAAAATTGGCAAGAACGAAGAGTTTATGATAATTGGCGTATGACAAAAAAGAGCTACCTGACTTCATTTGAAATCAGATAGCTCTTTTTCCTGGGAATAATGAAATTCTGTTGCCAAATCGTTGCCACGAGGGGCATCAAGACTCAAAAAGTCCAGTGTTTACGGGCTTTTTTCGACCTATGAAATTATTCCCACTCAAGTCTTGGGCTTTGATTTAGGGTTATAAAATGCACTCTCGATACGCTTTTCGTCCAAATAATCCACGCATTTCTGGCTGTACATAGGTTCCTTACGAATTTTGTAGCCGTTTTGTAGCCAGCTATTCTATACGTACTAACCGTTCACAACGACTTATTTTGAATGATTTGCGGCAGATTTCGATATGATTCCCGCCAATAATCACCCGGAAATTGACCGCCTGATTCACCTCAAAAAACATCTTGGAGGTATGACCATGAGCAAACTTATATCCTGTCAATTCAACATAGACACAGCCTGCGTAGAATTGGTTTTTGATGATGGAAGCCAGCTTTCCATTGACTGCACCGCCGTTGAAAACGAAGTTGCCGACAACCGCTTCCAGCGGTCAGAGCTGGATTATCTGATCTACAATGACCCGATTGGATATGCAGACCTTGTTTTGAACGGAAACCCCGAAATTTATCTAAAAACTGTAACTGAATGTAAACCCTTAGATTAAAACTCAGCCCTCTGCCTTTTCCTTGGCAGAGGGCCGTTTTTTGCTTAACAGTTATTGAGCATCCCTTAATTGCTCTACAACGCTGCATTTCGCTGCGTTGTCATACATCATGCAAGGAATCAGCCACCCCAGCAGAAGAAATACCGGAATTGTCAGCAGGACAGGCAGAATGGTGAATCGATACTCAAAGAACCAGAACATACTGCCCAGCATTTTTCCTGCAAGAGGTCCCACCGCCAGCGACAGAATAAAGGCCGCCGATACGGAGGACATTGCGTAAAACAATCCCTCGTAGATCAGCATGGTTTTGAGCTGCCGGTTCGTCATTCCTACAGCCTGAAGCACAGCAAATTCACGGCGGCGGGAAAGAATACCGGTCATCATGGCGTTGAAGAAATTTAAGAGTCCCACCAGCCCGATGATAGCACAGAGGATACCACCTATCAGAAGGAACATCTGCCGGAACTGAGCAAATTCAGAGCGAGCCGTGGCCTTGCTTTCATACATCAAGGGCGAAAACTCACCGGCAGTGAGCTTCGATAGATATTGCTCTGCTTCGGCCTCGTCAACTTCGTCCGCTGTGTCGAACAGGTAGAGCATCGGAATGGCTGCACCACCGCTGTCCCTCTGTGCGGTGTCCACAGACAAAACTACGTCATATCCAATACCACTATAACGATAACTCATGGAATTCGGAAGTTCTACCAAGGCGCAGACCGTGTACTCTACATCTCTGGCTCCATACAATTTTGCCTGAAAGTACTCCTCCGGTGTATCTTCGGTGAGTTCCCCGGTGCGGCTGTCGATATATTTCACATCGTCCGCATAGGTAACGGTGATCGTGTCTCCCACCTTGGGGTAGTATTCAAGATTGGGCAGATTACCGTAGTCATCTAAGGAAACCGCAATGGCAATGGCGTTATTGTCCGGCTCCAACATGGGAGAAATATCTCCGTCGAACACTTGCAGCTTGTCAAACAGACTGTTATCCAGAGCCTCGATTCTGGTATCTCCCATCACCATATTGCCCCGGTGCTCCAGACGGCTCATATGGCTGTCCAACTGCTCGGCGCTTTCGTACCTTGCATAGTCCTGCCGCAGAGCATCCTCCGTCATCCACAGGTAGGCGGGTTTTCGCACAGCATATCCCGTGCCGGAAAGACTGGCCTTTGTGTTTGCTGCGATCTCCTCGATCTGTTCTGGCGTGATGAATTCATCTGCCGGGTTGTAACGGAAATAGTCGGGCGTGCTGACGATAAAATCGGCGCAGGTCATGGAGGATACATACTTCTCCATGCTGAAGCCGCCCACAAAGGCACACAGCGCATTGAACAGTGTCACCGACAGTGCCAGAGACACCACCACCAGCACCGTCTTTTTCTTGTTTCGTCCCAGATTGGCAAAGGCCATCTGATGGAGCTTCGCTCCCCGGGTGCTGCGCTGTTTTTTCTTGGTCTGCATCGCATCTGTATATTTGGTAGCCTCCACCGGAGAAACCCTGGCTGCCATTTTCCCGGGCTTGGAGCAGGACAAAAGCACCGTCAGCAGGGCAAACAGCACGGAGCCAACAAAGATCACAGGCGAAGTGCTGATGGTGGTGATGCCTGCATCCAACTGGGTGGAGCGCAAGACAACAGGCACCAAAACAGCGCCGATGCCGTAGCCCAGCAGCAGCCCCGCCGGAATGCCGATCAGACAAAGCAGAAGTGCCTGCTGGCGAATGATGCGTTTGAGCTGCCGGGGCGTTGTGCCAATGGTTTTCAGAAGTCCGTAAAACCGGATATCCCCTGCAACAGAGATCTGAAAAATGTTATAGATGATAAGATACCCCGTGAAAATCACCAGCAGCAAAAAAGCTGCTATGGCGATCACAAGTTCCGGATCAAGCTTCGACTCCAGCTGGGATGAGGTATATCCCCAATTGACGCCGATTCGGACGCTGTTGGGATCGGTATAGCTGTCCCATGTGTAACCAAGATCGGTATCCACCTGCTCCATCTGCCCTTGAATGTTTGTGCCGGAGGCCAGCATGACATTCAAATCGGTGCGGAAAGGCTGTAAACCTGTTTTCACTGCCTGCGCTTCGATGTCATCTGCGTAATCACGGCTGATGTTGATGTAATGAACAGGCATTAGTTCATCATAGTCCCAATAGCCCACCAGCGTAAAGGTATCTGTTACAGTAAAGGCGGTTTGATCCTTGTCCGTAATGGAATAGGAAACCGTGACCTCGGCGCCCAGCTCCGGCGTTACGCCAAGCAGCTGCAACGCTGCCGTATCCATGGCTACCTCTTTGCCGCTTTCGGGCATCCGTCCGGTAGTAGGGGTTGCATAGCTCCATTTAGTGCAGTTGGCATCCATGTAGCTGATCTCTGCCGGTATTTTGGCAAAGACCCCCTCCGCAGTGATACCGATTACCTTCCGTGCCCCCGCAGCCTTCACCTTTGGGTGGGCAGCGATGCGTTCCGCCTGCTCGGGGGAAACATCCTTAAAGGTGCCGTGTGCATAGCCGCCTACCTGCCGAAACTGGTAGGTTTCATAGCTGGCGTTCAACGACAAGACAATGGTGAACATGGACGTAAATAGCAGCGTTGTCAGCGCAATGGCAAAAATGGCGATCAGATTGCGGCGACGGTTCGCATAAAGAGATTTTAAGCTGAGCTTTCGAATACATTTTCTGTTTTTGACATTCATCGTAGCCACCTCCCGTTAGTTCTGGGAGACGATCCGACCATCTTCGATACGGATAATGCGGTCTGCCATCTGCGCAATTTCTTCGTTGTGAGTGATCATTACGATTGTCTGGGCGAACTTTTGACTGGTGACTTTCAAAAGGCTCAATACATCCTGGCTGGTTTTGGAATCCAGATTGCCGGTGGGTTCATCTGCCAGAATGATAGCGGGTGCTGCCGCCAGCGCACGGGCAATGGCTACCCGCTGCTGTTGACCGCCTGAGAGCTGATTGGGCAGGGCATCCAGACGCTCATCCAGCCCAAGGGTCTGTACAATCTGCTGTACGAAATCCTTATTGACCTTGCCACCGTCCAGCTCAATGGGTAGAACAATATTTTCATACACATTCAGCACCGGAACAAGATTATATGCTTGGAACACAAAGCCGATTTTCCTGCGGCGGAAGATGGTCAGCGCTTCCTCCTTCAGGGAGAAAATATCCTGTCCGTCCACCATGACCGTGCCGCTTGTAGGGCGATCCAGCCCGCCCAGCATGTGCAGCAGCGTGGATTTGCCGGAGCCGGATGTGCCGACAATTGCAACAAATTCGCCCTTCTTTACACTTAAATCAACTCCATCCAACGCATGAACTGCGTTATTGCCGGAGCCATAAATCTTTTTCAGGTTTTTTGCCTGTAAAACTTCCATAAATGAGTACCTCCATGAAAAAATCTGTATGTATGAAAGGAAATGATCCTTTGATACATACAGATTATCGCATAGGAATCTTTCCACATTCTTTCCGGCGGAAAATGAAATCTAACAGTTTTGATAGAATTGTTGTTATTTCGGCAGAAATATGGAAAACGTACTTCCTTTTCCCGGAACGGAAGCAACCTTGATATAACCGCCCTCGCCGGATATGATCTGTCGGGCAAGGTATAAGCCGATGCCGACCCCTTCTTGTTTCTGCACACTATTTGAGCGGTAAAAGCGAGCAAATATCTTCGCTTGCTCACTTTCCGGGATGCCTGAACCGGTATCCGATATATCGATCCTTGCAAACATTTCATAGCTTACGGCAGAAATAGTAATGGTGCCATGCTCTGTATATTTGATGGCGTTGTCTACGATATTAGCCAGCGCTTCCGCTGTCCATTTGAAGTCGAATACAGCAAAAGCATCTGTATCCTGCATTTGCAAAGACAATCCTTTTTCAGAAGCCTTGGCAGTATATTGTTCTACCACACTTTCAAGCAGCGGCTGCAGCGCTGCTTGCTGAGGGGAGAGTGAAATGATCCCGTTTTCCAGTCTGGAAAGCTTTACGAGAGAATCGATCAGAAATCGCAGCTTTTCCGATTGTTTGTACAGCGCCTCCACATTTGCCTTCGCCGATGCAGGCAGAGTTTCCTCCATCAAAAGCTCGCTGTATAACAGCAGGTTTGCAATCGGCGTTTTTGTCTGGTGGGAGATGTCCGCAATCAAGGTTTTGATTTTGTCTTTTTCCTGCGCTATATTTTGAGAAGATGCTTCTGCGGCAGAAAGATAGTGTGCAAACTTTGTTTCCAAAGCAGACTGCCGGCTTTCATCAAAATTGGTTTCAGAAAAGGAGCCGGTCATGGCAGCGTCCAGCATCCTTTCGATTTCTTCCATCGTTTTTCTGGCCTTTCTCCGCTCCCATAACACAACAGCTGCCGCCGCCAGAAAACACAGCAGTATGATCACAATGCCGGTTTTATTCATCTTTTGTCACCCAGCTATAACCGATTCCATAGACGGTTTTAATGTATTTCTGTGCGCCAAGCTTATCCCTCAGACGCTTGATCGTAACAGACAAAGCATTTTCATCCACATATTCTGCGCCATCTGTCCAGATCCGGTCGACAAGGTCTCCACGGGTCATGGTTCGGCCTCGGTTTTCAACAAGCAGACGCAGTAATTTTTGTTCTGTTTTGCTCAATTCCACTTTTGAATCTCCCACATAAAAGGTCATAGCCTCAAAGTCAAAGTGAAATAGATCCATATGGAACGGCGCATTTTTATGGTTTGACGCTTGCTTTCGCAGTTGGGTATTCACCCTTGCCCGCAAAACCGAAAGAGAAAAGGGCTTGGTAATATAATCATCAGCGCCTCTCTCCAGTCCGTCTACGATGTCCAGATCGGTGTCATTGGCAGTCAGCAGAATAACAGGAATATAGGGTGTGTTTTCCTTGACCTCCCGGAGCAGCTCGAGCCCGCTGCCATCCGGCAGATTGATATCCAGCAGGATCAGGGATACACCGCCGCAAAGAAGCTGTTCCTTCGCTGTTTTTAGGTCTTGGCAGGATATAATCTGACGATCATCTGCTTTCAGTGCTTTACTTAAACCCTGATTCAACCCTATATCATCTTCAATAATCAATAATTGTTCCATGTATCTCACTCCCTCGTTATTCAAAGGCCACCATTATTTCCTTGGGCAATTTTTCGTTCTCACAGTTCAGAAGATAGGCGATTGCTCTGCTTGCAAATTTGTTCGTTTTCACTGTATCCCAATCGGCAAGCAAAATGATCTCTGCCTTGCCGTTCTCAAAATCTAATGATATTTCGCCCCATTCGCCGTCGCAGTCTGCCTGATATTCGTAGATTGCGGCGGCGATTTTCTTTTTTCGCTTGGTCTTGGATTTCTGTTTTAGCCGGACTGCATGGATTGCGCCCTCGGCAACCAAAAATTCCGTCAACTTGTCCACTGCTTTTCGGTAGGCTCGTTCTGCACCGCTGGCTGTACTGCCCTCAAACATAACCGCCAGTTCTTCAAAGGTGGGGCGGTCTTTCCATGAGCTGACACGCCCACAGGTCATGCAAATTGCTAATCGTTTTTCGAGCAAGGTCTGTTCCCGGTAATTCAGTTTCTCAAATGCCCGCTGCACCTTTTCTGCTTGTATGCCGTTCCAGAGGATGTCGGTATAGTTCCAGCTATCGTCAAGGGCAACATCTTCGCCTGTTTCCTCGCCATCCTCGTCTGTTACATAGAACAGTTGCTGATTGCGGATGCCACGGACAACTTTCAGATATTCTTCCGCAAGGGCAAGCTCGCAGTTGTACTTCTTGGAAAACTCGCTGACCGCATCCTTGGTGTTATGGTACAGCCATGCCATTGACCGCACCATTTTGTAATTGGTCAAAGAGGACACCGACCATTTTTCTTCGCCCATGCGGAAACGGAGCATAGCATCCCGGATAAACGGGAAAATGTAGGTAGCATACTCTGCACCCTTGGCAGGATCATAGTCCATCAGCTTTTGGAGCATTTGCTCCCGACAGGAGAGCTTTATATCTATAAAACGGTCTGTGTCATACAAATCGCCGCCATCCACGCCGAGAAAGAATTTGATGCGCTTGTTGAGCTGCGGTTCGTAGTGGTGCAGGAAGAACGAAAAATAAAGCAAATTCTTTTCCTGCAAGGCAGACAGAATATGTTCATTTGGATTGCTAACCGCTGGCGGTTCCGGCTCCAGTTGGAAGATGCGCTCTGCCACATAGGGAATGATGCCATCACCGTATGGATTGACAGCGTGTTTCGGTATGTATCCGGTCATATTCCATGTAAAATCATTCAGCATAGCGCACCTCCTTCCAGTTTAGTAATACTCATAAATATCCCGTGGTCAACTAATGGGTTATTTATTACTTTATTTTCTTTAACATACGGTGATAAATAGGTGCATTTGGTGCAGGAGTTGTGATTGGGACCAGAAGTCCCTCTTTGATAAATTGTTCCACACGCAAAGCAATCCACCCATCACCGATCCCTAATGGATTCTTTCCAAGAACCTGTCCAACAAGCACGCTTTCCTTAAACTCGTCGTCCAGTGTATCCAATTCTCGAAGAATAAATGTATCATACAGAGTTTCTGATACGCTGACCAGTTTGCCGTTTATAACAGCACGAAGAGGAGAATTTTCCTGTTGGAGTTCTCTCCAGCGGTTAGCCAAACTACGAAGGTAATTTGTTGGCAACTTCTTTCCAAGAGATGCCATCCGTCCCAAGTGATAAGGTTCAACTTCTCCCCAACCGTTATACTGGACAATGCATCCATCTGGTCTTGTTTCCCACATTGGAAGCTCCACAATGGTAACATCCAATTTTTCAAAGCCGATTGGTCGTAGTTGTTCCAGAAGCCAATACAATCCGCACACATCATCTGGTTCTCGTCCGACCCAAACACGAATCGGCTCTCCGTTTTGTGCTTTTTCCAGTAGCGTAGCATAGTTCTTTCGGGATGTATTGAGAAGTTCAGTTACGATTTCAGATGCCATATCGGGCAGTATGCTTAGTAGCAAAGATAATGCCGACTCACGCTCCAAACAAATTCCTGCTTCGGAGATGTTGCCCACAGACAATGCCAACGGAAGATTAACTATGTCCTTACGATTTCCCTCCAACGGTATAGCATTCTCCCAACCAGAACGCTCCCGTTCTTCTGCTTGATGCTGGAACTTTTCTATTTCTTCTTTTGAAACTGTCCCATCAGAGATAATTACACTGGTTGCTCCGCCTAAAAAACCCTTATGTCCAATCGCAACCGCCATAGTCCCTGCGGCACTGTCGCTAAATACTACTTCTAACATAACGTTGCTCACCTCTTAGCTAAATTCAAATTCTTTTTAGTGCTTCTTTCTTCAAAGCCGCCTGTCCCATTTCTTTTTCATAATCGCCCTTGGCATAAGCGACATTGCTCAATGCCTGGAGCATCTTATCTTTTGCCAGCTTTTTCATGACCTCCGCAAGATCTTCATCCAGAGTACCACGCTTTATATAGCGGTTTATGGTGTTCAGACGCTTCTCATGTATCTGCTTCACTGGATGATCATCCGCAAGCTCCCGTTGTTCTCTGCCTTTCAGATTGCCGATCTGCCGACAGGTGCGGTGCAGCTTATCTCCCGGCGCATAACCGCCGCAGTATTTGGTGTGCCTTGCGTTGGTTGTCAGAAACCATTTGCCGCAGATCCGGCACTTCTTAGGAGCGTGACCGACACACAATCCCTCAAAGAGATCTGACCGGAACATCCCTACAAAGGATACATAGTGCATCCGTTTGACGAGCTTCGCCACATTTTCGCCGGGACGGATGACAGATACATACTGAACGGAGTTGTTCAGGGTAGACATCCAGGCATTTCCCTCAGTAATAGAAAAGTCCGGAGGGAAATAGCTTCCAAACATTTTTGCAAAGCCCTCTGCGGTGCGGTCAGCTTCGTTGCCGTCTGATTTTTCTGCAAAATCAAGCATTGCCTTTTGGTATTCCCCAAGGGAGTATGCCAGATGCCCGAATACAGCGGTATAGCGTTGGAGCATCATCGCATCGGCATATCTCGGAACTTCTTCAAGCTGCAAGGAGTTGGTTGTGGCTTTTATGGCAAACTCCATATATTTCAGAGCATTGTCCGCAGTAAAGACTTTTTCAATCTGTTCTCTGTGTTTTGGAATATCCATGTAGGAGAACGGCGGTGTTTTACTGAGAATATCAAGCATCGCCAGAGCAGCTTCCCTTGCCATAGGAAAGAGTGCAGAAGCGTCCTCTCCGGCGTTCAACATTCCAAGCAGCAGATTGATTTTTTCGCATTGCTCATTCATCTTTGCAATGGCATCCGCAGGAACATTCAGCGCATCACAGGCAAGAGTGCCGACAGGGAATGTTTTGCCCTCATATATGACCGTATCCTGCCAAAAATCCAATGTCATCAATTCTTGATTCATGCTTGCCCTCTTGTCCTGTTTTTTTACTTTTCCA
>OMCT01002197.1_pt1 | contig 10247 bp, 8 predicted proteins | sample 1674301 | NCBI WGS metagenome assembly OMCT01 (sample SAMEA103958158, study PRJEB25191) | human gut metagenome
AGTAATTGTGAGGGAGCTTCCGATCACGGCGGAGAAAGTGTATAAAGGAATGGCGGAAAAAGAATAAAAGCAAGTATGTAAAAGCAAGTATATAAAATGGAGATATTAAAAAAATATTAAAAACAAAGATATAAAAAATAAAGATATAAAAGATATAAAAATAGAGGAGATGCGCTGTTGATTTGCGGCATCTCCTGCTTTATTTTTGTCGTTATGTAAAAGTTTATTCGTTTATGAAGACTATAGGTACAACATTCTCACATAAATGTGTTCAACTCGTTTTCAAAAAAACCGATTTTTGTAGGATAAATATAACTGTCGCCGATTTCTTTTAAAAGGACGAGGTTTAAGTGTCCGTTTAAGTTTTTCTTATCAAGGGAGATCGCTTTGATCAGTTCGGAAACAGTCAATTTGCAGCTTGTCGGAAGATTGTAGATATCTAAAGCTTTCCGAATCTTTTCAGCGCATCCCTTTGCGGTAAGGCCGCGTTTTTCTGACATTTTCGTAAGCTGATACATGCCGATTCCGACGGCTTCTCCATGGCTTTCCCGCTCATATTGATAATATTGTTCAATCGTATGGGCCAGTGTATGACCGAAATTTAAAAGCATCCGCTCTCCGGTATCAAACTGGTCTGCTTCTACAACGATCCGTTTGATATCAACACATCTGGCAATGATCTTTGGCAGATCCGGTTTGAGATCTTCAAATGAAGAATGAGAAAGGAGAAGATCAAACAACCCGGAGTCTTTGATGCAGCCATATTTGATCACTTCGCCCATGCCGTCATGGATGAAATGATCAGGCAGTGTGTTCAGTACAAGAGGATCGATCAGCACCATTTTCGGGTGGAAGAACGCGCCTACAAGATTTTTCCCCTGAGGAAGGTCTACGGCGGTTTTGCCGCCGACGGATGAGTCTACCTGTGCCAAAAGAGAAGTCGGTATTTGCACACATTTGATTCCTCGCAAGTAGGTAGATGCCGCAAATCCGGTCAGATCCCCGATCACTCCGCCTCCGAGAGCGATCACAAGATCGCTTCGGGTCAGTTTTGCGTCAAGCATTGCGGAGTAGACTTTCGGAAGTGTGTCGAAACTTTTTGTCGGTTCTCCATGAGGGAGGACGAGAGAATGACACTCGTAGCCAGAAAGGGAATCGCATAATTGTTTTCCGTACAGTGGAAATACATTGTCATCGGAGACGATCATAATACGCTGTCCGTGAAACAGATCGGCGATGTATTCTCCCGCGCGATTTAAAATCCCGTTTTCAATATAGATCGGATAAGAGTTTTCCTTCAGATTGACTGTTAGTTTCATAGAATCTCCTTTTATAGCTGTTTTCCGACAACCTCGGCAATTAGTTTTATTTCTTTGAGAAGTGTGTCATATTTTTCCGGTTTCAGTGACTGTGCTCCGTCGCAAAGAGCACACTCCGGATTATTGTGAACTTCGATCATCAGACCGTCTGCGCCTGCCGCTACGGCAGCTTTTGCCATCGGTTCTACAAGCCACCATTTTCCTCCTGCATGACTAGGATCGATTACAACAGGAAGATGTGTCTTTTTGCGAAGTACAGGAATGCTCTGTAAGTCAAGAGTGTTTCTTGTATATGTTTCAAATGTACGGATACCACGCTCGCACAGGATAACGTTTTCATTTCCTGAAGCCATAATATATTCGGCTGACATGATCCATTCTTCGTAGGTAGCGTTCAAACCGCGTTTTAATAAGATCGGACGGTCTACCTGACCGAGCTGTTTTAATAAATCAAAATTCTGCATATTGCGGGCTCCGATCTGAATAAGATCTACTTTCTCATTGAAAACATCGAGGTATTCAGGAGACATCAGCTCTGTTACGATCGGAAGACCGACTTCTTGTTTGACCTGACAGAGAATCTCCAGTCCGTCAAGACCTAACCCTTGAAATGAGTACGGGCTTGTTCTCGGTTTAAATGCTCCTCCGCGCAGAAGATTAGCTCCGGCGGCTTTTGCGGCTTTTGCGATCTCGAGCACTTGATCAAAAGATTCTACAGAACAAGGACCTGCGATCAATCCCATATGTCCTCCGCCGATTTTGACTCCTGAGACGTCGATCACGGAGTCTTCGGGATGAAACGCGCGGTTGGCAAGTTTGTAAGGTTCCTGAACATGCATAACTTTATCTACGGAACTGTCAACTTCAAAGAGTCGTGGGTCGATCAGCGTTGTATCTCCGATACATCCGATGATCGTCATCTCTGTACCGCGGACGATGTGTGTGTCGAGTCCCCGGTTTTTGACCATATTTTCTACACGTGTAATAGTTTCTTCTGTTGAATGTGGTTTCAGTACGATAATCATAAAAATGCCTCCCTGTATTATGAAAAATATTTTCGGCAGCGAAGGGAAGAACAAAAGCGTTCAACTTCATACTGCAAAATTTTAACTGTTTAAAGTGCGAAACTAATAGTATCATAGAATACAAAAAAAAGAATGTCAATGATTTTTTTTGCATATTTCTTTTATTTCTATCTCTTTTTTCGCCTTTTAATGTGCAGATAAATGATATATGAACAGATTTAAAGAATAGCGCCCGACATTGACAGTCTTGCAAAGACAGTGGTATTTTAGTAGAGTTAATGATAGGCGATCAAGAACAATTAAGGAGTTGATGCAATGAAAATCATTAGACAGATCGGGATCATTTTTACAGTATGCTGGCTTAGCCTTGTGATAGAGAAACTGCTTCCTTTTACCTTTCCGGCAAGTGTGATCGGAATGATACTTCTTTTTTTATGCCTGTTTACCGGAGTTTTAAAGATAGAACATATTCAGGAAAAGGCGGATTTTCTTCTCGGAAATATGGCGTTCTTTTTTGTTCCTGCGGGCGTAAGTATTATGAATTATTTTGATGTGCTGAAACATTCGATTGTACAGTTAGTTTTTGTTTGTATTATTTCTACAATTATTACATTTGCAGTGACTGCATGGAGCGTGAAATTGACACTCCGTTTGATGAAAAGCAGGAAACCAGAAAATCTACAGTCAGGAGGCGGAGAAAAATGAGAGAATTGTGTTCTTCACCGTATTTTGGAATTGCGCTAAGCGTTCTAGCCTTCGGAATCGGGGTGAAATTAAATGAAAAGTTAAAAACACCTGTCTGTAATCCATTGGTGATTGCCATTGTTCTTATTGTCGGGGTTCTTCTTATTTTTAAAATACCCTATGAAGATTATAATGCGGGAGGAAAGATTATTAATATGTTCCTCGCTCCGGCAACTGCCTGCCTTGCAGTGGCAATCTATACAAAAATACAGATACTCAAACAGTACTGGCTTCCGATTCTTGTCGGCTGCACGGCCGGATCTTTGGCATCTATGGGAAGTGTTTACGGACTGTGCCGGTTATTCGGACTGGATAAAAGTCTGACAGTTTCTTTGCTGCCGAAATCCGTAACAACCCCGATTGCCGTGAGCATATCAGAACCGGCAGGCGGCGTCGTTCCGATTACGGTTGCCGCCGTTATCGGAACAGGAATACTAGGGGGGATATTTGCGCCCCTTCTTATAAAATTATTTAAGGTATCTGATCCGGTTGCGGCAGGACTTGCCATAGGGGCATCCAGCCATGCGGTAGGAACATCGAAAGCGATTGAGATCGGGGAAGTGGAAGGCGCGATGAGCGGACTTGCAATCGGTATATGCGGTATTGTCACTGTGATTGTGTCTATATTTCTGGTGTGAAATATTTTCGGGAAGATCTTCGATGATCTTTACGGCTTTTTGTCGGAACTGTAGAAAAAAGGAATGGAAGAAATGAGGATAAAATGAAAAGAAATACATCGCATACAATAAAAAGAGCGCAGCGTTTTCCTGTTATATTGATCGGGGAAGGACTTCTCGTAGGAGCTGTCGGAGGGTTGATCGTGCTCCTTTACAGAATCGCGCTTACTTGTGCGGGAAAATGGCTTGGTGAAGCGCTGGCGTTTATAAAAGGAAATCCACTGCGGATTGCGGGATGGTTTGCTGTTTTGATGCTGCTTGCAGTGCTTGTCGGGAAACTGATAAAATGGGAACCGATGATATCGGGGAGCGGAATACCGCAGGTTGAAGGTGAAATACTTGGAAAATTGAATCAAAACTGGCTTAAAGTTCTGCCCGCTAAGTTTGCGGGAGGATTTCTTTGTCTGTTCGGCGGACTGTCTCTTGGCAGGGAAGGTCCGTCTATACAGCTTGGAGTGATGAGCGGACAGGGAATATCACGGATTTTAAGCAGAGGGAAAACAGAAGAACGGTATTTGATGACGTGTGGGGCGAGCGCCGGACTGGCTGCGGCATTTCACGCTCCTTTGGCAGGCGTTATGTTTGCGTTGGAAGAACTGCACAAAGGGTTTTCGACAAGTCTGCTTATTTCGGTTATGACAGCTTCGGTTACGGCAGATTATATATCGTCTCATATTATGGGGCTTGATCCGGTGTTCCGATTTCAGTTGGAACAGACGCTTCCCCAGAATTATTATTGGATGATCCTTGTGTTGGGAGTGATTTTAGGTCTGATGGGAGCGCTCTATAATAAGGTAATGCTAAAAGCGCAGGAACTTTATAAAAGACCGAAATTTTTAAACGAGACGACTCGTCTTATGATCGCGTTTTCGGCGGCGGGAGTGCTTGGACTTTGCATGCCTTCGGTACTTGGAAGCGGAGGGGATCTGATCGTTGCTTTGACGGATAAAGAGATGGTGTTGAAAGTTGCGATCATTACGTTTCTTGTGAAATTTCTGTTTTCGGCAGTCAGTTTCGGATCCGGCGCTCCTGGCGGAATTTTTTTTCCGCTTCTGATATTAGGCGCAATGGTCGGCGGAATCTTCTCTATGACAGGAACGGAAATCTTCGGTTTAGATCCGATGTATATGAATAATTTCGTTTTACTGGCAATGGCCGGATTTTTCACGGCGATCGTTCGTGCGCCGATCACAGGGATCATACTTCTGTTTGAGATGTCCGGCTCGGTAAGTCAGATGCTTTCTCTTGCACTTGTTTCGGTGACTGCATATGTCACTGCAACTTTGGTAAGATCTGAACCGATTTATGAAAGCCTTCTGGCAAATCTGCTGCAAAGAGAAAAAGAGGAAGAACAGCCGGTTTATGCGGGCGGGCAGAAAGTGCTGAGCGAGTTTGTGATCATGGGAGGTTCTGCTCTTGAAAACCGCACCGTCATGGAAATAGATCTGCCGGACAACTGCCTTCTTGTCGCGGTAGACAGAGGCGGAAAAGAGTTTATTCCGAAAGGAAAAACATGCCTTATGGCAGGCGATAAACTGACGGTTATGGCAGATGAACGAGATGCGGGATATGTACATGACAAAATGAAAAACTTATGTTATACTTCATTTTAGGTCAGCATTGATTTTAAATAGTTAATGTGAAGAAAACAAAGGAGAGTACGATATGAAAAGAGTACTGTTAAAGCTGAGCGGAGAAGCGCTCGCGGGAGATAAAAAAACAGGTTTTGACGAGGCAACCTGTGTACCGGTTGCAAAACAGATTAAAGATTTGGTGGATGCCGGAACTGAAGTTGCCATTGTAATCGGTGGCGGAAACTTCTGGCGCGGACGTTCCAGTGAGACGATAGACCGCACCAAAGCAGACCAGATTGGTATGCTTGCCACAGTTATGAACTGTATTTATGTATCTGATATTTTCCGTTATGTCGGGATGAAAACAGAAGTGTTTACGCCGTTTGTATGCGGTTCGTTTACGTCATTATTCTCAAAAGATGCGGCAGTAGCGGCGCTGGAAGAAGGAAAAGTGATCTTTTTCGCAGGAGGAACGGGACATCCGTATTTTTCAACAGATACAGGGGCGGTATTAAGAGCGATCGAGATTGAAGCGGACGCGATGCTGCTTGCAAAGGCGATAGACGGTATTTATGACAGCGATCCGAAAGTGAATCCGGAAGCGGTCAAATATGACGAGATATCCATACAGGAAGTGATCGATCAGAAACTTGCCGCGGTGGATCTTACAGCATCGATTCTCTGCCTTGAAAATAAGATGCCGATGCTTGTATTCGGTTTGAACGAGGAAAACAGTATTGTGGAAACGATGAGCGGAAACTTTACGGGAACGAAAGTGACTGTATAAGCGTTATAAAAAATTTGCAGGAGGATATAAATATGAATGAAAGATTGACGACATATGATTCAAAGATGACAAAAACGATCAATAATCTTGACGGAGAATTAGCTACGATCAGAGCCGGTCGCGCAAATCCACATGTTCTTGATAAATTGACAGTTGATTATTACGGATCGCCGACACCGATCCAACAGGTGGCAAACGTATCTGTCCCGGAAGCAAGGATGATTCAGATCCAGCCGTGGGAAAAGAGCATGCTCAAAGAGATTGAGAAAGCGATCCTTATGTCAGATCTCGGCATCAATCCGACTAATGACGGTTCGACGGTTCGCCTCGTATTCCCTGAACTTACGGAGGATCGGAGAAAAGAACTGGCAAAAGATGTGAAGAAAAAAGGAGAGGCTGCGAAAGTGGCTGTCAGAAATATCCGTCGTGACGGAAATGTAGCGTTTAAGAAGTTAAAAGGAACGGAAGTTTCGGAAGATGAGATCAAAGATCTGGAAGACGATCTTCAGAAGATTACGGATAAATATATCGAAAAGATTGATAAGATGGTCGAGGTAAAGACAAAAGAGATTATGACTGTGTAATCGGATTCTTAACGCCGTTACAAAAACTGGGGGCTTTGATTGTAAGCCCCCTTTCGTATAGAGAGGAAGAAAAGATGAACGTACCGCAGCATATAGCAATTATTTTAGACGGAAATGGCAGATGGGCGAAAGCAAAGGGGATGCCGCGAAACTACGGACACGCACAGGGAAGCAAAAATGTGGAGAAAATCTGTGAAGAGGCATGGCGTATGGGAATTAAATATCTGACGGTTTATGCATTTTCAACAGAAAATTGGAGCCGCCCGGAAAATGAAGTTGCGGCTCTTATGAAACTGCTTCGTAATTATATGAAAACATGCTTGAAAACAGCGGCCAAGAATGATATGAAGATCCGTGTGATCGGAGATATTGAGCCGTTGGATGACGATATCAAAAGCAGGATTCGCGAGCTAGAAGCTGCTACCACAGACAACGGCGGTCTGAATTTTACGATTGCCTTGAATTACGGAAGCAGAGATGAGCTGACACGGGCAGCGCAAAAAATGGCGAAAGACTGTGCAGAAGGAAAGATAAAAGCAGAAGAGATTGATGAATCGGTGTTTGAGACATATTTAGATACTCATGGGATTCCGGATCCAGATATGATGATCCGAACGAGTGGGGAGCAGAGATTGTCGAATTATCTTCTTTGGCAGCTTGCATATTCGGAATTTTATTTTACGGATGTGCCCTGGCCGGATTTTACAAAAGAAGAACTTGTAAAAGCAATCGAAGAATATAACCACAGACACAGAAGATTCGGCAAAGTTGAGGAGGCGTAATCTATGTTTAAAACACGGTTGTTGAGCGGCATTATGCTGATGATCATTGCATTGACGACAGTGATTGCCGGAGGGCAAGTTTTATTTACGGTTCTTTTCGCGATCAGCCTGATCGGAATGTCAGAACTTTATAAAGTGTTTGGCATTGAGAAAAAAGCGCCGGGAATTGTCGGTTATATTTTTGCTTTCGGGTATTATGCGCTTATTTATATGGAAGAATATCTCCCGGGAGAAAAACATACATGGTTTATGCTGCTTTTTATGGCGTATTTGATCTGCCAGATGGCAGTGCTTGTATTTTCTTATCCGAAATATAATACACAGCAGATCATGGCGGCATTTTTCGGAGTATTTTATGTAGCGGTAATGCTGTCTTACATTTACCTTACAAGAATGCTTCCGGGAGGAGTGTTTACCGTATGGCTTGTGTTTATCTGTTCGTGGGGATGCGATACATGTGCATACTGTGTAGGCATGCTCATCGGAAAGCATAAGATGGCTCCGGTTCTGAGTCCGAAAAAATCCGTAGAAGGCGGGATAGGAGGAATTGCAGGCGCAGCCCTGATTGGTGTGCTTTATGCATTAGCTGTGAACCACTGGGGAAATGCAGGGGCGAGTATCGTTTCTTATGCAGTGATCGGTGCAGTCGGCGGCGCAATTTCCCAGATCGGCGATCTGGCGGCATCGGCGATCAAACGTTATCATAATATTAAAGATTACGGGAAACTGATTCCGGGTCATGGAGGAATTCTGGATCGTTTTGACAGTGTCATTTTTACTGCTCCGATCATATATTATCTTGCGGTTTTATTGTAAGACATAAGGGCATTATGAAGCCGGAAGATAAGTTTACGGGCGATATGTTACAGGACAGATGCAGAAGTGAGGTACAAAGATATGAAAAGAATCGCTGTCTTAGGGTCTACCGGCTCGATCGGAACCCAGACGCTTGAAATTGTAAGAACAAACAAAGATATAAAAATCACGGCGCTTGCTGCGGGAAATAACATTGAACTTCTGGAAAAACAGATCCGGGAATTCAAACCGTCGATTGCCGCAGTGTGGAATGAGGAAAAAGCCGCAGAGCTGAAAATAAAGACTGCGGATCTGGATGTGGAGATCTTATCCGGGATGGACGGATTGCTTGCCGCTGCATCTTGGAAAGATTCACAGATTGTTGTAACTGCGATTGTAGGTATGATCGGAATCCTGCCGACGATCGAGGCGATCAAAGCCGGAAAGGATATTGCGCTGGCAAATAAAGAAACACTTGTGACGGCAGGGCATATTATCATGCCGCTGGCGGAACAATATAAAGTGTCGATCCTTCCTGTAGACAGTGAACACAGCGCGATTTTTCAGTCGCTTCAGGGGGGACAGCGCAAAGCTCTCCATAAAATATTATTGACTGCTTCGGGCGGACCGTTCCGCGGGAAAAAAAGAGAAGAACTTACCGGTATACAAGTTGAAGATGCTTTGAAACATCCAAACTGGGAGATGGGACAGAAGATTACGATCGATTCTTCTACAATGGTGAATAAAGGTCTTGAAGTGATAGAAGCCAAATGGCTTTTTGACGTTTCGGTCGATCAGATCCAAGTTGTCGTACAGCCTCAAAGCATTATTCATTCTATGGTAGAATATGAGGACGGTGCGGTGATCGCTCAACTTGGAACACCGGACATGAAACTGCCGATCCAATATGCGCTTTATTATCCGGAGAGAAGGTATCTTCCGGGAGATCGTCTTGATTTTTCCACACTTTCGCAGATTACTTTTGAGAAGCCGGATATGGAGACGTTTTACGGACTGAAGCTTGCGTATGAAGCCGGGAGAAAAGGCGGTTCTCTTCCGACTGTGTTTAATGCGGCAAACGAGCGTGCTGTTGCAATGTTTCTCGGAAGACAGATCGCATATCTTGAGATTCCGGAGATTATTTCGGCGTGTATGGAAAATCATAAAAATATTGCAGATCCGACAGTGGAAGAGATACTAAAGACTGAGCGGGAAACATATGAATTTATAAAAAACAGGTGGTAGCGAATGGGAATCATTATTGCAGTTTTATTATTTAGTTTTATTATCATCTTTCATGAATTGGGACATTTTCTTCTTGCAAAGAAAAACGGAATTCGGGTAGATGAATTTTCTTTAGGACTTGGACCTACGTTATTAGGAAAACAGATCGGAGAGACAAAATTTTCTCTGAAACTGCTTCCTTTCGGCGGCGCGTGTATGATGGGCGAAGATGATGCCGACGATCTGTCGGAAGGAAGTTTCAACAGTAAATCCGTGTGGGCGAGAATGTCAGTTGTTGCGGCGGGACCGATCTTCAATCTCATTCTTGCGTGTGTTTTCTGTTTTATATTGATTATGATAACCGGTTACAGAAGTCCGGAAATAACAGGAGTGCTGGACGGCTATTCCGCGCAGGAAGAGGGACTTCAAGCCGGAGACGTTATCACAGAGATCAACGGGCGGAACGTGCATATATGGGATGATGTCAGTCTGTATACAATGACACATGCCGATGAAGCGCCTTTCAAAGTAGAGTATGAACGTGACGGCAAGAAATATACGGCAAAACTGGAGCCTCGACAGTTGGAAGGCGATGCCGCACCGCTGCTTGGGGTGACAAGCGGAGATATAGTAAAACCGGGGATTTTCAAATCTGTTGAATACAGTATTTACAAAGTAAAGTACTGGATGAATTATACAGTAGACAGTTTGCGCATGCTTGTGACAGGTCAGGCAG
>OMCT01002207.1_pt1 | contig 10216 bp, 7 predicted proteins | sample 1674301 | NCBI WGS metagenome assembly OMCT01 (sample SAMEA103958158, study PRJEB25191) | human gut metagenome
CAAATGGCATTTTGTAGGGAAAAGAACCAAAAACTACTTTTTAAAGTGGACTCAATTCTCTAATTCTTGATAAAACAAAAAAATCTTGATAATATTTTCTGTTATCAAGACTCATCATCATCATTGATGATTTTCAGATAGTCATCGTAGCTGATAAACCTACCGCCCATGGAACGGAGATGCGGAGTCTCGAGTTGGCAGTCGATGAGTTTCATTCCCTTACGCTGCATGAAACGGGCCAGATAGATGAGCGCCAGCTTGGAGGCTGAGGGAACGAGGGAGAACATACTCTCGCCAATAAACACAGGGCCGATGGTGACACCATAGAGTCCGCCCACGAGCTGATCGGTAGCATCGTCCCACACTTCTACACTCGAGGCAAAGCCCTGACGATGAAGCTCCGTATAAGCCTTGATCATATCGTCGCCCAGCCAGGCTCCATCCTGCTCGATGCGCAGTTTGCTGCACTGTGCGATGACGTCGTCGAACGCCTCATTGATGCTGTAGCTGTACTGGTCTTTGTTGATGAGCGTGCGCATGGAGTGGCTCACGTGTATCTCTTCGGGGAAGATGACGAAACGCTGCATAGGACAATACCACAGAATATCAGGCTGGTCGCGAAAACTGTACCAGGGGAAGATGCCGTGGCAGTAAGCCAGCAGCAGGCGGTCGATACTTAAATCGCCGCCCACAGCAAAGAGTCCGTCCTCATCGCCTGCGCGTGGGTCGGGAAACGTGGGATAAGGCGTTGACTCGTCTATTTGAAATATCATTGTTCCTTTTTTGAGTATTAATTGCAAATGGAGAGTTAGAGAAGTTAAGGAGTTAGAGAAGTTATCTTAACTATATCACCAGCTCCTTGCCTTCGAGCTTGACCACTGCCTTTCCACCCTTCTTCAGCTTGCCGAAGAGAAGAGCCTTCATGAGCACAGGCTTGAGGCGGTTGCCGATGACACGATCCATCTCGCGGGCACCATACTCCTTGGTGAATCCCCACTTTAGGAGCTGCTCTCGCGCCTGAGGTGTAAGCTCGATACTGACGCCCTTGGCGCTGAGTTTGTCGGCGAGCTGGGCAAGCTTCTTGTCGAGGATAAGCTCTGCCATGTGCCTGTCCATATCGTGGAACACCACAGTGTCGGAAAGACGGTTGATGAACTCGGGGCGGAAGGTTTTCTTCACCTGTGCGAGCATCGCCTGACCACGACTCACATTGCCTGCGAAACCGATGTTGGCCTGCGAGGCATACTGAGCACCGGCATTAGAGGTCATGATGAGGATGACGTTGCGGAAGTCAGCCTTCTGACCCTTGTTGTCGGTAAGTCGGGCATAGTCCATCACCTGGAGCAGGATGTTGTAGATGTCGCTGTGTGCCTTCTCTATCTCGTCGAGCAGAAGCACGCAGTTGGGCGTCTTGCGGATAGCGTCGGTGAGCTGTCCACCGTCCTCGTAGCCCACATAGCCTGCCGGCGAGCCAATGAGTTTGGCAACGGCATGCTTCTCGGTGTATTCGGACATATCGAAGCGCACCAGCTCGATGCCCAACTCGCGGGCGAGGACGCGTGCCACCTCAGTCTTGCCCACTCCCGTAGGTCCTACGAAGAGGAGCGACGCCATAGGCTTGTCGTCGTCGATGAGTCCTGCCTTCGCCATCATCACGGCTTCCACCACCTTGTCGACGGCTGTGTCCTGACCATAGATCTTGTCGAGCATTCGTTGGCGCAGCGATGCCAGGGCAGAGTTGTCTTCGTCCTTGATGGCGGCAGCGTCTATCTTGCACACCTTGGTGAGAATCTGCTGAATGACGGCCTTGGTGACATAAGAGCGCTGGCGGTTGGCAGGATGCACCTCAAGATAGGCACCGGCCTCATCCATGAGGTCGATGGCCTTGTCGGGCAGGAAGCGGTTGCTGATGTACTTGTCGCTGGCCCGCACCGCATATTCGAGGGCGTCCTTGCGATAGGTGACGCCATGATAGATATTGTACTTATGCTGCAGCCCCTCGAGAATCTTGATGGCTTCGTCGACGGAAGGCTCCTTGATGTCGATCTGCTGGAAACGGCGTACGATGCCCTTGCTCTTCGCCATGTAGCGGTTGTACTCCTCGTAGGTGGTGGAACCAATGAAGCGGATGTCGCCAGCCTCGAGATACTGCTTGAGCATGTTGGAGGCATCAGGTCCGCCATCCGATCCTCTTCCGGCTCCTATCATGTTGTGAATCTCGTCGATATAGATGATGACATTGCCCTCCTTGGCAGCTCCGTCCATCACCATCTTGATGCGTTTCTCGAAGTCGCCACGATACTGCGATCCGGCAAGCATCTGTCCGATGTCCATGCCGTAGATGCGGGCTCCCTTGAGGCGGTCGGGCACCTGATTCTCGTTGATGAGTTTGGCAAGTCCGAAGACGAGGGCTGTCTTTCCCACACCAGGCTCGCCCACGTGCAGCGGATTGTTTTTCTCGGCACGGCAGAGCACCTGTATGGTGCGGTCGAGTTCTTTCTCGCGGCCGATGAGCGGATTGTGCTGGTCTACCTTGTCGGAGATGCAGGTGACGAGCTTATGCCAGTCGGAGGGATGGCGTTTTCCGGTCTGCCAGCCTTCAGGGTCGTCATACTCATCGTTGTCGATGCCGTCGTCTTCATCGTTGTCATCGTCGTCATCATACCAGAAGTCGCCGTCATCACCGTCTTCGTCGTCATCATCGAAGTCGGAGCTTCCGCTTTCTATAAATGCCCTCATCTCGTTCATCAACTCTTCATCACTGAGGCCGCCTCCACTCTCGTTCGCCAACAGGGGAGAGAATTTGCTAAACTCTTTCATTTCCGGGTCTTCCTCATCGGGAAACTTTTCCCCTACGAGTCGGGTGAACTTCTCACCCTGCTCACCGATGTACTTGTCGATGAGAAAGGGAGCCTCAGCGTAGGGAAGAGTCAGCATGGCTGTGAGGAAATGAGTCACATTGAGCTTAACACCTGCTCCGCCAGCCAGGTTGACCAGATAGGCAGAGCTGTGCATCGCCTTGAAAAGCACAGAAGGTTCGGGCTTCACATGAGAGAATTCTTTGGGAATGCGCTCCTGCTGCTTAAGCCACGCATCGAGTTCCTGACGCATGGACTTTTGGTCGATCTTCATCCGGCGCATGATACGGGCAACCTCGGGATGGTCGATGACGCTCAACAGCAGATGCTCGGGCATGAGAAACTCGTGATGGTATGAGACTACATTGTCCATTGCCTTGCAAAAGAAGAAGGACATGGATTGGGTAAGTCCTGGGAATAATTCCATAGCTATACTTATTTTTTACTCAACTTTGCAAAATCAATTTTTCACACAGGCTCAATGGTAAATTCTAGAGGATACTTTGCCTTGTCTATCTTCCTCCTCGCCTTCTCCACCTTGCTCTTTGCCACGTCATAGCTGTAGATGCCTACCAAGGCTTTCCCCTCGCGATGGGCCTTGAGCATGATGGCATTGGATTCCTCGGCGGCCTTGAAGAAGCATGTGTACAGAATGTCGACGACAAATTCCATCGGTGTGACGTCGTCGTTGTGTAGAAGTACCTGATAACGTTTAGGCTTCTTGATCTCAAGATCCTGACGTTCTTTTACTGCTGTTTGTCCTTGTGCCATAATTCAAATGCGTTTGTTTTGTTGCTAAGAGAGAATGAGTCTTCTTGATCGTTTTACTCTGCATAGGCATGAGTGATTTCCACCACATACACATCGTGGAAGCCACCCTTGGCGCCATACCACTGCAGAAGGTCTTTGTCGATAAACTTTTCTGCCGACATACTGTCCTTATAGAGTTTTCTGCACTCCAAGGTGAGTCGGGCCTGTTCGAAACCGATACTGCCACCCTCCAAGACGACGGGCTTGAGTCCTGTGGCCTCACACTTGTCGAGGTCGCGTCCACTCTTTGAACCGCAGAAATTGTATATCTTGCGTGCTTCCTCGCTATGCCCCAAGAAAGAGAGTGTCATGGTGTCGTTGGCCTCGATGAGCTCGTGTGTGAAGCGCTCGGGACGAATGAACACCACTGCCACGGGCTTGTTCCACAGCCAGCCCAGGCAACCCCATGAAGCTGTCATCATGTTGAACTTGTCCTTGTTGCCTGCAGCCACAAGAATCCACTCCTTCCCTATCGTCTCAAAAACATTGTCGTTGATTTGCTTAATGTCTATCTGTCTCATATCTATATTATATTTAATAAGGTGAAACTCACCTTTGTGTTGTGTCTATGCCGGAGCTTTCGCTTTTGCGAAAGTTGAGTTACTGCCGCAAGTTTCGCATCTGGTTCAAGCACGCCCAGAAGGGGCAGAAGCCTATAACCCATGGCAGCACACCCTGAACCAACGGTCACCGGCGCGTAACGGAATTGAAAATCGCTGGCCGAAGGGTAAAGCAAAGTAAAGGGCAGAAGCTCATAGCAGCACGCCCTGAAAGGGCAGAAGCCCATAGCAGCACGCCCTGAAAGGCAGAAGCCCATAGCAGCACGCCCTGAAAGGGCAGAAGCCCATAGCCCAGGGCAGCGCCCTGGGTATAATAGCAATCGGCAAGGCGCCCTGTAAGGGCAAAAGCTTTATATTTTGCCTGAAGTTTAAAAGCTTTTGCCCTTATAGGGCGATAGGTTTGCGTCCCTGATTACCCAGGGCGCTGCCCTGGGCTATGAGCTTCTGCCCTTTACCTTTCCGCTACGCGCCGGTGACCGTTGGTTCAGGGCGTGTGGAGCTTACTTGCGATAGTTGAGTGCAAAGATACCGCAAGCGAGCGCAATGAAAGCTTGCTTTCAAATTGCCGAGCGCAGGATATCTTATGCAAAGATACCGCAAGCGAGCGCAATGAAAGCTTGCTTTCAAATTGCCGAGCGCAGGATATCTTATGCAAAGATAATAAAAAAACTGCGTATAATTGTAAGGAATAGAGTTTTTTTTGTATTGTCTTCGTTTTCAGTAAAAAAAAAATCACACTCAAGAATGAAAAATAAAGTCTCCATCTCTTCGCATAATCAGATTTTTGCAGTACCTTTGCAGGCCGAAAGCCCATGGCAAAACAGCCAAAGGCTTATTTTTTTTTATCATTTTATACATTCATTTTTAATGTACAAATCAATTTTTAACAAGCACAACAGCCTGAAGTTCAACCGCTTCTCCAACAAGGGCTATGCTCTTTTCTCCGTTTTGGGAAAAGAGGTGCTCGTAGGCGCACTCAGCGTTGCCACACTCAGCCATGCCAAGGCTGAAGGCATCAGCACAGAGGGCGTAAAGGCCGACTCTACCCTGTATAAGGGAGGAAAGGCTTACGAGCTCGACGCGGTGAACGTTACCGGCTCACGTGCTCCGATGACTGTTGAACAGTCGCCAAAGATTGTGTCTGTCATTACCCGCGACGATATTCATCGTGCGGCGGCACAGACTATCAATGATGTTTTGAAATTAGCTACTGGCGTGGATGTCCGTCAGCGCGGTAGCTTTGGTGTACAGACGGATATCTCCATCAACGGTGGAACCTTCGACCAGATTACCATTCTCCTGAATGGTGTCAACATCTCCAATCCACAGACGGGTCACAATGCTTCCGACTTTCCTGTTGCCCTTGCCGACATCGATCACATCGAAGTGCTCGAGGGAGCGGCTTCTCGCATTTTCGGAACATCAGCCTTCAATGGCGCCATCAACATCGTGACTCGAAAAGCGCAAAACGATGGAGTGGCAGCACTCGTAGAGGGAGGATCGTTTGGCAGCTTCGCTACACAGGGACGCCTACAGTCTTCATTCACCACAGGCAAGTGGACACACGCCTACTCTGCCAGCGGTGGCTACAAGCGCTCGGATGGTGGCACTGAGAACAGCGACTTTGAGAAAGGACAAGCCTTCGGACAAGTCAACCTGAGCTGCGACCAACGCTTCGATATCAACGCACAGGTGGGATATGCCCAACAGAGCTACGGAGCCAACACATTCTACAGCGCCAAGTTCAACAACCAGTATGAGAAGACCGACCACGCCATGGCATCGCTCAACCTCAACCTGCACAACCCACACCAGACGTGGCAAATCGCTCCACAGTTCTATTACAACAACTTCAAGGACCACTATCAGCTGACACGCGGCAAAGCGGGTGCTGCTGCGGGCGAGAACTACCACGACCTGGATGTATATGGAGGCGGACTCAACGCCAATATAGCATGGATGTTAGGTAAGACAGCCGTAGCATTCGATATCAGCAAGGAACGCATCTACTCCACTGCCCTCGGCGAGCCACTGGCAGAAGACTATAAGAACATACATGGCTCCGACCGACAGTACACACGCAAGGGTGAGCGAACCAATACCAACATCATGCTGGAGCACAACTTCATCTTCGGAGGTTTCACACTCTCGGCAGGTGTCCTCGCCAATAAGAACACAGGACTTGACAACGACTTCCGTTTCTATCCTGGCGTAGACATGAGCTATAGACCTAACTACAACTGGAAGTTCTTTGCTTCCTGGAACAAGGCGCTGCGTATGCCTACCTACACCGATCTATACATCAGTAATGTGGTGCAACAAGGCGACATCACACTAAGCCCTGAGAAAAACTCTACTTTCAAGATAGGTGCACAGTACCGACAGAAGGGGTTGGCTGCTACGATAAGCGGATTCTATGCACACGGCACCAACATGATAGACTGGGTACAGACTTCAGAAACCGAACTCGCCGACAACAAATATCACGTGATGAATATCGGAAAACTCAACAACATGGGCTATAACCTCGATGCTACTATCTACATGAGAGAGCTCATACACAACTGCTTCATCACACGCATCAAGGTGGGATATGCCTATATCTACCAGGATCACAAGACCGATGCCGACATTCTCAAGTCGCTCTATGCTTTGGAATATCTCAAGCACAAAGCTGTCTTCGGCTTGGATCATCAGATATGGAAAAAGCTTTCTGCTTCATGGGCGGTGCGCTGGCAGCAACGCATGAACGGCTACTCTCCCTACACCAAGGTAGACTGCAAGCTCATGTGGGATGAGAAGAAATACAGCATCTACGTGAAGGCCGACAACATCACCTGCCATCGCTACTACGACCTCGCTGCCATCAAGCAGCCAGGACTGTGGATCATGGCTGGTGCCAGTGTCAACCTCGGTTGGTAATAAACTGGCAATATAATAAAAACGAACCTTGAAGCGAACTTTTCATCAGTTACTTCAAGGCTCGTTCCTTTTTTATCAAAACAAGAAAAAGGGCGATTTTTTACCCATATCTATGTTTTTTTATGAGATATGGGTAAATAATCGCCTATTTTTACAACTTTTCACAAAAACAAGTCGTCTGACACAACTTCGCTCTGTACCCGGTTCCAATAAGCATTATGCACTACTCCATACGTAGTAACCATTGTAAGCCGTAGGGTCTTGCGACGAGAGATACTATCGCCAAAACGAGCCAGTTTGTGGCGGAGATTCGCATCATAATCCTTATCTATCACAAATTCGTTCTGAGAAAACTTCATTTCGCAGATATTAATGGTGTTATCGGCTCGCTCTATCAGCATATCAATCTGCGCACCAGGACCATAAATCTCATCGTCCTTCACCTGCCAGGAATAAGTATTTGTCACCACTCCCGAAATGCCAAGTGCCTGCTTGATTTGAGGAATATGCTGAAAACATACTCGCTCAAAAGCCAAGCCACACCATGAATAGCGAAGAGGCGAAGTATAATTGTGCGACCAGAACTCTGGGTCATCCGTTCTATTCTCCTTCATAAACTTCAGATAGAACAAAGAAAAATTATCCATCAGGCGATAGATGGCATTATACTTCTTGGCACCATAAGAATTGGTACGGATTATGAAGCCGCTATGTTCCAAATCTTCCAGTACACGAGATAGATTTCCGCTATCCGTAACACCTAAACTTGATACGATTTCCTCCCGGCGCATTCCGCCAAGTTTCTTACCCAATACATTCACCACATCTATATATGGTTCTGAATTGCGAAAAAGAGAATCATACAGCTCCCTAAACTCGTAATGCAAAAGTCCCTGGGGTGCAAAGAAAAGAGAATCGATGTTCTGAGCCAGACTCTTCCCCTTCTCCATCAAAGACCAATAGTAAGGCACACCGCCCATCACCATATAAGCCTCCAACAAATCATACCGGGAATAAGCGAAGCCCATAGCCTCACTATATTCCTCACACTCGTGAAGGGTGAAAGGCTCTAAGAAAATCTGATAGTTCACACGATTGTGCAGACCACCATGATTACGGAATATCTTGTTGATAATCCAGGATGTTGCCGAACCACAAACGATAAGCAGGACATCATTCCGCATCGCAGCCCACCCATTCCAGAAGAACTCCAATGCCGTAACAAACTTAGACCTCGGCGTGTCCATCCAAGGCATTTCATCGATAAAAATAACTTTCTTCTTCGCTGATGACTGACGAATCAATTCTTTCAGCATATCAAAAGCCTCCAACCAATGCTTGGGCGAAGAAGGCACTTGGAGTCCAGCGTCCTCTAAAGAAGAACGCCAACCATAAAGTTGCTCTTGCAAAGATCCATTAGCAAGACCGGAATGAAAGAAAGTAAACTCATCTTTAAACGTCTGTTTAACAAGATAAGTCTTTCCTACACGCCTTCTTCCATACAACGCTACGAATTTAGAGTCATCGGAATTGTAAGCATCCCTCAGCTCAGCTTGCTGTTTCTTTCTACCTATCAACATATTATAATCCTCCTCTATCTATTAATTAGTTTATTCAAGTTTCGCAAGTTCAGAAGTTAATGAAGTTAAAGAAGTTATCGCTCCCTACGGTCGCTGAGGAGTTAAGACAATAGTCTTTTTGGCGTAGTTTTTAAGCAGCAAGACATACGTCTTAACTCCTTAACTTCCTTAACTCCTTTAACTTCCTGATATGCGAAACTTCAGTTAGTTTATAAAAACAGAGGCAAAGATAATCAAAACTTTCCGTATAATTGTCGGAAAATACATTTTTTAACCCGTTTTCCGACAAATATAAAGCTATAATTATCGGAAAACGCCTTTTCAGACCCACTTTCCGACAACTATAGCTCACTATTCCCTTTTTTAGGGAAGTACAATCCCTCTCTTATTTTATTCTGGCGCCTGATACCTGCCATTAATCTTGATGGGTTCAAGATGAATGCCCACATGGGTATCGGCGCCATACTTCTGCTTGAGTCGTTGTTCTATGGCCGTGGCACGCTCGTGAGCCACATAGAGCGAGAGTGAACCAGGCATGCGGACGTGCATCTCGATGGCAATATTGTTGACGATGCGACGAGTTCGCAGATTGTGAATCTCGCAAACTCCCTGCACCTCGGTAGCAGTCTTCACGATGTCGGCTTCTTCTGCATCTGAGAGGCTGGCATCAGTAAGTTCCTTCACGCTCTGCATCACCAACGACCAGGCTGCCTTGATGATGAAGATGCTCACCACAATAGCTGCCAAAGGGTCGAGCACTGCCCAGTGGCTGCCCAAGAGGATGGCGCCGCCAACACCCATCATCGTACCGATACTCGACAGGGCGTCGCTGCGATGATGCCAGGCATTGGCAACCACAGCCTCAGAGTGAAACTTGCGCCCCACGCGAACCGTAAACTGATAAGCCCACTCCTTCATCACGATGCTCACCACTGCTGCCACAAGAGCTACGACACCTGGCTGCTGTAGCTCTTCGCCTAAGAAGGCGTGATAGGTTTTGACAAGCCCCGACCAGCAAATCATCACACCCACTACGAAGAGCGAAATGCCGATGATGGCTGTGGCAAGCGTCTCGTATTTGCCATGCCCATAATCATGGTCTTTATCCTTCGGCTTATTGCCCAGTTTTACGAATACCAGTACCACCACATCGGTAGCGAAGTCCGTGAGCGAATGGATGGCATCGGCTATCATGGCGGCAGAATGCCCCAAGATGCCTGCGGCAAACTTCAGCACGAGCAACAGCACATTGATAATGCTGCCTGCTATAGTCACCTTGTAAACTTCTCTTAATCTCTGTTTCTCATCCGTCATTACTTTCATGTTTATGTATAATTGGGCGGCAAAGATAGCTTATTTTTGTGAAAACGGAAAAGATAAGAGATTAAAAAAGATAAAAAAAGAAGAGTTCAGCTCAGAAGTTAAGAAGTTAAGTTTCGCAAGTAAGCCCCACACGCCCTGAACCAACGGTCACCGGCGCGTAGCG
>OMCT01002211.1_pt1 | contig 10202 bp, 10 predicted proteins | sample 1674301 | NCBI WGS metagenome assembly OMCT01 (sample SAMEA103958158, study PRJEB25191) | human gut metagenome
GTCTACTACAATCTGACTTTTTGTACGAGAAAATCTCTAATGACCGATTTGGGTTTATCCTACTTTCTTCTCTTTGTTGCCGTAAAATGATGCTGGTGTGAAGTTGTCCAGACTCTGATGAGGACGCTCATAGTTATAAAACTTCACGTAATTAGCAATTCCAGAACGGAGTTCACTAACGTTTTCCGCAGGGTTGAGATATATGTACTCCTGCTTGATGCTGCGCCAGAAGCGTTCTATCCATATATTGTCTTTACAACGACCTCTACCATCCATGCTTACTTGTATGCCATAGCTGGTCAGCAGATCCTGCCAGTCCTTGGTCGTATACTGGCTTCCCTGGTCAGAATTCACTATTTCCGGTGCTCCGTGTACCCTGATACATTCTCTCATCAACTCATAGGCATTGGTAGCTGTCAGCGTGTTGCTCAATCGCCAACCTACGATATAACGGGTGAACACATCTATGACTGCATACAGGTACATAAAGCCGCCTTTCATAGGGATATACGAGATGTCAGTACTCCACACTTGATTACGATGGGTTATGTCCAGATGCCTAAGCAGATACGGATGGAAGTACTTTGGTGCACCACCCTTGCTGAGTGATTTCTGCGGATAGATGGCCATCAGACACATCTTTCGCATCAGACGGCGTACACGCTTCTCATTCACTGCAAATCCCTCATTGCGAAGATATCCTGTCATTTTCTTGACACCTGTCGTTGGATGTTCAAGGAAGAACTTATCTATCTTCTCCATAATACAGAGATTCTCTGGTGTTTCGCCTTTGGGCTTGTAGTAGAAAGTGCTACGTGTCAGTCCAAGATACTTGCAGAAACTATTCAAACTCATGCCTGCGGGACGCACCTTCTCATACTCCATCATCTGACTTTGAGTCCGGCATCCTCGCAGGCAGCTGCAAAAAAATCACAGTCAATCACCAGTTGACCTACCTTGCGTGTCAGATTCTCATTGGCAGCTTTCAGCTTCTTTATCTCGCGCTTTTCATCGGAAGGCTTCTCAAATGCTTGGTTTGCATTCTTCAGAAGTTCATCCTTCCATTCGGTAATTTTAATTGGGGACACTTCATAGCGCTTTGCAAGTTCTGCAAGCGTCTCCTTTTCCTGAATAGCCTCTATGGCTACTTTTGCCTTGAAGGCAGGGGTGAATTTACTCATTTTGCCCATTGTGATTTTAGAATTTTCCGCAAAGGTACAAACTTGTGTTGGATTAGCCTAAGCGGTTGTCTGAATATCGGGGGGTATTATAATGGGCGATATGCCCACAAACAAGGCAAGTACGAGCGACAATGCGCAGAAGCAGAGTGCCAGTAATGCTGTTCCCATATTCTATTCTGTTTTTTAATCTTTCAAACAAGCAAGCGGTATTACTTTGACTCCATCTGGACGTGTGTAAGCCATATATCCACCTGTCATAACAATCATCAAGTCGGGTTCGCGCAGCGGCACCTGCTTTTCTGTTTTGTTATGCTCTTGAATGAGTCGTTTTATTTCCAAAAGATGTTTGGCTCCTTCTTCTATCTCACGGTTGCCAAGCTTACATTCTATAAGAGCATAGCGTCCATCGTCAAGATGAAGCACAAGGTCAGCTTCCAGTCCATAACGGTCACGATAGTATGACAAATGACTGTCGTGAGAAGCGGAATACACTCTGAGATCACGTGCGCACATCTGCTCGAAAATAAAGCCGAATGTCTTTAATTGAGTCATCAAGGCTTCTGGTGACAGGTTGAGTGATGCTACAGAAACGGAAGGATCGCAGAAGGCACGTTTCGGTCTGCTTTGTATAGTTGCCTTACTTCTTATAGACGGACACCAAGCTTCTATGTCTTGAATGACGAACAATTTCTCAAGTGCCTCAATGTAGCTTTCAAGCGTAGGTCGGGTGCATTCCACATCATCATCAGCTGTAACATCAGCCAAGATTGAGGTGGTTTTTGCCAATGTAGAGATATTGCGTGCATATGATTTCATAATCATGTGCGCCAATTTCTGATTTCTCCTTACTCCATCAATGCGAGATATGTCATTTTTATATACAGACTTTACATATTCTTTAGCGACAAGCAGTTTTGCCTTGTCGTCGCTTAAATTCAATGTAGCAGGCCAACCTCCTCTGCATGCAGAAAAAATAAGTTCTTCTATGCTCAGCTCTGATGTGGCAAATACTTCTTGTTGAGGATTGTCGAACATCTCCATCAATGATACGCTGCCGTTAGATTCTCCATATTCCCATAGGCTCATAGGCAGCATTTCCATTCGAGAGATACGGCCGGTTCCGCTATGGTGGATTTTACTGTCGTCTATTGCATTTGACCCAGTCAATATAAATTGTCCAGGCAATCCTCGCTCGTCCACCTTTGTACGCACTGCATCCCATAGCATTGGCGCATCTTGCCATTCGTCTATCAAGCGCGGAACGTTACCCTCCAGCAAGAATGATGGCTTGGTAATGGCTGTTGACAGATATTCCTCGCGATGGTCTGTGTCTTGCAAACTTATAACGCTGTTTGCCAACTGCTTGGCTGTCGTTGTTTTGCCGCACCATTTTGGACCTTCAATGAGCACGGCCCCCATTGCTTTAAGATGGGCTTTAAGTTGCACGTCAAAAACTCTATTTTTATATGCCATATTCGTTTGCTTGTTTTGTTTCTTCTGATTCTAGATGCAAAGTTACTCATTTTTATTTAATTACAAAAGTCATTTTGAGTTTTCGATGCTATTTATTTTAAGTTTTAGAGGTGTTTCATTTGTAGTTTTTGCGGTAAAACGTTTGGTGTTTTTGTGGCAATTCATCCGGTGTTTTTGCGGTAAAGCACTACCTTTTAATAAGGCAGGCGGCACCTCGGAAATACAAAACAAAACTTCGTATTTGTTTTGATGTTCTGCTCGTTTGCACGAGTTTTGCAGCATATTTGCGGCACGTTCACGCAAATGGCTTGTTTCATAAGGGTGTGCATTTTCGCCACCGATCTGGTAAAGTCGGCCAGGCGTTCGATCGTGCTTATCGACAACTATGTGGACGAAACGGTCTTGCTCATGTTGAGTAAACGCAGCGTCGGTGTCTCGGCCACCATTTACACCCAGCGTATCACGCAGCAACTCCAACTTGATCTTGACAGGCATAACAGCCAGTACCCGCCTATCGACATCAGGACGTACCGGGACAGTCACGACCGTTTCCTGATCGTTGAGGAAACGGACGTGTACCATATCGGAGCCTCGTTAAAGGATCTGGGGAAAAAGATGTTCGCTTTCTCAAAGCTGGATATTCCGGCGGCTGTGATAACTGACCTGTTATAATATCCCTTGTCTTATGAATGTGGTTATCTATTCACGTGTAAGCTCGCAGTCGGCCAGGCAATCGACCGAACGGCAGGTTGTCGATCTGGAGAGGTTCGCAGCCGGACGGGGGTACGAGGTGCGGCGGTCTTTGAGGAAAAGATAAGCGGACGAAAGGCCAATATCGAACGCCAGGGGATCATCGACCGCCTTAATAGCGGACGGGAGTTGTACATCCAGAAAGGGGGTAGGCTGGGATGGAAGCCGGGAAGCCGGAAAACGGCTGAACAGAGGAAAGAGGAATACCGGGAGGCGATCGCCTTGTTAAAGAAAGGCTACTCGATCCGGAACGTGGCGAAGTTCACGGGAAAGGCCGTTTCAACGATACAACAAGTAAAAAAAGACCTCATTAATAGCTGATTATCGGAACAAATGTTGTATTTTCGCAACAAATACGAGTAAATGCACAAAAATAAAAACGAGTATTTGCACGTGATTAGAAACGAGTATTTGCACAAAAACAATCAGGATCTAAATAAAAACGGTTATGGCAACAATGGCGGAGAAAATGGCGGCTTCACTGGAGGAATTAAGAAAGCTCCAGGAGAAAGACCGCTGTGTCGTCTTGCAAGGGACGGCCGAGATAGGGAGGACGCATTTAACCCGGCTGTTGGATAACGGCTGGTTGCAGGAAGTAATGAAAGGCTGGTATATTGCGGCCAGGCCGGGAACAGAGGGGGATACGACGGTCTGGTACACCTCATTCTGGTATTTTATCGCGAAATATGCGACCATCCGGCTGGGGGAACGGTGGTGTTTGACGGCCGACCAGTCGCTGGATCTGTATTCGGGGAAAACGACCGTGCCCGTGCAGGTGGTTATCAAGTCGCCGAAAGGTCATAACAACACGCAAAAGCTGATGTATGATACCTCGCTTTTGGTGTTTCAAAGCGAGATCCCGGATCAGGTATATAAAGAGCCGGAATACGGCCTTAATCTCTATCCGCTTGCCGAAGCCCTGGTATATGCCACGCCGAGATATTTCCAGGTGGAGAAGATCGCAGCCCGTACCTGCCTGGCCATGATACGGGACGCTGCCGATATATTAAAGATACTGACGAAAAACGGGGCTTCGCTCCGTGCCGGAAGAATAGCCGGGGCGTTCCGGAACATCGGGAACGGCGAGATCGCTGACAGCATCGTTTCCACGATGCGGGGGTTCGGGTATGACGTGAGAGAAGAGGATCCGTTCGAGGATCAGCCACGGACGCCCCTTGTTTATGAGGTGTCGCCTTATGTCACACGCTTGCGCCTGATGTGGGAGAACATGAGGGGTAAGATCGTGGAACTGTTTCCCGAAGCCCCCGGAAAGGTTGATGACGTGGAGAGGTATTTGCGAGCCGTCGATGAAAAGTATTCGGAGGACGCCTATCATTCTCTCTCGATCGAGGGATATAGGGTTTCCCCGGAACTGATCGAGAAAGTGCGTGTCGGGAACTGGAAACCGGAGGAAGAAGACAAGGAGCATAAAAACGCACTGGTAGCACGTGGGTATTACCAGGCGTTCCAGGCTGTCAGGGGGACGATCTCCGACATACTGAAAGGAAAGAACGCAGGGGAAGCGGTAAGGGCGGATCATCCGGTCTGGTATATGCAGATGTGGATGCCGTTCGTTACGGTGGGGATCTTGCAAAGGGAGGATCTTGTGGGCTATCGTACCGGGCAGGTCTATATACGGGGATCGCAACATATCCCGTTGAACCCGAAAGCGGTCAGGGACGCTATGCCCGTCCTTTTCGATCTCTTGAAGAATGAGCCGCACCCGGCGGTAAGGGCTGTCTTGGGACACTTCTTTTTCGTGTATATTCACCCCTATATGGACGGGAACGGGAGAATGGGACGGTTCGTCTTGAACGCCATGCTTGCGTCTGGAGGCTATAACTGGACGGTCGTTCCGGTGGAGCGTAGAAAAGAATATATGAAAGCGTTGGAAAAGGCCAGCGTGGAAGGGGATATTTCGGAGTTTACGAAAGTAATCGCATCATTGGTCAAGTAATGAATAGGGGAGTATATAAAAACAAAACCCTGGAGTTTGTCTTACGACAGGGACAACAGAGGATTACTACGCAAGTATAGGGAGTATATCTCGTTTATACAAGGATTTTATGGCTTTTCTGGATTGATTTTAAAAAGAATAGAGGTTTGTTCCCTGGAATGTAGTATTTACTACTTTTAGTATTTTAGTGTATTAGTACAATTTTGTAAGTTTTATCATGGCAAAAGAACTGATCCGTGTCCCCAGGGTGCTTGGGGAAAGCTATAATTCCGTGCTGATTGAACGGTTGTATGAGGCAGGTGGAAACGTCATGCTCGATCTGATCATATACCTGGGCAGCTATCACCTCAAAGACTTGTTCGGGACTTCCTGGTTCTCCGTAGAAGACTTTTGCCGTAAGATGGGGTATGACCGTACCAACTTGCAGCGCAAGCTGGATAGCCGGCAGCTTGCGGCCATGTTCGGAAAGAATATGTAGCCGGAATATGTATGTACCGGCACGGCAGGACAGAGAATCAGCCATCCTATCGAGACGGTTTTTGAGGCGGCTCTCTATAAACTGGGATTGGAGAACCTCTGCTATCCGACCATTGGCGAGGATGGCCGTACATCCTATAATTTCGTGCAGATCCTGAAACGTTTCGACATAATGACCGATTTCAAGACGAAGAAGTCAACGAAAAGGCTGTACTCGGCAGTGGTAAGCCCGGAGATAAAAAATTTCATGTTCTCGCTCTATAACCTCTTGGAGCTTCAGGATTACCGCAGCCTGCCCAGCCGTTACCGCTATTTCTATCTGGAGCTTTCCAAGATGGTTTACCTGATCAAGTATAAGACCGCCAAGAATGAGGCTCCTTTTTATGTGCTGACAGTCGATCAACTGGCTAAAAAGCTCGGCATAGAGATTGCCGAACCCAAAGACCGGAAAAAGAAGGTCGCCTCGATACTGAAAAAGATGAATACTTACCTGAAATATACCAATTTCAATTTCTCTTTTGTGAAAGGCGATCATGAGAGATGGGTATATACCGTGTTGTTCTCGTTTCCTAGGCATACGCTGGACTATTTTGATGAAGGACAATATGCTGTCGTAGTGAAGAAATTCTATAAGAACCTGCTTGGGCTATATGTCGAGATTGCCTACCCGGACACGGATATGGCTGTCAGGAGGAAGAAGGTCAAAGAGGTGGAGGAAGATGTCGGACTGTATAAAGAGTTCCTTTTATGGGCAAACTCCCCGGAAAGTGTAGAAAAGAAAAAACAAATATATATCAGTGATTTCGTGGCTGTATTCGGCAGGTTTCCGGAAGGATGGGCACAGGAAGAGTTGGAGAGTGCCAATGGAACGGAAGTTGCTCCTGCTCCTGAAGAGTTTATATCCCCGGAAACGGACGGGGCGGTGAATATGGACAATCCAGCTGTGTAGAACCGTCCACTCCTTTTGCTTTAGTTGTGTAAAAATGTCCGGTTTCACTGGTCAGCTGTGTAAAACCGTCCACCCGTTGATGAAAGGAATAGGTAATAGCTGTTTTTTATATGTCAGTATATCAGTGAAATAAAATAGAGAAGTTTTTGAATAAAAGGCATTGGCTGTGTAAAACCATCCACCAAAATACATAATAAAGACCTAAACTCCTAACCCCTTTAAATATCCCCAAAGAAATGACCGGGAAAATTTATTTTCCCTTCACATGCCCTATACATACTTTCGGAAAAAGATTTTTCGGAAGTATGTGTTGATTTTCACGTTTTTTTATATGATTGGAAGGCGGTTCTGTTCTTTTGTATCCCAATTGGTTTTTCAGGGCGTTCCCTTCTGGCCGGACTATTCGTTGCAAGTCCTCGTTACCCTCCGGGCTTTTCCCTGCTATCCCTAACGCTCTACGCTCCGGCTATGCCGGAAGAGAGGTATGATGATTTTTTCCTGAACTGATAGGAACATTGCGAAGGTAGGCGTGGCCGGAACGCCCGATATTGAAAAGCCAAATCTCCATCCTCCCATTCCGGGAGGTAGTATTTACCAGTTCAATCCCGTTCTGATCCGTCTTTCCCGCTTTCTCTTCAATGCACTGTTCCCAATCAGTTGAGGAAAAATTTATGGTTGGGGCGACAAGCGATGTTTGCGAGTATTAATCTTTTAATTTTTGGCAGTATGAAAACGAAGAGAACCGTATTTGAAGTGAATGACGTTTATCGGGTGATGGAAAACAGCGAGTTGATTTATACCTTGACGAACAGTGAGAAACTGAAATGTGAAGAATATAAGTATGAACAGATGGAAATGGACGGGTTGTGCTTGTCTGATGTACTGGAAACACTGACACCCAGCCGTAAAAAAGTCGCTTATGCGGCGATTGAGCTATATAAACGGCTGAAAGAAGGGCAAGTTGAAAGTCCTGCGCTTTTATCCAGCAATAATGTTTATAAAATGATGCATCCTGTTTTGTCCGATATAACTACTGAAGAGATGTGGGTGCTGTTGCTGAACAGTTCGTCCAAACTCATCCGTAAAGTCCGTATCTCATGCGGTGGGATAAATACCGCCCCTGTGGATATACGGGTTATCATGAAGCAGGCATTGTATTATAACGCCGTATCTTTTATCATGGTGCATAACCATCCGTCAGGGGCACGCAAGCCCAGCGGTGCGGATGACCGTTTGACGGAAGCGGTTAAAAAAGCCGCTGAAACATTAGACATCCGTCTGTTAGACCATGTGATTGTGGCAGGCAATAACTATTATAGCTATGCGGACGAGGGAAGATTGCAAAAGAGGTAAAGGTGGACGGGAGAAATCCCGTCTGCCCGGAATTTCGGCTTCGGGGTTCTTTTTTGGCAGTTACCCCAAAAAAGAACCAAAAAAATGCTTCCCAGACTATCGATGCGACATCGTAAAATACGCAAGGACGTGGCTTTTCAGAATAAATACATATCTTCGCGCCAAAGGTGATCGGAATGAATGTATTTTCTGCTTTTGATACAGGCGTTATGGTGGCTCTCTTACTGGGTATTGAGTTTCTTAGAAGTGATATCCGAACGATTCTCTATTGTAAAAGGAATGATCCCAGGATTCTTAAGAGTTGCTTATATACGCTGCTTATATTATTGACCAGCCTTTATTCTATTGTGGCCGGAGCCATGCTTCATCCGGAACCCGTACCTGTTTATGAATTGATACCCGGTTTTCAAATAGGAGTTTATGGCTTTTCTTTTTCGTTTATATTGCTCGCTGTTGCATGTATTTATCGTAGAACATTACCTTTTGTCCTTTTGGGGTACGCTATGATATATGTAATCGGTGTATTGATACCATTGCTTAGGTATGTAGTGTCTATGATGGATTATTTCATTCGTACAAGGGTATAGCAGGTTAATTTCTTGATTGTATCGGATTGCCCTTTTTATGGGCTGCCTCCCCCGGCTTCTTTCCTCCGATCCGAGTCCGGCTTTTTGCTCGGCAGAGGTTTCTGGATTCCGCAAATGGCAAGTTACAGCCAAGTGTCTTTATTATATGAAAAATAACGATGAAGAAGTGTCGCCGTATACAGGCCACACCGATTGTTTAACGCATGAAATGCAAAAGTAAGCGAATGACTTAATTAATATTTCGGTGAAAAATTGCCAAAGTATTGTACACATTAATCAAAGTTTAAATAAAGTCGTATTACCGGAGATAAGGAATGTGAAAGGATATTTGAATTTTGATATGATCGGTTGTAACAATAATGAGAAAGCCTACTCGTATGGTTTATCTCTTCATGAAAGTGTACCTAATGTTTCAACTCTTAATAATGCATACCGTAATAAATCTATCAAGTTAGAATCATATTTTAAAAAAAGCATTTCATGTGTCCGATGAATTTAATTAATCAATACTCAATGCAAAAATAACAACAAGCTTCGTGTTTTTTTCTTAAAATGAATCACAAATAACTCATTTTAATATAATTACAACCGGATTATCTTCTTCCGACAAATACCTAAGCTTTGATATTTCACTTGGATAATCTTTTTGTTCTGGATGTTTGTCAAACCACATTTTAATATCTTCTACAGAAGCAATCTGGACAAATTCACCTGTTGAAGTAGAACTAGAAGGTTGTAAAGGAATAAAATTATTCAAATCATCTTTAAGACCTTCCTCAAACGGACTTATTGTTGTCACTCCTTTTTTCTTATCATAAATCGCATTATAGACCTCCATATCTTCTTTATGATAAAGATTTACAACAAAGCGCAACCATAAAACGTTTTCATTATCAAATATATCCAAAGGATAAATAGTATTTTTATTTTTTGCATTATATCTTTCATCTCTTTCCCATTTTAGTGAGCCAAAGTCAAAACACTTCACGGGCTTCAATCCAGTTAGGCCAACTTCATAAATTGTATCATTAAATAATTCTCTAAAGTATAATTTTTTATCATGATGCCAAAATACTTGTTCTGAAGGTATAAATCCACTCTGTAATCCATCTTTATAGGTTATATTTATGACTTCTCTTTCTGTATTTGGTAAATTGAAAGTTTTTATATCTTGTATATTATCCATATGAGCTGACAATTTACTTTTATCATCCCCCATAGATGGAAAATAGGATACAACTGTGGTATCTTTATAAATATATATTCTATCTGGTTTATTTGCTGTTGCAGGTAGGTGCATAACTAGTTTTTCAGAATCGAAATAATCATAATTATCAACACCATAAAAGCCATCTGTAAAATCTGGATCACTTTGATTTCCAATAAATATACCATCACAATTATAGATAACATTTCTACGATTCCCCTTGGGAAAATATATTTGCGATGAAGCTTCATTAAACCAACCTAAAAGA
>OMCT01002213.1_pt1 | contig 10199 bp, 4 predicted proteins | sample 1674301 | NCBI WGS metagenome assembly OMCT01 (sample SAMEA103958158, study PRJEB25191) | human gut metagenome
TCCGCCGTTGAGCAACGTTTTCTTCCAACGTATCTGCTCAAATTCCGGAAAAACGTTGGCGGCTCCTACCCACACCGTTATGCCGTTGCGCCGGCGGATGTGCTGACGCAGCTCCACCTGCGCCTCCACGATGCACTTGTCGCGGTAGCGTCCCTCAAAATATCCGCGCATACGGTTAGGCCCGCCCACACAAGCCATCATTGGCCACGGCACATCCTGGAAATTGAGCTGCGAATGGAATTCACCCGCTATAATCGCCCCCTTCCACGCCTTTTTGTAGGTTGCCACCGTAAGGTCGGTCACCATATACTTATCGTCGTTGCCGAAGAAAGCAGGCATAAACAGCTGGTCAAGCTGGAAAAGCCATCCCCGCGAGGCATTCGTAACCACATCGCGCGAGTCATAGTTGAGCGACACGCCCGCACCCACTGCCATAAAATTCTTCTCTGCCGAGCCAACAAGCCCTATCACATCATCGTTCAGGTCGGTCATCTTGACATACTGGAAGTTTGCCACCGGACCTACATACGCATTGTCAAACACACGCCAAAGGAAACGCGGCTTTGCCTCAAACTTGATGCGCGAATAATTCCGCTCATTGTCGTCGATATTGCCGGCATCGTAGCCCACGCCCCATATCTTCGACGGGAAAGTGTAGAAATAGACCGTATAGTCCAACTTGTAGCGTTCGCGTGGAAACACATTGTTGCCCCTCACGCCGAGCGCCATCATTCCCGACGTGGCCACATTGGCGAATATCGACACGTTTGACAGCGGCAGCGTCACATCGTTGCGGTCTATGCGATAAAGTCCCGATGCCACCAACCCGATACCGACACCGGTAGCCGAGGCATAGAACGGCCCGCCGATCACACCGAAGTCAATCTTTTTTGAAGGGTCGAAATGATTGGAACGCTTGAAATAAGCTCCAACCTTTTTAAAGAAATTCTGTTTCTTGACAGTGTCGGCGGCCATCGTCACCGAATCGGCGACCGCCGGCTGCGGCTCCTGCTCTGCCACGACCTCGGCCGACGTCTCCACATCGATGTCCGACGCAATGTCGTGCGGCCACACGTTGCCAGCCACAAGACCCAGCGCCACAACCACCGCAAATATTCTTTTTGTACGCATGCTTTTATCCCGGCAGACCGCTTTTAATCACATTATAACTTTTCTCGAGCAATTCTTCGGTCAAAGCCTTGTTGTCAGCGCCCGCCTTGTCAAAATATATTGGTTTATGGATTGTCAGCGATATTTTTCCCGGAGTGATGCGGAATGTGTTTTTAGGCATCACGTCGTAAGAGCCGTCGATTGTCAGCGGCACTATCGGAAGCCCGAATTCAGTGGCAAGTGAGAATGCGCCACGCTTGAATTTCTTCATCTCGCCGTCAGGCGTACGCGACCCCTCGGGAAACACCACAAGCGACATGCCGCCCTTCAGAATGCGCTTTGCGCTGTCCATGGTCTGCTGTATCGCCGACGCCGACGAACGGTCCACCATAATATGCTTCGATATGCGGCAGGCTGCGCCAACAAACGGAATTTTCTCCAAACTCTTCTTCATCATCCACTTGAAGTTGTGGTTCAGATAGCCATATACAAGATAAATGTCGTAAGCACCCTGATGGTTTGCCACAAACACATACGACGTCTTAGGGTCGATATTCTCGCGGCCTTTCACCTCAACCTTGACAAACATCAATATGCACCACAGCTTGGCCCAGAAGTGCGCAGGATAATAGCCACCGCGCCTACTCATTCCGAGCAGACTGAAAAAGATGGTCAGCAACGCAGTGATAATAGTCATCACCAACAAAATAGGCATAGCCACACACCACTGATACACGGCAAGAATATGTTTCATAAGAATCCAGTTTTCGTTATCCGCCCATTGCGGACAGTTTCTCAGTTGCAAAATTAGACAAATTCCACGAATTATCTGCCTATTGCCCTAAAAAACCACAAATTCAAGCTCCGCTCCCCCATTTAAAGCCGAAAAGCCATTCCCGCCTGCCCACAAACCGGCAGCATTCTTGAACAAACAAATCTGCGCGACAGATCCATGCGGTTAAAAAAGCTTTCTAAAATCCAAAGATGCGTTTTCAAAATCAGAGCAGTTCTTATTTGAGCACTTCAAACGTTAAAACCGCTCCTCAACACCAATTTTTCAATCGTTTTTCTCCTTAATTCTAGTTTATTTACCTACTTTTATGGTCGAATTATAACAACCCTATCAGAAAAAGATATATCGGCATTAATTTAACTCTAAGCGACATTGGAAGATACTGCCAAACAGCCTCCTATGGCAAATGCGTTATTGCATAATGTCAGCCTACCAACGCTGGCTTATCGTGTCCACGTAATCATTGTATAATTTAAAGATACAAAATATGTTAGAATTAGTTTTTAATATACCAAACATTCTCGTTGTTGCAGGAGGAGGATATGCTTGGTACAAATGTAACAACAGATATGAAGTAACCAGGTCTCGAGCTCTATTAAATTGCCTCCCTGGAGTATTCACATCATTAGGACTATTAGGAACTTTCTGGTCCATATGCTTTTCGCTGTATGGATTAGGAAGTGCTCAATCTGAAATAGTCGACAATACCGGAAAGACCCTTGCACAAGTACAGGCTACAGGCAATCAGGGACTCGACGTCATAAAAATAATTAGCGAGTTAATTCCCGCTTTTTCTTCATCCATTTTAGGATTACTTGGTGCTCTTTGTGTGACAATATGGGCTAAGATGAAGTTTGCAGAGGAAGAGAGAATAGAAAACGAAAAACTTAAAAACACTTCTCCTGAAGAATATATACGTGATATTGCCATCTACACAAAAGATATTACTTCGAACAAATCCTATTTAGATAGAAATAACAATCTTTTGGTTAGACTCATAGACCTACACAAAGAAGAAATAGAAAAAAACAGAGAATATAATGACAAACTCAATGAGAATATTAGCCATCAGAGTGAGATTCTTAAAGAGTTTATTGACGGCTTTGTTAAGCGTATGGATGATATCTTTAAGCAGATGCACAAATCCATCCAACAGCAGGTACTGAATTTCGGTGAAGAGCAATTCTCTAAGACGAGTCAACTTCTTACGTCCATCACAGAGCGCTTGAGCGATGTATCTAACAATCTAATCAACGACCAGCGTCAATCAGTTGAGACAATGCTGAACAAGACTAATTCCGAGATAAGCAATGTTACAACATCTATAGCTAACGCGCTTGGAAACTTAACAAAAGAGATACAAAATTCTTTGTCTTCTCTTCATAGCCAACAGGCAGAGAAACTAGATACCATTATAACAAACTACGATTCACTTGCAACAATGTTGTCAACGCAAAATTCTGATTTTGCAACAAAGATGACGGAGCAGATGCAAAGTGAATATTCAAAGGTACAGGAACATAATGTTCAGAGTCTCCAACAGATGGTTGATTTACGCACAGCTTATCAGGAGGCTACTTCAGAGGTACTCACAAGTACCATAAGCATGAATGAAAAGGCTACAGCTGACCTTCGTGAATCAATAGGTGGTTTTGTGACCGATATTCAAGGCTCTATTTCGGCTCAGTGTACTGCACTAAGCACCGCAATTGCTACTAATGTTGAATCATTGAATAAGGCTTATGAGTTTGTAAAGAGTCTCGTTGCAGAAATCCGCCAGAATTACGATCAGGCAGTACTTGCTTATGGTGATGCCGTGAATGTGGCTCATAGAACCAACGAATCTTCAGAAAAAGCAATTGCGGCAAACAATAAGAGTCTACAAGCTGTAGAAGAGACAAATGCCAAGATTTCTGAAGTTCTTAATTTGCTTAACAAGCGCCAAGAGAATATTGAGCAGCTAACAAAGCAAATAAGTTCTATAAGTGGTTCCATCGTAGAATTACAAAAGTTAGAATCAACGCTTAATAAAATTGCAAACAAATGAGTAGAATATCATTCCGCGAAGACGGAGAAGAACATAATTTCTGGCAAAACTACACTGACTTGATGTCAGGATTCCTCATAGTGTTCATCATTACGAGTCTCGTAGCGTATGGTAGCTATAAGGTATATGTTAATCTATACCACAACAAAGGTATTACAGAAAACAACATCAATGACATCGTAGTCAATGCAGAACTCTATAAGAAAATTCGAGAGTTTCAAGATGCTCAAAAGTCTATCAATCGTAAATATTTCAAATACAACGAGAAATATAAGCGATTTGAATGCACTGTCAATGTGACGTTTGATCCAGATAGTCCTATCATACCACAATCATCTCATTCTCAATTAATAGAAGCAGGCAAAGAGGTAGAAGACATAATAGATAAATTCAAAGAGTCTGCAAATGTTTCATTCAAAGTGGTTATAGAAGGGCGTGCTGCTAGAGCTCATAACAATCCAAATCCAAATAATGCACAGAAAGCGTATGCAGCAAGTCTAAGCTACAATCGTGCTCGAAATCTACATCTTTTTTGGAGAAGCAAAGGTTTATTAAGAAATATCGAAAGAGAAAATGGTGAAGTGTTTATCTCAGGTTCTGGTTTTGAAGGGAAAGGAAGATACACCGGTTATGGGCCAAACGGAGAAGACAGGAACAAAACATTCATCATACAAATAATTCCATATATAACTTATCAATAGCATTATGAATGTTAGAAATTTAAGTCAATATATCACAAAACTGTGTGGAAAAGAAACTTTAGATCTTCTTGGTAGCAACAAAGAACTTTTGCTGCAGAAGATTTTTGGTCAGGATCCGTCTAGTGACCAGATTAAGGTCGTAATCTCTGATGCCGCCAGTTTTGCAAGCAACGCAGAAGAACAGCTGTTTTATGAGTTTGTTCAGAATGCGTATGATGCAAATGCTGATTCACTATTCTTCTACGCCAATGAAAAGCATCTCATCGTGCTCAACAATGGTGAACCTTTTTATACAGACTTTGATATATTCGAATCAGATACGATTCGAGATGGACAGTTATACAACTTTTTGGCAAAGGGTAAGTCTTCGAAACGCAATGACAACAGCAAATTAGGCAAATACGGGCAAGGCTCTAAATTGCTCTATACCCTTTTGACAGATGTGAGCGAAAGTGAAGAGAATGAGGATCTTCTTGTAAAGGTCCTGTATGATGAAAAGAAAGGTCCTTATTTGATTTCCTGGTATAATAGAAACCAACTTGCCAATCTTTTACAGGAACAGGGGAACTGGATTCAAGCAGCTGGTGATAACTATCAAGAGAATATTCTTTTTGCTAAGATTCTTATGAGTTATTATCCAATAGCTCCTGGCACATCAGAAGAACTGTTCTCTACTAAGGAAGCGTTGGATGCAATCAGTGCATTCAATACGCTTGTAAATCCAAGACGCAACTTGAATTTCCTCAACAGAGGAACTGCGCTTATTATTCCTTTGGGCAAAGGAAAGTATGAAAAGATTACATCTAACATAAATATGGAACGTGTGAGAGCACGTTTAGGAGTCTTTGCGTCTATTACAAAAGATCAAGATCGCAACGATGGTAAAACCGTTGAGCATATTTATGTAATGGGAGAAGAGGTTGAGCAACATGAGGTGCAGTCTGTGTTTGTAAATTTTAAGATTGAAAACAATCCATTCCATTACCATTTTGCCTTTAATCCGGTATTTGCTGAAAGAAATGTAGTGAATTTATTCAAAGGCCTTCCTATTCTTGAAACGAAACTCAGACTTGGCTTTATCATTGACAGCCAAAGATTTGATGTTGACAACAGCCGTCAAAGAATCTCTGATAAGGAAAAGACGAAAGGACAGCTGATTAAAGCTTTTTCAGAACTTGTTAAGGCTCTGAGAGAGATTAAAGTATCTGATCCACACAAATTTGACTACATATACAAGGCAATAGCTGCCACGAAGTATCAAGAAGGAGAAGACTTCAAATATATAAAAGAAGCCTTCCAGGAAGTGTTTGTCCCTTTCTTTGAGGAATTTGTACTCACAGCTACAGGAGATTATGAAAAAATAGAAAACGTACGTTCTTTTGCAGAGAATTATGAAGTTCCCCTAAAGGAAATTGGCATTACTGATTACCAATGGATAGATGATTCTATAAAGAAAGATTTTCATCGACACAAGATTGATGCTGAAAGAATTGATTTCTCTACACTGCTGTCAGATGCAGAACCTCTTAAGTTGGCGGAATGGATAAATAATCTGTCAGCTAATGACTATAGTGAATTTAATAAACTTAGCAATGCACACAAGAATGAAAGAGGTGTGCTAGAGGTAAAGATATTCCGTTCTAACAAAGGCAACCTATTTAGCTACAGTGAGCTGAATAGTAATGCAAATATTTACTATCCTCTGGAAGATGGAATGAAATTTGGAGAATGTGAGCATATTAATGAGATCTTGTCTGATATAAATCAACAGGTATATATTGCTAACTTGTTTAATAAAATAAAAACAAATATAGCGTCATTTAGACTATCAGACTCAACAAAAGAAGACGCTGCAAACTTATTGGATTGGATTGCTACCAAGGAGCAGCACTATACCTACAAGATAACGACAGATATTCTTCTTTTGCAAGATTGGCATGACTCTTACAAGCCGTTTAACAGTCTCTTGGAAGAGCGTCCTAAAGACACAATCTTATTTGATAAGTACTGTGTAAAAGGATTCATTCCAGAAGCAGTAAGAAACAATTCATGGCTGTTGAATCCTTCAAAGGACAAGATCGCTTTCTGGCAATGGGTTAAAAGTAATTGGGAGGACCTTAAAGAAGATGAAGGATGGAGCGAAAATAGCCATAAATATATATCTGACATAAAGAGCGCATACAAAGCAGCATGCATAAATTCTAAAGACCGAACTGATGAAAATACGTTGGTTCTCTTTTTGGACAAAGAAGGAAAGCCAACTACACAACAGCGTGTTGTTGTGAACAATGTGTCAAAACTTACAGAAGATGAATACAATTATTTGGAAGCAAAAGCCTCACACTTACTTTTATTGCCATATGAATTCTGTAAGGAGCTTATGGATGTCCCATTTCGTGTGGAAACTGTATCGTCGGCAGATATCGTAAATGAAAAATTAGTTGCAGATGAGAAATTGTTGCGTATCTTCATAAAAATAACAGACAAATTCTTAGATTCATTCTATGTTCAAGAATCTGAAGGCAATTATATCATACAGAAAAAGCCTAATGGTTACAATTATGTTGATGCTGTATCTTCTGACTTACAAGACGAGCTATCTGCTGCACATTTCTTCCGCATTCCGGATAAAGTGCAAGAGATCTTGAACGTAGAAAGAAAGAACTATTTCTTTGCATCAAATGAGAATATGCTTGAAAAGGCTATTGAAAGAATTCAAAATCCAATCAAACTGTTCTCTTTTGCAAAGAATGCGGGTACAAGAATACTCGGAATATTCTTTAACTATTTAAAATCTATCAATATTGATACTGCCATTACCAAAGCTAGTCTTGAATGGCAGGTAATAGAGTTTGCTGCGCAACGCAATACTGAAGAGAATAGATTTATAGAAACAGTGTTTAGACTTCTGAGACACAAAGGTCAGGAGCTTCCAAAATCAATTACTCAACAACATGTTAGTGTTGGTGTAAATGAATATGATGTGTATCTTTTGAATGAAGATTACCAAAAAGACAATGAGGCTATAGATTCATTCGTCAAATGTCTTCCGTCACAGAATGAAGCAGAGCTTTTCAAGAAACGCTATTATGATGGGAAAGAAGATAAAGTTTCGACAGAAGACCTATTTGAGAAATTGAAAGGTTCATACCTTACAGTAGAACAGCTAAAATTCTGTATAGACTATGCCATTACTAATGAAGAATCCTGTGATGACTTAGAAATTGGTGAAGACGTTAATCTTACCGATGCCCTTGATATGATTTTAGGAAACAATTTTAGCGGGTTTGACAGACATTTCAAAATGGACGATGTGGACTTAGAAAAGCAGGTATATGCCAACCATGATATACTCATCCAAGATGAATTTTTACCTAATGTCCTCCATAATTGGATAGTCAATAACCCAAGAGCATTGTTTTTGTTTTCAAGACTCCATACTGCAAAAGAACCATATATTGCCGTACGTCAGACTTTGCTCGATGACATGGTGAATAACGACACATCATGGATTTTAGAAATAGAGCAGAACGCCATAAATAATACAATTTCATGGGCTATTGAGAAGAAACTCACATATGCTTTTGGAACAAATAGATTCAATACAATGATAGGAATAATTGAAAAACTTCCATCAGATCTTGATCCAATGCCATTCTTAAAATATACAGGTAAAGTTTCCCCTAGTCAGAATGAATCAGACTCTCCAAAGCCAATATTTGTTCTTGAAAGATACAAATATGATGGAACATTCCTCTCTTGGCATTCTTGGGCAGGGACACTCTTTCAAGAGCGTCTTGCAGAAAGTCCAAGTTTGGCAAAGTTTATTAGAGAACAGAATGTTTATTTATATGACGACAAAGAATTATTGTTCAAGCATCATCTTGATAATAGCCCTATATGGATTGTTCAAGCTTCTGCTGATTTTAAGGAGTTTCCTGAATATGATAACTCCGTTTACCAGAGATGGAAAAAAACAGATGATTCCAAGGGAATAACCATACATACATCTGAGAAGCCTATTGTAATGAACTTCAATATCATGGCTTCTGATGCAAGCATTTTCGCAGACAAGATGCATGATAGCGAATTTGGCTACGAACTAGGAAAGCGTGTGGTTATTCAACAACCGAACAAAGATAGGCTAAGTTTAATGAAGACGATAGCTAAGCATATAGCAAGTATGGAGTTCTTCAAAGGCCCTTTTATTGCCCTTCAATCTTTATACGTTGACCAATTGGAGCATATGCAACAAGAAGGTAACGGAAAGTCTATCATTGATATTTCCAACAGTCCACTTACAGAGAAACAAGCCCAAGAAGTAATCCAAAAGATTTCTACAGAAACAGCAACCAGCATTGAGTTAGTCAATAATATAACTACGCAACTGAATAGCGAAGACCTTTACATGCTCAATGATGCAGCCAAACCCATCAAAAATCTGCTTGAAGGATTGAAAAAAGATGATATTGAAAAACTTGCTGAGAATAAAGACAAGTTGATGCAAATGATAGATGACTTAGAAGAAGCAGGAAAAGAGGAAAAGGAGTCTCTAGTGAGACAGACAATAGGCTTCATCGGCGAACTTATCTATAGTCATTATCTTGAAAACAAGAAACTTGTCAAGGATAAAGACTTCATCCATGCAGCACTTGAAGGTATTGGTGAATATGACTTTGAAGTAAAAACTGAAAAGACGTATGTTGATGTTAAGACAACTCTTTATAGTCTAAAAGATGGCACCGCCCCATTCTATCTACATCGTTCGCAAGATGTCTTTATGCAGAAGCATCCTGACTCAAAATACCACATTGTGCGCATTTCTCTCATAGATTTGAATCTAAAACAGTCATATATGGAACTGCGCAACAAATATGGCAAGGAGGCAAATCCTCTAGAGAACAAGGATTTAAGAGACAGCTGCGAAGCTTTGGCTAAAAAATATTGGAAAGACGCTCAAATTGAAGAGTTTGATGCTCTTTCTCCAGAATACGCAATACGAATAGAACATAAGTAAACAGACAATATTACCATGGGTATGTGTCAGAAACAGGCGCATTCTCTTTCATAATACGCCAAGCTACACAACCATATGCTATATTCTAATCGCAGACGGGGAGATCGAGGATGTGGCGCACAACGTCGGTGGCTTCGCGCACAGTCCTGATGCCGTCGATGCGCATCGACCTGCGGTTGTTGTGCTCATTGAGGTTGGCTATGCGCACATTCTGCTGCAGATAAGTCAGGATGCGTCCGAATGCCGGCGACTGATAGTAGGCCGCGTTTTCCGACGACACGAAAAACATTGTCATGTGCCCCTGCTTCAACACGATTTTCTCAATGCCGAGACGGCGGGCAAGCCTGCGCAACGTGACCACAAGAATCAACTCGCGCGCTTGGTCGGGAATCGCTCCGAAACGGTCTTCAAGTCGTTTGCAGAAGGCGTCGACATCCTCCTGCCGCTCCATGTTGTCGAGTTCCTGGTACAGGAGTATGCGCTCGCTCTCCTGAGGCACGTAGGATGCCGGAAAGAGGATTTCGAGGTCGC
>OMCT01002222.1_pt1 | contig 10186 bp, 10 predicted proteins | sample 1674301 | NCBI WGS metagenome assembly OMCT01 (sample SAMEA103958158, study PRJEB25191) | human gut metagenome
ACGGATCTTTATGAATTATGCCATTGGAGAATAGCCAAATCGAATCGCCCGTAATACTACGGGCGATTTTTTACATCGATATGATTATATTTTGGTTTTTATATTTGTTTCTATATAAAAAATCTCATTAGGAATTTGATTCATTCTATATTTTTAATTTGAACAGGGTGTCTAATAATTTAGACATCCTATTTTGTTTTTTGGATTAGAAAACAGTGGTCATTGTAAAGCTATATCCTTTTAATTATGCTGGGAAGAGTCTAAACGGCTATTCCAATTTCGAAATATTGTCTTAATGATGTTTTTCTCTTGCTGTTTCCCGTCGGAACGATTTTCACTTTGTCAATAGCGCCCTCTTTCGGTTGCCGTCGGAAAAGATAGGTGCCCGTCCGCGCCTGCGGCGCTCGCTCTCTACGCGGCGGAAAAATCATCCTCGCGCGGGCTTCGGTATTTTTCCGTCGCTTCGTTCGCACGGTGCACCAGTATTCTTTCCGAGGCAACCGATCCGTTCGGGATCGCCCCTCGAAGAATTATCGATTATCGTATCCGATGCAAATAGACTTTGCATCGCATCAACACGTGAGACACACGGTAAAAACTGTCCAATCATTATGACGAAGACGAAGAAGTCCGCTTCTCGGAAATCCTCCCTCCCTGCCCCGGAGACGACCACTGCTGCTTCCGCAGCACCGCTCTCGGAACAAAGTTCGACAACCTCCGCTGCCGCATCCGAAGCCGTCGCGTCCGCTTCGGAGGGCACTCCTGCCGCTACGCCGATCGTCCTTCTGGAGCTGAATCGGATCGTTTGCAGCACCTATAACCCTCGCCGCAATCTGAATGAGTCGTCGCTGGATGAACTCGCCCTGAGCATGCAGCAGACGGGCCAGCTGCAACCGATCTGCGTACGAGGCAGCGGCGAGCACTACGAAATCGTTTACGGGGAGCGCCGCTACCGGGCCGCGCAGCGTGCGGGCTTCACACACATCAAGGCCCTTGTCTATGAACATCTCACGGACGAGGATGCGGAGGACATGGCCATCACGGAGAACCTCCAGCGTGAGGACGTAGCACCTCTCGAAGAGGCTGCGGCGTTCCTTCGTGCGCTCAAAACGGGCCGTCATACGGTCACGACGCTCGTCGACAAGTTCGGCAAGAGCGAGCGTTACATCCGTTCACACCTGAAGCTCAACGACCTTATCGAGCCGCTCGCGAACCTGCTCGAACGCGAGGAGATCATCGAAAGCATGGCCATCGAGCTGGCCAAATACCCTTCGGAGATTCAGCAGTGCGTCTTCGAGGAGCATTTCGCAAACGACGGTCACAACTCGTGGAAGAACACGTCACCCCGTCAGGTGGGCCAGTACCTTCACGACCGCTACATGACCAAGCTGAACACCTATAAATTCGACAAGACGGAGTGCTCGACCTGTGCCGAGAATACGGCCAACAACATTCTCTTTTCGGATCTTGCCGAAGGGTGTGCGGGCTGCGAAAACCGGGCCTGCATGATCCGCAAGAACGACGAATTTTTAGTTGAGAAAGCGATCCGTATGCAGCGAAACGACCCTCGCACGCTGCTTGCCGTGGAGGTGGGGCACTATTCGGATGCCGTTCTCGAACGCCTCACATCCCAAGGTTATACGGTCGAGGTCATCGACACCTACAGCATGTGGGAGCCGGACGTTCCCGTGCTTCCTGACGTCGAGGTCCCCCAAGAGTCGGATTACGAGGACCGGGATGAGTATTTAGAGGCTCTGGCGGAGTACGAATCCGAGGTTTCGGAGTACCGTGAGAATATGAAGAAGCTGGATGCGGAGATCGACGCGGGCCGAGTGCGTAAATATGCCCTTATCGGTATGCTGGACGTCGATCTGTTCTACGAGGAGGTTCCGGAGCAGATCGAGGAGACGTCCGACGACGAGGGCGTCACGGTCTATACGTCGATCGCTCCGCGTCCCATTGTCGAGGAGCTTGAGAGCCGCATCGTTATGGCACATCGCTCATGCTATACGCAGATGACGACGGACCTGAAACGAGTACTTCGGGAAACGGAGATTTCTTCCTCCGCTCTTGCGGCTTCCGAGAGCCGGCTGTACGGCTATTCGCTGCTACGCCTGCTTCCGTCGAGATACGCCGAGAAACTGGGTTTGGAGCGCGAAGCCTTGCAGGATGTGCAACAGATCGGCGATTTTCTCGATCATCTGGACGGGGATCGCATGAATATGCTGATGCGCTCGGTGATCTTCGACTGCATGGACCATATCGAAGAGTTCCGGCAGACGGATGAAACGTTCGAGCTTCAACTGCTGCGTCAGTTCGCCCTGCAACAGGACAAGGAGACGAGCGAGCGTGTGATCGCGGAGCATCTGGATCGCCTGGAGAAGACGCAATCCAGACTCGAAGAGCAGCTTCACGCTTTGGAGCAGCGCAAGGCGCAGGAGTTGGCCGCCGAGGTGGAAGCCTTCGATCCGGTGGTTCCCGAGGATCCTGACATTCTGCAGGAGAACCCTGCGGAGGATGTTCCGGAGCCTGAAGGAGAGCCGTTAGACCCGGATCTGTGGCCGGAAGCGTCAGCATCGCTTGCGGCATAACAGTTATAAATAATGTCGATACCGGGAGGAGCGGTTATCCGCTCCTCCCGGCTTTTTATTCCCTAACCAAAACCAACACCATTATGACAAAACCGAGCGAACATTTCCGGGATACGATCCGGGAATATCTGGAGCAGCGTGCAGGCGCGGATGCGCTTTTCGCGGCCTCCTGTGCCAAAGAGCATAAAAACCTCGACGACTGCATCACCTTTATTCTGAACTATGTCCAGCAGAGCGGCTGCAACGGCTTCACGGACGCGGAGATCTATTCGCTGGCCGTGCATTACTACGATGAGGACGACATCGACGTAGGCAGGCCGCTCGATTGCCGCGTCGTCGTGAACCATACGATCGTTCTGACCGAGGAGGAGCAACGCGAGGCGCACGAGCAGGCGCTTCGCAAAGCCACCGACGAAGCCTATGCGAAGATAACGCACAAGAGCAAATCCCAACCTGCGTCGAATGCCGCAAACGCTGCGAATCAACAAAGTCTTTTCTGAGCCATGAAGCCGAGAACGAAACTGCAACGGCGCATCGTGGCGGCGAGCGGCCGCCTGCCGGAGATCACACCCGCGCAGCTGCATTGGGGCTATGCCCATCTTCTGCCACATGAAGCGTTCCGCACCAAGAGGGGAAAAATCACCTGCACCGAATGTCGGCATACGTGGCAGGGAGATCAGCAAATCGACCGTGCCGTCTGCCCGCATTGCGGCGTGCGACTTACGGTCGTAACTACCCGTCGGCGCACGTCCTGGAATGAGACTTACCTCTCTGTGGTCACGACAAGGGAGGGCTTGCAGGTCATACGCTACTTCCTTCTCGAACGGCGGGTGCGGGACGGCCACCCCGCACGCTACGAATGCTGCGAGGTCATGCAGCGCTGGATCGCACCCGACGGAAAATACGCTACCGTAGCACGCCTGCGCAATATGTCCTGGTATTATGATGTGTGGCGCTGCGCTACGCCGCTGGCGCTGCGGAAGGAATATTGGCTTTACAACCACATGCCTGTCGAGCGGAGTTATCCTCGCCGCCGCCTTATCCCCGAATTGCGAAGGACGGGCCTTCGCTACGACCTTTATGCGGAGGATCCTGTCGGTATCTTCCGCTATACCCTCAGTCAGCGCCACGCGGAAACGCTGCTTAAAATCGGGCGCCACGACTTGTTCCGCTACTTCTGCCGAGCGGGCGGGCGTCGGATCGAAGATTACTGGCCTTCGCTCCGCATCTGCCTGCGCAACGGCTACCGCATCGACGATGCGGCTTCGTGGTGCGACTATATCGACATGCTGGGCCGGTTGGGGAAGGACATACATAACGCACACTACGTCTGTCCGTCGGATTTCCGGCAGGCGCACGACCGCTGCCATGCGCTTCTGGCCCGCATCGAGGCCGAGGAGCAGGTCGCACGCCGGCGTGCGGAATACCTCGAATACGAGAAACAGTACCGGAAGGCCAAAGGCAAGTACCTCGGCATCGCTTTTTCGGACGGAGAGATCGAAGTTCGGGTGCTGCAAAGCGTTCAGGAATTTATCGAGGAGGGCAAGGCTATGCACCACTGCGTCGAGCGGTATCACGACAAGAGCGATTCGCTCATCCTCTCGGCCCGCATCGCGGACCGGAGGGTGGAAACGGTGGAGGTTTCGCTGTCGCGGTTGCAGGTCGTGCAGTCGCGCGGGGCGTGCAATAGGAATACGGAGTATCATGACCGCATCGTCCGCCTCGTGAACGACAATATGTCTCTTGTCCGAGCCGCCCGCCATAAAAGAGATAAAGCTCCCCGTGCTGCAACTCTCGGCCGCGCTGCGTCCAACAGGCGGAGGGTTCCGGCATAAGATCTTTGATAAGAAACCGGTTGCTCTTGAATCGGATTCTCAAGAAAAACGGCGCAACAGAGTTGCCGGTGCTGCTGAAAATCGCTATTTTTGCAAATATAACGAACATCAATATGCAGCACTTATGACAAAAGCAGAGATCGTCAAGCAAATTGCCGGACAAACGGGTCTGGAGAGTAAAATGGTCGCAGGTGTCGTCGAGGCATTGTTGGAGCGGATTCGTGCAGCCCAGATAGGCGGAGAGAACGTCTATTTCCGGGGCTTCGGCAGCTTCGTGCGCCGTGAGCGAGCCGCGAAGAAGGCCCGCGACGCCGCAGGGGACTCGACTCCTGCGGCGACGATGTTGTGCGGTCGTTACTCTGCGAAACGGTTTCCGAGGTCCATCCGTTCGTGGAGGATTCTGACGATTAGAACGATCCGGCCGGATTCGATGCGGTAAAAGAGGATGTGCCGTCCGACCCTGAATCCATACAACCCCTCGGCGATCTGTTCGTAACGGCGTCCGATCGGGACGGTGCTTGCGGCGATCTTTCGACAGGTCGCCACAAGCAATCCGTAATAGCGGTCTGCCTGCTCTTCCGACCACCGCTCTACCGTGTAACGCCAGATGTCCGAGAGGTCCTCGACGGCCTTGCGGGTAAAACGAAGTTCAGTCATCTGCACGTCGGGCTTTCAAATGCTGCAAATGCCGCTCGGGATCGAAACCTTCCGCGATGCCGCTGTCGAATCCTTCGGCGACGGCATTTTGCAGGTCGAGCGTGCGGCTCTCGTTTTCTTCGAGCAGCCGCAGCCCGGCGCGTATGACCTCGCTGGCATTGTTATAACGCCCCTGGGCGATCTTGGCTTTGATGAAGCGCTCGAAATAGTCTCCGAGTGCTACGGATGTCGTTCTCATAGTTCCTTCTCTTGTACAGCTACAAAGTTACCAATATTTAGTAATATAACAACTCTCCGGCCGAAATTATTGTGCCCGACGGAGCGATCCGCTGCGGATCAAAGGGTCCGTGCCAGCCTGATCTGCTTGTTGCGAATCTCGATACGCTGATGGCGTGCTCCGTTTCGTTCGACGATTTCGAGTACGAGGATCTTGTCGTCGGGCATGGTGAACTTGGGCAGTGCGAAGACGGTTCTCTGGCGCTGATGGGCACGTACGATACGCAGGTCGTTGCATACGCGCAGCAGTTCGAGTGGCGTTATCTGCTGTGCCGTTCGCTTTGCGACCTTGCGGTCCTCGATCCGAAAATGCAGGTCCTCGACTTCGAAGGAGATGTTGGAGTTGTTGTATAGCGACAGATGGATGTATATCACGTCGTTGCGGACGTAGATTCCCTGCACCTCCGTTTCGATGCCGTAATGTTTTTTCCGCAGCCGCATCTCGGTTCGGTTGAGCCTGTAGATGTCGTTGAGCGTCTTCTTGACTACGGCGGGACGTTCGCGTCCGGTGGCTTCGAGCAGCACGCGACCTTCTGCGGGCGGCGTCTGCACGGCCGGGGACGCGGACGTCGCAGCGCCTATCTCATGCGTTGCTACCTGCGGGTTCTCGGCATAGCGTGCATCGAAGGAGTAGTAGCCTCCGTCCTCGGTGATGACCGTGAGGTTCGTTTCTTTCGGAAAGTCTCGGACGGCGGCTTTCACGCGCACGACGTTCTCGGCTCCTGCGGCCTTTCCGGCGATGATGTCCATCGACCCGATGTCGATGTAGGTCACGGGCGACGGAAAGAGGATGTGTACGGTCTTGTTGAACCCCACTTCGATACGGCGGGGTGCTACATCGACGTGCTGCGCATCTGCGGCGAGGGCCGCAAGCAGCGCTGCGATCGTAAGGAAAAGACTGGATAATCGGTTCATGACGGTTTTATTCTTTCGATAGTAAATAGATCCTGTGGTCGGCTTTAAGTGTGATCTTGACCTCTTTGAGCTTCTCGGCCGCATACCGCGTCGTAGCGCGCAGAGCCGTGCGGGAGATGTCTGCAAGCACCTGCTGCCCGGCGTTGCGGCTGATGTCGATGCTCGTGCCGGTCTGCTGCCCGATGTCGGCGAGGGCCTCCTTCACGGCTCGGCGCTCGCGCGAGTCGGGGATGTTGAGCCCCGGCTGCCCGTCCAGATCGTAAGCTGCGGCTTCGAGGGGAAAGATCCGCCCCTGGTATCGGATGCTGCGCACGACGATCCGCAGACGCACGCCGTCGAGCGATGCTTCGCCGTAGAGGGAGGTGCCGCGCGGCAGCCGTACGCCGTCGACTGCGGCCTCTTCGAGCAGCCGCAGGCGGACCATCTCTCCCGAGCGCACGGTCTGCGTCTGCGCTATGCACGCGCTGACGGCCGTGTTATGCTCCGGGCCCTTTTCGCCTTCGGCAGTCAGGAACCCCGCGTTGCGCTCCCGTGCGGAATTTGCCGCTGCGCCGAGCGTCGAAGCCGTCAGTGCCCGTTCCGGCACGGGGCGCAGCACGCAGAGCCGTCTCCGTTCGGCCGGTACGGTGTCGATGTGCGGCGTCCCGCCGCCGAGGTACTTCTGAGCCAGTTGATATTGTCGCTCGGCCAGCTCCAGCGGATCTGCGGAAGCTGCCGGCGGCGACGCATCGAGCCGTGCGGAGAGTTCCTCGACCTTACGCCGCAGATGCTCGACTTCCCGCTCGGAGGTGCGGGGCGCATAGGTTTGTGCGAGCTGCCGTTGCAGGGCGCGGTTGGCCTCATCGGCCTCCTGCATGGGGTTCTGCCGGGACGGAGGTTGCTCCGTGCGGTCGTCCAGCAGCGAGAAGGACTCCTCGCCGAGCGTGAGCAGCCGCTGGGCCTGCAACGCCTCGGTCCGGACCTTCGCCACGACCTTTTGCTTGGAGCTTTCGATCTGTTGCTCGCGGCCCTCCGGCACGGAGAAGTTGATCCCCGCAGCCCCTTCCTGCTGCGGAGTCTCCTTCGTGCCGAATATCCGCCACATGAACAGTGTGAAGGGTACGAGCAGCGCGGCAGCCACGAGCAGGACGTTGACCTTCGGCCGCCTGCGGGAGCGGATTTCATCTTTTGGTTCTTTCATCTTCATCGGAATTTGATATTCAGGATAAGACGCCCCGCAGCAGCATCCACATATCGGCGGCGGCGAAAAGCAGCAGCGCCGCAAGAGCGATGCACTGCCGCTGGCGGGGCGCCAGACGGTCGTGTCGGCGGCGCAGCCACCGCCTCGCATAACGTGTTCGTACGCGCAGCCTGTCAACGGTCATAAGTTGCGAGGTCCTTGTTTTCGATGACGTTCAGATTCTCCAGCAGAAACCCCTGGGGGTTGTTGTCCGAGCGCACGGCGTTGATGAGGCGGCAGGTCGTTACGAGCGACCGCTCGGTGATGGTGCTCTCGCGCATGATGCGCTGCCGGGCGTAGGTCGTCACCTGGTAGGGATAGCTGTCGAAGTTGCAGCGTATGCTGTCAATGCGTACGGTCTGCGAGATGCCGCCGGCGATCAGGCGGTTGAAGAATCCCTTTTCGCTCAGGGCCTTGTAATACGACAGGGCCGATCGGTCGGCCATCAGCAGCGCACGGTTCAGGTTGGACTCGATGGCCGCCTTGTCGGGCGAGAGGGTGAAGAAGAGCTCGTGGAAGCGCCGCACGTGCTCGCGTGCCTCCACGGGGCGGTTCTGGGAGAGGTCCTGCGAGAGTGCGACCATGAGCGATCGTCCGCCGTCGAGGACGTAGATCTTCTGCCGCTGCCGCTCGGCGAAGGCATAGGAGAAGCCTACGGAGGCTACGGCCACGGCAGCGCACAATCCGGCGAAGAGGGCGCAGCAGATGCGTATGAGCCGGAAGTTGCTTTCGATATTTTTAAGACTTTTGAATTCCATACAGCGAATGTAAAGCGGTTATTGACGTGTTCCCCGGAGTTTTCCGGCAACCCACCTGACGCCGTGCCACGCGGCCTTGCCGCCGGCGTATCCTTTTCCTGCGGCCATGCCCATTAAGCCGGCCGCCAGTGTCGTGGTGCGGGCTACGGTATGGTTGAAGCTCGATATGCCTCCGGTCTGCACGATCCACGTAGAGATCGAGGGGATGCACATGTAGCCGCAGATGCCGATGACCATGAAGATCAGCGTGACGGCCGTGCCGCTCGTCGTCTCCTGCTGGAGCGAGAGTATTTGCAGACGAGCGATGATGGCCGAGAAGAGATCCGAGATCGGCAGCCACAGGTAGATCGAGACGTACTTGGAGAGCCAGTTGGTAAGCGAGCTCTGGAATCCGTCGAAGACTGCGATGGCGAATGCCAGGGGTCCGAGGATGGAGAGCACGACCAGATAGAAGGTCCTCAGTGCGTCGATGACGACCGCTGCGGCAGCGAAGGCCAGCTCCAGTATGTAGGCTAAGCCTTTCATCAGCCAGCCCTTGAACGACCACGAGGAACGCTCTTCGTCCATCTTGTCGAGGGTGCTGCGCGTCTGCTCGTCCAGCCCCAGTGCGTCGAGCTCGCGCTCCATTTCGGGATCCTCCGCGTAGTAGGAGTCCGCAGGCAGCCGCTCGCGCTCCTCGCGTTCGAGCGCTTCGCGCTGCTCCATGTAGCGTTCTATATTGAAGGTCTGGCCGACCATAAGCGAGTGCGTGGCCTGCACCACGGGCGAGAGGATTCCGTTGAGCGATCCCAGTACGAGTGTGGGGAAGAACATGATGCAGATCCCCAGTGCGAAGGGCCGCAGCAGCGGAAAGAGGTCTATGGCTTCGCCGCGTGCCAGCGATTGCCACACACGGTAGGAGATGTAGAGCAGCGCTCCGAGACCTGCGATGCCCGAGGCTACGGAGGTCATGCCCTCGCAGAGCGTCATCATATCGGTATAGAGCTGACGGAGGATGCCGTGCATGTTGTCCATCGATAGCAGCATGTGAACCATCACCAGTAGCGTTGTTCGTCCGTGCCGTAGAGCGCCACCACGCGCTCCATATCGCGGTGTGTGCGTGCGCGCAGCAGCGAGACGCTGATGCAGCGGCGCGTGAAGTAACCTGCGAGGCGCCGGTGGCGCATGAGCGTGCCATAGACGCGCTCCACCACGTCGATACGATCCTTGTCCGTGAGACTCATATCCGTGGGGTTGATGATCTCGCCGAGGTCCTTCAGCTCTCCGGCCGCCTCCTCGATGATGCGTTTGTACCCTATGGCGATGGCCGCCAGCTCCTCGACCGAGAAGTTCGTGTCGGTGACGATGCGGCGGTAGCCGTCGACGTAGATGTCCGAGATCTCGCCCACGAGCAGCATACAGCGCTGAACCTTGCGGGCGTCGCGCACGAGTTTGTTGACCTTGCGCAGCGCATCGTAGTACTTTTTGTTCTGCTCGTATATTTTCACCGTCTGCTGGAAGTTCTGCAACATGCTTTGCGCCGTCGAGGAGGTGTGTACCATTTCATTGGTGGAGTTGACGATACCCTGTGCGAGGTTCGAGGGGTCGGAAACGACCCACTGGGCGCGGGCTGCCCCTGCGCCGAGGAGCAGCCACACCAGAAGGAGTGCCAGACGTCTTTCCATAGCTATTCGACGGGTGTTTCGAACTCTTCGGCGGCGGGATGCGTAGCGTCGTCGGGCAGGAACAGCCCGTAGCATCCCAACGTGAGCCGGTCGGTCGCAGGGTCGTACTCCACGCGGTTGGCGCCGCAGTCCTCCTCCTCACCGAAGAGCAGACGGTGGCGTCGCAGCGTGACGACCGCATCCTGCACCAGCCGTCGGTAGCAGAGCGTGTGGTCATAGACGAGCATCCGGTAGGTTGCCGTACCGATGCGGCGCAGGGAGGCCGTGAGCG
>OMCT01002228.1_pt1 | contig 10165 bp, 7 predicted proteins | sample 1674301 | NCBI WGS metagenome assembly OMCT01 (sample SAMEA103958158, study PRJEB25191) | human gut metagenome
TTATAAAATCGTATAAAAGATATATTCCAGCAATTATTTTACTCATTGCAATAATATTATATGAAAATGATATTAAAAACGCCGCAATTTCATTACCGAATATAATAGATAAGTAATATCATTTTCTCATTGAAGTATTTATAATCCAAATATCACAATCCGCTCTCTCATATCATTTCCCGGAAATAAATCTCTGCAATCTATTTCGTCTTCAAACATAAATTCATCTACGGTCATTAAATAAGAAATATATTCATCTGACGGATAATAAAACAGTAGTTTTATCTCTCTTGGTTTTTCGTAATAGGATTCTAGTATCCTGTGTATCACTTTTTGCAAAATTTCAAGTGAAAATGGGTTAAAGAAGTAAATTCTATCTACTTCTCTTGGTACAGAAAAGTATTCGGCATTTTCCGCTTTAAATGCTACTCTTCCTGCTGAAATGGCTTTTTCTTTGTTTTCTATTGCTTTATTGTAGATTCTCTCATCATATTCCACGCCGATGGACCTGCATCTGGTCTGATAGGCAAGGAAAAAGTCTACACGGCCTTTTCCACACCCGTAATCAAGAAGTGTATTGCCTTTTCTTATGATTCCTGTGTTTGCCAGCCTTTCTAATACAGAATATGGCGTTGGTTCATAGGGATAATAATATTGTCCTGCATTTTCAGTAGTTTATCCCATTTATTTTCATATATATCTTCTTTCATTTTTTATTTGCCCCTTTTTTTATTTTTCTCTTATATTCTCCTATTTTCTTTCATTTTCTTTCTCAGAATATTTCCTGTGATTCTCAATTAGTCTACCATAATCCCACTTCTAATCCAATCTTCCAAAATAGAAATTCATATTTTTTAAATAGAATATCAAATGTCATTCTTTTTTCTAAAATGCTAAACTCCAATCAAGTTAAGAAACACGCAAATAAAAAAAGAGGAGAGGAAAAATGGAAAACAACAGTAACAGTGGTGTTATATACCAGGGAAAAATACCAAATCGTGTGAAGTACTGCTTTGCCTTTGGTGCATTAGGAAAAGACTTAATCTATGGAATGATTGCAACTTTTTCTATGATTTATTTTACAGATATTATTAAAGTTGCTCCCGCATTTATCGGAAGTATGTTCTTCGTTGCAAAGTTGTGGGATGCTTTTAACGATTTATTTATGGGTATGATTGTTGATAATACGAGAAGCCGGTGGGGTAAATTCGTTCCGTGGCTTGTTATCGGTACATTGATTAACGCTTTTGTATTCATTACCGTATTTACAGACTTTCATTTATCAGGTGTAAGTCTTTGTGTATTTGCATCTGTCGTTTATGTTTTATGGGGAATGACTTATACGATTATGGATATTCCGTATTGGTCTATTATTCCTAACTTAACTTCCGACCCGGAAGAACGTGAAAAAGTATCTGTTTTACCAAGAATTTTTGCCAGCATCGGTCAGTCTCTTATCATCGCCGGCTTCGGTGTTCAGATTATCAAAGGACTTGGCGGCAACTATACTGGTTACCACAGATTTGCATTAATTATCGCAGCAACCTTTATTTTTACAATGGCTGTCTGCGTTATCAACCTGCCAAAGAAACAGCAGGCTACCGGAACTGCAGAGAAAATGAAATTCAGAGATATTTTCACTGTAATCAAAAAGAATGACCAGTTAAGATGGGCTGTCCTCTTAATTTTATTATACAATATTGGAATTCAGGCTATCATGGGTGTTGCTACATATTATTTCAGCTATGTTTGCAATAATGCCGGAATGTTATCTGCTTTCATGATCAGTGCATCTGTTGCAGAGGTAGTTGGATTATTAATCTTCCCTAAAGTCACAAAATTATTATCCAGAAAAAAGGCATTCTTAATGGCTTGTACGCTTCCACCAATCGGCCTTATCTTACTGCTCATTGTAGGATTTGTATGTCCTTCTAATATTCCTTTAACTGCAATTGCGGGAATTATCGTTAAAACTGGTACAGGTCTTGAACTTGGATGTGCTACCGTTTTCCTTGCAGACGTTGTTGATTATGGCGAATATGTATTAGGTGTCAGAAATGAAGGTGTCGTATTCTCCCTTCAGACATTAATCGTAAAACTGACCGCAGCTTTTACAGCTTTAGCAATCGGATTCGTATTAGAATTAACTGGATACGTTCCAAATGCAGTACAGTCTTTAGCAACACAGAACTCCATCCGTGTGCTGATGTGCATTGTACCAGCTCTCGGCATCATTCTTGCTTACGTTGTATTTAAGACTAAATATAAGCTTAATGATGAGTTTATGAAAAAAGTAGTTGCTAAGATTAGTGGTAAAGCTGAAGAATAATCGCAGAATATTACACAAGGTATAAGACTAGAGCGTGTTTGAAAAAGGCTTTCTGCAATATAACAACAGGATACTGTGCAAAGTATATAACACTAACTATTCCGATTCATTAAATTTACAAACTTACATTTCAAATAAATTCTATGTTTCGGAACAGTTATAAAACATTATAGGGCAAATAAGTAAGGGCAAGTTGATTGATATAAAATGTAATCGACTTGCTCTTATTTATGGTACAATCTAAACGGCTGCAAAATAATAAAATAAGTAGCAAAATCCATACCAAAAGAACTATGTCAAAAATAAATAACACAATAAATAGAAAAACAACTATAAAAAATAAATTTCAAAACACACAACAACGTAACTATAAAAAAACAAACTTAAAATCAAATACCATATAAATAACCACAAATAAACTACAGAAAAAATGAGGAAAAAATCTTGATAAACTTTACTATTATTTTAGCTGATGATGAACAGCAAATATTATATGGAATGAAAAACGGCATCGACTGGGAGAGCCTTGGTTTCTCCGTTGTTGGTACGGCACAAAACGGGAAAGAGGCCTTAGAACTCATTGAAGAATATCACCCAGACCTTTTAATCAGTGATATTAAAATGCCATTTATGGACGGTTTAGAGCTTTCTAAAACCATTCATGAGAACTACATAAACACGAAAATTATTCTTTTTTCCGGTTGGGATGATTTTGAATATGCCAGAACCGCTATCAGCTATGGAGTTTCACAATACATCATGAAACCAATCGACTACAACGAAATGCAGAAACTTCTCACTACAATGCATGAGGAACTCGAAAAAGAATATGCCGAGAAAATGAACCGCACCCGCTTGGAGAACATTTATACAGAAAGTATTCCTCTTCTTCGGCAGCAGTTTTTTACACAGCTTTTAACAGAAACTCTTACCGAAGATTATTGTACTCTTCAAATGAAAAATTTAAAACTGAATCTTGATTATAAAGTTTTTCACATCATTACTGTAAAGATTCGTGAAAATGATTTAAATGATGTTCTTTCCGAACTTTCCATCAAGGAAACGATTAAAGAATCTCTCGAAAAAATAACGGACCTCTACCATTTCGGTATGATTGACAGAGAAGTATTTTTGCTATGTGGCAATAAAAAGCACGATATTGAACGGATTACCCGTACTATACAGGAGGCCTCCGTCATTATCGAACGTATTTTTCACACGAAAATATCCTGCGGCATCAGTTCCAGCGGTACCAGTTTAAGGGCACTTCCTGTCCTCTATCAGCAGGCTCTAGAAGCACTTGATTATAATGTAGTCATTCAAGATGAGAGCTATACTTACTATAATGACATCCTTCCGCTCCAAAAGGATGCACCGCTTCAAAAAGACGATGACTGGAATTCCGAAGTAGATTCCATTGAGAAGATCATAACTCACTGTTCTGAAGAAGAACTGAAAACTGCTGTTTTAAATATGCTTGAACATCTACATGAAGCCCATTACAACTTAAATGAATACCAGATCGTCATATTAGAGATTTCCTTCTCCCTCGCCCGCCTTTATAAAAAATATCAGATTACCTCTGATAAAGAATTTGCCGGTTCCAAAAAAATGGCGGTAAAAATTCTCTCTTTAAACACTGGCGAAGAGCTCGACAACTGGCTTATTAATTATTTTCAGCTCATGCGTACATTGATTCAGAAAAAGCAGGTAGATAATAACGTTATTTTAGCAGAAAATGCAAAGAAATTAGTGGAGGAACATTTCCGTGAACCTGACCTTTCCGTAGAGTCCATTTGCAAGGAACTTCATGTGAGTTCTTCCTACTTTTCAAAGATTTTTAAGCAGGAAACGGAAACTACTTTTTTAAATTACCTCATCAGCCGCCGCATGGAAGAAGCGAAAATGTTACTGAAAATGACCGACTACAAAAGCCATGTCATCGGAACAATGGTCGGATACCCCGAACCAAATTACTTTAGCTATGTATTTAAAAAGCACTGTGGTATCTCTCCGGTAAAATACCGAAAACTTGGAGGGGAAAATAACTAAAAGGACCTTCTCCCGGCATCCAGAGTATGTTTAAAAAATGCTTTTTGCAAGATGTACGTCACAATTTACGGGAAATTTCCTTCCCTGACAAACGAAAGGATTTATTTATGAACAATAAAAAATTAAGCATTCGTGTTCTTTTTCCTTTAATAATGTCCATCTCGATTGTCTTCTGTATTTTAAGCTGCATGATACTGTTTTCTCATTATATTTCTACCTATCTTGTCCGTAAAACGATAGAAGAAACCAGCAGGCAGAAAAATGTACTTGCACAAAATATTGAAAATGAAATAGATTCAATCAATTCTATTATGAATAACATTTACTACAACACAATCAAAAAATATGATATTCAGGACAAGAACTTTAAAACTATTTTGGCAAATGAAATCACCAGCAATTCAGAAACAATCTATGGACTCGCTTTATATGATACAGATGGCAAAAACTTATGGCACTCTAACAATTTAACCAGTACTTCCATGCAAAATGAAAGCTGGTTTACTCAGGCAAAAGATAATATCGAAACTATTTGTTACGGCTCAAAAAAACTTGTTTATCCCGACAACGTAAAACAGGTATTTCAGATAAGCCGCTATGTAGAGTACATTAATCACGGCAAAATGAAATCCGGTGTTCTTTTAATGCAGTACTATACCGATTCCATCGATGCAATTTTAGAGCATTATAAGAATACGCAAAACTCTTACTGCTACCTGCTTGATAATACATCGAACTTTCTTTATCATCCGTTTATAAAAGAAATTTCTTCTGGTTTATATAAAGAAAACACTACTAAAATTGCTCTAAACAGCACCAATTACAGCATCAAAAAGCTACATGGTACAAAGTGGCTGATCGAACGTCAGCAGATTGGTTATACCGGCTGGAATATCGTCCTTGTCAGTTCCCTGTTTAATATTCACACAGAAAATATGGGTATTTATTATGTAATTTGGCTACTTCTGCTTATTGTTGGAATTATTCTTGTTTTCACTGACATTTTGCTGTTCCATGACTTCACAAATCCTGTCTACCAATTACTCGATACCATGCAGGAATTCGGAAAGGGCAATTATGAAGTAAAAGCCGCAGAAAATGGAATTGGTGAACTGAAAACATTAAGTGCACATTTTAATATTATGGCAGAAAAATTACAAAACCAAATGGACGAAATCCGTAGAAATGAACGGGAAAAACGAAAAATGGAGAAAAAACTTTTGCAGTCTCAGATTAACCCGCATTTTCTCTATAATACGCTGGACTCTATCATCTGGATGATACAGAGTGGCGAATATAAAGGTGCCGAGCAAATGGTATCCTCCCTCGCGAAGTTTTTCCGCATTTCTTTAAGCCAGGGAAAAGACATTATCCCACTGGAAAAAGAGTTGGAACACGCAACAAGTTACCTCGCTATTCAAAATATCCGTTTTAAGGACAAGTTTGAATTTTCCGTACAGGCAGACAAAAAACTTCTTCATTATCTCTGCCCCAAACTTTCTATCCAGCCTCTACTTGAAAATGCTATTTATCACGGTATGGAAGGTGTGTACGATGATGGCGAAATCACTATTTCTGTTTATGAAAAAGATAACCTTATTCACATTGACGTAAGCGATAACGGACTTGGTATGCCAGAAAAAGTTGTGGAATACATCATGCACAACCGGGTTGTTTCCAGCAAACGAGGCTCTGGAATCGGTGTGCGTAATGTCGATGAGCGAATCAAACTTATTTACGGTGAACAGTATGGTGTCACTATTGAAAGTGAATTAGATGAAGGAACAACCGCAACGATAATTATTCCGAAACTGGAGGAGACTGCAGAGATAAATTCAGATGAATCCAATAAAACAAAATTATAGAAAATCAGCAACTTGTAATAATCTAACAATACTACACTGAACTAAATCTATAATATATATTACAAAAAACTGCCCAAATAGACAGTAGCCAATAACACTAAATTAAAAGAAGTTATTAAAATCAGGAGGAAACTGATGAAAAATAATAAGAAAAAATATGCTTTAGTAATCATCTTAATACTCTTCATTGCCTTTTTTTCCTCGCAATGTATGATGACACGCACAAACACCGAAAGTAAAAAAACGGTAGCAGTAATCCTTCCCTACACTTATAATAAAGAGAATTCCCGTATATTAGATGCCATCCGAGATTACGCTCACAATAATTCTATTATACTTGACGTGTGGCATGAAAAAAGCCTTTCTTCAAATGAGCTATCTTCCATCATCGCTAATGAAGAACAAAATCATGCAATTGGCATCCTGTTAATTTATCCAGAAAACTATTTAACCCAACAAGAAAAACACTACGATTACAATAATGTACTGGCAATTACCGCCACGATGCAAACTGCCTTTTCTCACTATGCAGCCTTTGAAAACAGCCCTTCTTCAAGCTATCTTCTTCCTGTTTCTGCACAGGTAATAAAGAAAATCCAAGACGGCAAAACAGACTGCATTTACATAAAAAACACATACGAACTTGGCTATGAAAGCATTCAAATGCTGGATACTTACTCACGAAATAAATATATGAAAGATATATCTATTCCATGTCATAAAGTAGATAAGGCAGCTATTGAGAGCGGGGAATTAGATGCACTACTGACAAATTAGAAGAGTAGTTTTAATTCAATCTACACACCCCAATTTACGGTATATTTCGCCTGAATGAATACAAAATATACCGTAAATTAGAGCGTGCAGGTTGCAGGAATGATTTTTCAAACACTCTCTAAACATAATAGTTTTCCAAAAATTTAGTCAATATTTATCAACTACAGATAATAAATTATACAGAACACGAAAGGATTTCCGTTATGAAAACAAATCTTTTTAGCTATAATTCCATCCTGTTTACCTTAATCATCATCCTGATAAGCACCATAACCATATGGAAATTACCTCAAACGCAGAATGGATACACCCACATAGGCATCGCCGTTTATGATATGGACGACACTTTCATAAACGACTATGTAACCAAACTCCAAAACAAAATTGACCGTTCTTCTTTTTCTGGCAAAAAGGTTCTTTACGAAATCTTTGATGCAGAAGGAAATGCTAATCGGCAAGAACATCAGCTTCAATATATGTACACCCAAAACTTCGATGCCCTGCTTATTAACCTTGTAACTCCATCTTCCGCCGCCAGCGTCCTAAACGAGACAGCAAACCACGATATCCCTGTTATTTTATTTAACAGAGAAGCGGATAAAAAGGACTTATCCATCTCCAAACAGACATGGTACGTCGGAACAGCGGCAAAAAAAGCGGGAGCCATTCAGGCAGACATGCTCCAGAATGTATGGAATATAGACAAAGTAAACCTGGACCGAAACAAAAATAATAAACTGGACTATATTCTAATCGAAGGAGAACAGACACATTTTGATGCTGTAAGAAGGACAAATGGCTTTTTAGAAAGCAGCCAGAACCTCCCTCTAAATCAGCTTACTAATCTCTCCGCAGATTGGCAGAGAAACCTTTCCTCCGTGAAATTTTCAAAACTGGATACTAGCATTATCCAATCTGCAGAAGCCATTATCTGCAATAATGATGACATGGCACTTGGAGTTTACGATTACTATAAACAGCATAATCTCAAACTCCCCCTTATTCTCGGAATTAATAACAGTCCAGAGATGAATCAGAAAATACAAGCTGGAGAAATTTATGGAACTGTAGATAATGGCACAAATGACCAGATATCTTATATCTGCAAATTGCTTAATGATATTCTAAATAAGGATACCGCCAAATATCACAAAATATGGTATAGCAAACCGTTTGCTATTGAAAAGTAATTTTCATTTGCGATAACAGACGCAAAAAGAACTGCCCTGATATCTTATCTGTGAGTGGCTTCAGATGCTTATGGCGTTTACGAGTTGAAGGATTTACACTGGAACTATTATTATATTATAATATGGTTATTAATAATTGAGGAGGAACACCATTGAAAACCATTGAATTATCAATTTCCGATAAAAATAAATCTTTACTTACACACCTTCAGGAAAATGGAGAATTTTTACCTGCCTATTGTGCCGGTAGAGGAACCTGTGGAAAATGTAAGATACAATTTTTAAATAATATACCAGCCTATACTACACATGACGCTGCCTTTTTTTCAGCAAAAGAACTCTCTGAAGGCTGGCGGCTGGCATGTCAGGCTTATATAAAAGGGCAGTTTACTATTCAGATAGAAGATTATGAAGAAGACCAGATTCAGGCTGCCTCTGCATTTAATCTGTCGGCAGATAAATCTGTTTCAAATAAGTTTACTGCGGCGGATACTGTCTCTGACTCTTCATCTAAATCTGCCTCCGTTCAACACATCTCAATGCAGCCATCTTCAGAAAAATCTGATTCGAAAATTGCTACTGCTCCATCTTCATCCACTCATAACGAAATTTCCAGTTATGATTCTCTTGCTCTCGCTGTCGATATCGGAACTACAACCATTGCCTCCAATCTCATTGATACAAATCAAAAAAAAGTATTACAGACCATAACCAGTATCAATCATCAGCGAATATTTGGTACCGATGTCCTTTCACGAATTGATATAGCCAATCAGGGAAGACTTTTGGAGCTTCAGAGAACTATATTAAACGATTTAGATTCTATCTGCGAACAATTTCAGCTAGGAAAAGATATCACAAAACTTTCTATTCCTGTCATCATTTCCGGCAACTCTACTATGCAGCATTTACTTCAGAAATTATCCTGTGAAAGTCTTGGATCCTTTCCTTTCACCCCTGTTGATATTTCCATGCATTCCTACAAAAACATGACGATTCTTCCGGGGATCAGTACTTATGTAGGTGCCGATATTGTCAGTGGTATTGTAGCCTGCGGAATTGACCAAAAAGAAGAAGTTTCACTTCTCGTAGACCTTGGTACAAACGGGGAAATGGTTATCGGTAATAAAGATCGACTCCTCGTAACTTCAACCGCAGCAGGTCCGGCTTTTGAAGGCGGCAATATCCGCTACGGTATTGCCGGTGTTCCAGGCGCAATTGATACCGTAACTATTTTCGATAATCATCCAGCCATTTCTACTATTTCAAATAAAAAACCAATTGGCATCTGTGGAACAGGAGTCATTGAAACAGTCTATGAACTTGTAAAAGGAAAAATTGTTGATAACACAGGATTGATTGCTGATAAATATTTCGATAATGGATATCCATTGACAGAGAATATTTCATTTACTAACAAGGATATTCGTGAGGTTCAATTAGCAAAGTCGGCTATTCGGGCCGGTATAGAAATCCTCGTAACCTCCTATGGTATTGATTACTCTCAAATTGCACATCTATACCTCGCCGGAGGTTTTGGGCAAAAAATCAATTATACCAAAGCTGTCGGAATCGGTATGCTGCCCAAAGAACTGAACGACCGAATCATATCCGTCGGAAACAGCTCTCTCGCAGGCGCAGGCATGTTAGCGATGAACTCTGAATTATCCCATCGCTTTACACATATTCCAGAAATTTCAGAAGAAATCAGCCTTGCAAATCATAAAGCATTTAATGATTTATACTTGGAATATATGTCTTTTTAAAACTTTCCGCTTATCATTATTATAGAAAAATTCTATTTACAGATTTTTCTTCACAGTAGCAGACGCAATTCATCTCCCACCTTAGAGGTCGGAGTCTTCTTGCTAGAGCGTGTTTGAAAAATGCTTTCTGCAAGATGTGCGTTACAATTTGTGGGAGATTTCGCCTGAATGAGGGCGGCGTAGCGG
>OMCT01002236.1_pt1 | contig 10142 bp, 10 predicted proteins | sample 1674301 | NCBI WGS metagenome assembly OMCT01 (sample SAMEA103958158, study PRJEB25191) | human gut metagenome
TTTTTAGTGCCTGCTCGCCGACTGAAAAGGATAATTATGAATACACTTTAGCCTATTTTCAAATAGATTTCCTTAAATCCGATTTTGAAATGACAGAAAGCACGAGTGATAAAGCGGATTACGTCAGAGCCTACAAGGTAAGCGTAACAGAAAAGGAACGCAAAAAGCTGATTGAACATTTCAAATCATTTGAAAACGGAGAATTTGTAAAAATACCGAATGCGCAAAACAATTTTGACATTCTTTGTGACACATTGATAGAGGATTTTGGCAGCTACAAGGCGGTAAGTGAGGGCTATTTTGCATTGTATAATACCGAAAGCAATAAGCTTCAAACAAAGCTTAATTTTGATACGCTCGCAAATTTTGACTTCGATTTCTACCGTGCGCTTATATTTGACGTTGATACCAACACACTTTATATTTATGATTATTCCGCAACGTAATATAATTATCAAATTCACAAACATTCAATTTGATATTTTTTACAAACAAAAAAGGACTTAGAGCATAACTCTAAGTCCTTAATTATATTATTTAGGTATTATCAGTCAACAAGCTCGATGATGCACATCTCTGCTGCGTCACCACGACGAGGGCCTGTTTTGATAATACGGCAATAACCGCCGTTTCTGTCTGCATACTTAGGAGCAATTTCATCAAAAAGCTTCTTAACTACGTCTTCCTTAGTTACATAAGAAAGAACCTGTCTTTTTGAATGAAGAGTATCGTTCTTGCCGAGAGTAATCATTTTCTCAGTCATTGCACGAACTTCTTTTGCTCTTGTAACGGTAGTTTCAATCTTGCCGTTTTCTAAAAGAAAAGTAACCATACCTCTGAGCATAGATTTTCTATGGTCAGTAGGACGTCCTAACTTTCTGCTACCTGGCATTGAAATTCCCTCCTTTAGTCCTCATCCTTAGCAAGTCCGAAACCTAATGAGCCGAGCTTAGCTACGACCTCATCAAGTGACTTACGGCCAAGGTTTCTAACTTTCATCATATCTTCTTCAGATTTACCAATTAAATCTTCTACTGTATTAATGCCTGCTCTCTTAAGACAGTTGAACGAACGAACTGAAAGATCAAGCTCCTCAATAGTCATTTCAAGAACTTTTTCCTTATTATCGTCATCCTTTTCAACCATAATGTCTTGATTACCAATCTCTTCAGAAAGGTCAACAAAGAGCATAAGATGGTCATTGAGAATTTTAGCAGCAAGTGAAGCTGCCTCGTCAGCCGGAATAGTACCGTCTGTCTCAACGTCGAGAATGAGCTTATCAAGGTCAGTTTGCTGACCTACACGTGTGTTTTCTACTGTGTAATTAACCTTTAAAACAGGAGTATAGATTGAATCAATAGCAATAGTGCCGATTGGTAAATCCATAAGCTGCTTATTGCGGTCGCAAGGAACATATCCTCTGCCGTGATTAGCAGTAAGTTCCATATTTACACTTGCACCTTCATCAAGATAAGCAATGTGAAGGTCAGGATTAAGAATTTCAACGTCTGCGTCATGCTTAATATCAGCAGCAGTAATTTCGCCCTCACCCGAAGCCTCAATATAAAGGGTCTTGGGCATCTCATCATGTATCTTTAAGATAACATTTTTGAGGTTAAGAACGATCTCAGTAACATCTTCCTTAACGTGCGGAATTGTCGAAAATTCGTGTAAAACACCATCAATCTTAACGGAAGTGATAGCATATCCCGGAAGAGAAGAAAGAAGAACTCTTCTCATTCCGTTACCGAGAGTTGTGCCAAAACCTCTTTCAAGAGGTTCAACAACAAATCTACCCGTGCTGCGGCTTCCGACAGTAGAAACGTCTACAATCTCGATTTTAGGCTTATCAATTTCGATCATTTAAAAGCCTCCTAATAAAATGTTGTATTTTGTTTTCGCTAAATAACAGCCAAACACTATTATTTAGAGTAGAACTCAACGATTAAATGCTCTTCAACAGGATAATCAATGTCATCACGCTGAGGTAATGCAACAACCTTTGCTGTGAGTTCAGCCGGGTTTACTTCAAGCCACTTAGGAGCGGTGCCGTAAGCGCCCTCTTCCTTAACGAGCTTAAATCTGCCGTTATCCTTGCTCTTGTCAACGACTGCGATAACATCTCCTGCCTTAACGAGATAAGATGGAATGTTTACTTTCTTGCCGTTTACGGTGAAATGACCGTGAGAAACTGCCTGTCTTGCTTCACGACGAGTCTTACAAAAGCCTGTTCTGAAAGCAACGTTATCAAGGCGGGTTTCAATCATTGTAAGAAGAACTGCACCTGTCTGTCCCTGAGCCTTTGCAGCCTTCTCATAATAGGTGTGGAACTGCTTTTCAAGAATACCGTAGATGAACTTAACTTTCTGCTTCTCATTGAGCTGCATAGCATATTCGCTCTTCTTACGGCGATTCTTACTATAAGAATTTCTGAATGTATCCTTATTTGTATAACCCATAACAGCCGGTGAAATACCGAGTGCTTTGCAACGCTTTGCAATAGGTTCTGAATTCTTTGCCATATCTTTACTACACCTCCAATAAACTATACACGACGTCTTTTTGGTGGACGACAGCCGTTATGTGGGATAGGAGTAACATCTTTGATAAGACTTACTTCTAAGCCGGCTGTTTGAAGAGCTCTGATAGCAGATTCTCTACCTGAGCCAGGTCCCTTAACGTATACTTCAACATATTTCATACCATGCTCCATAGCAGCCTTTGCAGCAGCCTCGGTGCCCTCGCCCTTCAGTGCGCTGATCTCAACAGCCTGACAGCCCAGCTCGGCGCTCAGCTTCTTCAGGTCGATCTTATCGCCGTTCTTGCGGACGAGGTCGATCATGTTGACAGCCATGACCACAGGGATGCCCAGCTCGATGAGCTGAGTGGTCAGGTACAGGTTGCGCTCGATGTTGGTGCCATCAATGATGTTCAGGATGGCATCGGGCTTCTCCTTGACCAGGTAAGTACGGGAGACGACCTCTTCCAGAGTGTACGGAGACAGGGAGTAGATACCGGGCAGGTCCTGGATGATGACATCCTTCTCGCCCTTCAGCTTGCCTTCCTTCTTCTCGACGGTAACGCCGGGCCAGTTGCCGACGTACTGATTAGAGCCGGTCAGATTGTTGAACAGGGTAGTCTTACCGCAGTTCGGGTTGCCGGCCAGTGCAATTTTAATGCTCATTGCAACTCCTTTCCTCTCGTTACGATCAAACGACTTCGATCATTTCGGCGTCGGCCTTGCGCACGCTCAGTTCGTAGTTGCGCACGGTCAGCTCCATCGGGTCGCCCAGAGGGGCGACCTTGCGGACGTAGATCTCCACACCCTTGGTGATGCCCATGTCCATGATGCGGCGCTTGACCGGGCCTTCGCCGTGCAGGCGCGCCACGGTGGCAGTCTCGCCGACCTTAACGTCTTTCAGAGTCTTCATAAAAAATCCTCCTCTACTTGTCTTTCTATTCAGAGACTATCCAGTTTCGGAGCGTCTCCCAAACAGCGTTTTGCCGCTGCTCAGCCAACCATAATGCGGTTTGCCATCGTCTTGTCGAGGGCCAGACGGCTCTCCTTGACCTGAACGATGAGGTTGCCTGCGATCTCATTGACGACAGTCACCTGACTGCCCACCACGAAACCAAGCTCTGCCAGATGCAGACGCACTTCATCCTTGCCGGTGATCTTCTGGATGGTGACGGTATCGCCTGCTTTTGCCATAGTCAAAGGCATCATAATTGTTCCACTCCCATTCGTGCTCCCCATTCTATGGGGAGCTTTTCGGTTCGCTTTTTTTCGTCCTCGGGGATGGTCGCACCAGCCAGACGCCGCAACGCGCTCGCTCATGCCCGCGTCCCCCTCCGAAAAGCTACGGCAGTTAGTCAGTCGCAACTATCAGCACAGATAGTTTATACTTACTAACCCGCATTGTCAACCATTTTCCGACTCAAAAAAGTTAGTTTGTATGAACAAACAAATTTTCTTCCCTTATTTCAAGAAGATTTTTACAGTTTCTATATGCTAACTTTGTTTGTGCATATTTACGATTTTTCTCTTTTACACTCCCCACAAATGACACAGCCGCCCGGTGCAGGGGGTATTCTGCAACGAGCGGCCGCGTGTCAAAAGGAGGATTCTTCCCGCCAGTGCGTGGTTTCGCTCTGGCGGGCGCCAGGATAAAAAGAGAGTATTTGGAAGAGAATGTCAAAATTCAGGGGCGTCAGGCTGCGACAGCCAGACGCTGGATGGGCGTTCCGCTGCGGAACAGACGGAGATATACTGCCGTACACTTGTTCAGTTGAGCAAAATGCTGCTGGGCGGCACTGGGGTCACCATAGGCTTTCCAGCAGCCGCAGCAGGTGAAGTTGCGGCCCGCATTTTCGATAAAGCCCACCACATCGTAAAGCGGATAGCCCAGAAATACGCCGATCTCATGGGGAAAATCGGCCTCGCAGCAGAGCCGGCGGGACAGCTGCCGCAAAAGCGGCGCGTAGTCGTCCGACTGCTCAGGCAGAGTGTAGCCTTCCCTGCACAGGAAATCCCGCACCTGCGGCTGGGCCAGCACAGCGCGGAGCTTGCTCTCGCGGTAGACGTACACCAGATACCGGTGGGTCTGCACACAGCCCTTGAGGACGCGGACGCAGAGGCCCTTTTCGCCCAGCTGTTCGTTCCAGCTGCGGACGCGGCGGGCAAGGTCGGCGCAGTCGCTCGTCTCGTAGCGGAAAAGTCCCGCAGGCTTTAAGCTGGCCAGCACCGGGGCGCACTGTTCGATCATGACGGTCTCAAAGTTGCGTTCCATGTCTTCGGCCTCCCTGCCCGTTTTCCACTATTGTCTCCTGCCGTGTGGTGCTTATGCAGGAGATACGGTTAGAAAAAGCTAACCAGAATTCCAAAAAGAATGCGGCAGCCTGCCCCTCTCGAGCTTCTTCCGCTTCTTAGTTAGTTATTTCTAACGTGGCATTATCTTACCATAGGTCTGGCTCTGTGTCAACACCTTTTTTGTAAAAATATTTGCTCCATTTTCTCCGCCGTGCTATACTGAGCCAAAGCTGATATAGCAATTCAACTTTTTAATGCAACAGCAACAGCGTTGAATTGCATATCGCAGCTATGCTGTTTGGATGTTGCACGAATTTCTTGACTTGCGATAAAAAGGAATGGTATCCCCATGCATCTTATCTCACCCGAAGAGCTGACCTCGGCCATCGCCGACCGTCTGGCCCGACAGTCTGCCGTCCTCGTCGCACTGGATGGCCGCTGCGGCAGCGGCAAAACGACGCTGGCCGCACAGCTGACAGAGCGTTTTCCTCAAAGCATCACCGTCCACACCGATGACTTCTATCTCCCGCCATCCCGGCGTGTCACAGGCTGGGAGAAGATTCCCTGCGCCAACATGGACATCCAGCGCCTGCGGGATGAGGTCGTCGCTCCCGCCCGGGCAGGGCAGGCGTTCTCCTACCAGGCCTACTCCTGCCGCGAAGGTGCCTATCTGCCGCCGTGTCCCCTCGGCCCTGCACCGCTGGTCATCGTGGAGGGCAGTTACAGCTGCCACCCCACCCTTGCGGACTGTTATGATCTGAAGGTTTTCGTCGCCTGCTCCAAGGAAGAGCAGGCCCGCCGCCTGCTGGCGCGGGAGGGAGAACGCTATTCCGGCTTCACCGCCCGGTGGATCCCGCTGGAAGAGGGGTATTTCGCAAAATTCCAGATCGAGCAGACCGTTGACTTTATCCTTGATACGACCTGTTAACTTTTTGCAAATTCCAGCGCTCTGCCCCTGCAAACCTGCTGCAAAATATGTTATAGTTAGGATGGAACAATAATTTTTTCAAGGCAAGGAGCAGCATATGGAACATTTTGTGCAGTTTGAGGATGTTTCCAAATATTATCAGACCGGCAGTGTCCGCATTGCGGCGGCCGATCACCTGAATTTTTATGTAGACAAGGGCGAGTTTTGCATCATTGTGGGTCCCTCGGGTGCAGGCAAGACCACCCTGCTGAACATTCTGGGCGGCATGGACACCTGCGATGAGGGCCATGTCTGGCTGGATGGGCAGGATGTGAGCCATTTTTCCGAAAAAGAGCTCACCACCTACCGCCGGTATGATGTTGGCTTCGTGTTCCAGTTCTACAATCTGGTGCAGAATCTGACTGCACTGGAAAATGTGGAGCTGGCCAGCGAGATCTGCCGTGATCCGCTGGACCCCGCCGCCACGCTGGAAAGTGTGGGTCTGGGCGAGCGGCTCAACAACTTCCCTGCCCAGCTTTCGGGCGGCGAGCAGCAGCGCGTTTCCATTGCCCGGGCGCTGGCCAAGAACCCCAAGCTCCTGCTCTGCGATGAGCCCACCGGTGCGCTGGACTACAAGACCGGCAAGCAGGTGCTGGCCCTGCTCCAGCGCACCTGCCGCGAAACAGGGCGCACCGTCATCGTCATTACCCACAACACGGCCCTGACGGCCATGGCGGACCGGATCATCCAGGTCAAGAGCGGACAGATCCTGTCCAACAAGGTCAACGAACACCCGGTGCCGGTGGAACAGATCGAGTGGTGACCGCTATGCAGAAAAGCTATCGTAAAAATATCCGGCGTGACTTCCGGAGCAACCTGAACCGGTTCCTTTCCCTGTTCGGCATCGTGGCGCTGGGCGTGATGATGCTGACAGGTCTGGTCAGCTTTGCCCCCAGTATGCGCACCGCCGGGCAGAAGTACTATGTCCAGCAAAATGTGTTCGATTTGCGGGTGCTCTCCACGCTGGGCCTTTCGGAATCAGATCTCTCCGCCATTGCCTCCACGGAGGGCGTAAGCGCCGTGATGCCCGTGAAGTATCTGGACACTGAGGGCCGCTGGTCAAGCTCTACCGATGGAGCCGTGCTGCGGGTGCAGCAGCTTCCCGCTGACCCGGCTGCGGATACCGAGGCCAATATGAACCGCCTGACTCTGCTGGAGGGCCGGATGCCCGAAACCGCCAACGAGTGTGTGGTGCAGGTGCTGGGCCACGCTGACCCTGTCCCGCTGGGCACCGTGGTCACCCTGCCCGAGGACACCGAGGACATCCGCCACACCGAATATACCGTGGTGGGCCAGGTGCAGGACCCTCAATATTTTTCTGCCAATCAGGAGACCAGCACCGTCGGTGACGGCATCCTGGATGCTCTTGTGTTCGTGCAGGACGGTGAATTGACCACAGATTATTATACCGTCTGTTATCTCAAAGTAGCAGATGCCGCACAGTATGATAATTACAGTGATGAATACCAGACCGCTGTGGATACTGTGGCTGACCGGCTGGATGCCATCAGCAAGGAGCACTGTGTGGCCCGCCGGGCCCAGCTTATTGAGGATGCCACCACCCAGCTGGACGATGCCAAACAGACCTACAGCGAACAGAAGGCCGAAGCCGAGCGCCAGTTTGTACAAGCCGAGCAGAAGCTCACCGACGCGCAGCGGGAGCTGGATGCCGCCAAGGCCCAGCTGGACGCAGGCGAAGCCGAGCTTGCCGCCCAGAAGGCTGCCCTGCCCGATACCATGCAGAGCGGTGCCGCCACGCTGGTGAGCAGCGAAGATCAGGTATTGGAATTTGAGGATCAGCTTCAGCAGATCCAGCTGCTGGTCAACCTGAAACAGGTGGCTGACCCCCTGCTGGGCTATGCCGAAACTGCCCTGAACAATGCCCAAAAGGCGCTGGATGAGGCCGAGCCCGAAGACGAGGAATACACCGAGCTGCGGGACGCGCTTGCCAAGGCACAGGCAGCCTACGATAACATCAAGGGCCAGCTGGACGGTTATCAGGCCCAGCTGGATGCCGGCAAGCAGCAGATGTATGCCAAAGGGCTCATCTCCTCGCCCAACCTCTCCAACACCGACCTTGTCACCGAAGCCAAAGCCGCCCTGCGCAGCATGAAGGTACAGCTGCTACAGGGCCAGCTCCAGCTGAGCACCGGTACTGCCACCGCCTACACCCAGTTTGAGGCCGCCCGCGCCCAGCTGGACGAGGGCTGGGCACAGTACCGGTCCGGGCAGGAGCAGCTGGACGCTTCCCGCACCGAATATGAGACCCAGAAGGCCGATGCGGAGCAGAAACTCGCCGAAGGCCAGCAGCAGATCAACGATGCGGAAGAGAAGATTGCGGACATCCAGAACGGCGAGTGGTATGTGCTGGACCGTGGCAGCACCCTGAGCATTGTCACGCTGGAACAGTACGCCGACCGGATGGCTGCCATTGCCCGGGTGTTCCCGGTGTTCTTCTTCCTGGTGGCGGCGCTGGTGGCTTCCACCACCATGACCCGCATGGTGGACGAGAACCGCCTGCAGATGGGCACCCTCAAGGCGCTGGGATACTCAAACGTCAGTATCGCAGGCAAGTACTTACTGTACGGCATTGCCGCCAGCGTTCTGGGCAGCATCGTGGGCATTGCCGTAGGCTTTGTGGTGTTCCCTACCATCTTCTGGTACGCCTACCGCACCATGATGTTCTCCCTCCCCACCTTTACCCTGCACTTCTACCCGGGCCTGGCACTGGGCAGCATGGCCCTCAGCGCGGCGGTCATCGGCCTTGCCACCCTGCAGGCCTGCCGCGCCAGCCTCAAGGAAAAATCCGCCGCCCTGCTTCTGCCCCGTGCGCCTGCAGCGGGCAAGCGCATCCTTCTTGAATATCTCACCCCGTTGTGGAAGCGGATGAGCTTCTCCCAGAAAACCACCGCCCGCAATTTGTTCCGCTATAAAAAGCGCTTCTTTATGACCGTTCTGGGCGTGGCGGGCTGCACCGCCCTGCTCCTCATCGGCTTCGGCATCCAGGATTCCCTGCTGCCCATGCTGACCAAGCAGACCACCGAGCTGACCCACGCCGACCTGACCATCTCCCTGAGCGACGAAAAGGCGCTGACCATGGAGAACGGTCTGGCCGATCTGCTGGATTCCAGCAGCGGGATCACCAGCTGGGGCCGCTATTACACCAAGAGCGTCACCCTCTACAATGCCGTGGGGGAAAAAGAGACCGTCAGCCTGGTTGCCGCCGCAGACGAAAGCCAGATGACCGAGTACTTTACTTTCCGCACCCGGCAGGGCCACAAGGCCATTGCCTTTGACGATTCCAGCGTCATCCTGACCGAAAAGACCGCCGAAAAGCTGGGGCTTTCGGTGGGCGACAGCTTTGAGGTGGAGACTGCTGACGGCGGGCGCAGGTCCCTGACCCTGACCGGCATCACCGAAAACTATGTCTTTACCCGGCTGTACCTCTCGCAGGCGCAGCTCAAAACGCTGAACGGCGGTGCTCTGCCTACCTGGAACGCCGTTTACGGCCAGACCGACTGCCCCACCGATGCAGCCCGCGCCTCCCTCTCCTCCTCCATTCTGGCCTGCAACTATGTCAGCTCCGTCTCCTTTATTGAGGACACCACCCAGATGTTTGATGGCCTGATCGGCTGCCTGAACTATGTGGTCATGCTGGTCATCGTCTGCGCTGCCGCATTGGCCGCCGTGGTGCTCTACAACCTCATCAGCGTCAACCTGGGCGAGCGCAAAAAGGAGCTTGCCACCATCAAGGTGCTGGGCTTCTATGACAAGGAGGTCTACCGCTACATCTTCCGGGAGATCGATCTGCTCTCTCTCATCGGCTCCCTGGTGGGTCTGGTGGTTGGCATTCCCCTGCACCAGTTCATCATCCGCACTGTGGAAATGGACCAGATGATGTTCATCCGTTCCATTGCCCCCCGCAGCTTTGTGTTCAGCGTGGCGCTCACCATGCTCTTCAACTTTGCCGTCTGCCTGCTCATGCGCCGCCATGTCCGCCAGATCAGCATGGTGGAAAGCATGAAAGCGCCGGAATAATTCCCTTACAGACAGAACAACGCCCGCCGGGTGTGGTACTTCTCGTACCGCCCGGCGGGCGTATTGTTTTGCATTCTATCCAGCTGCAGTCTCAGCCGCCCAGATAAGCGTTGCGGACGCGCTCATTGGTCAGCAGCTCTGCACCGGTGCCATCCATGACCACGTGGCCTGTCTCAAGAACATAGGCGCGGTCGGCCACGGAAAGGGCCATCTGTGCGTTCTGCTCCACCAGCAGGATGGTCATGCCTGCCTTGTGGATATCGCGGATGATATCAAAGATCTCCTGCACCAGCAGCGGCGAAAGGCCCATGGAGGGCTCGTCCAGCA
>OMCT01002244.1_pt1 | contig 10098 bp, 8 predicted proteins | sample 1674301 | NCBI WGS metagenome assembly OMCT01 (sample SAMEA103958158, study PRJEB25191) | human gut metagenome
TAAAGTTATATAAACTTAAATGTCAGAGAATTATAAATTATTCAGTAAACACTAAGTAAGAACAATTTATATAAGAAACATGATAAAAGCAGCATTATTTGATCTCGATGGAGTGGTGCTCGATACAGAGACCCAGTACTCCGTATTCTGGGGAATGATAGGTAAGGAATATCATCCTGAGTTGCCCGACTTCGCCCTTCGCATCAAGGGACAGACGCTGGTGCAAATCTACGATAAATATTTTTCCGATGATGCCGTCTTCGCCCATGTGGCAGACTATCAGGGCGTAGAAGCAGAGCAAGCCCGTATTACTCGCAGGCTCGATGAGTTTGAACTGCACATGAAGTTCGACTATATCGTGGGCTTCGAAGCCTTTGTCGCCGATCTGCGAGAGCATGGAGTGAAATGTGCCGTGGTGACCAGCAGCAACATGGCAAAGATGCGCAGCGTGTACGAGCAGCATCCAGAGCTGGAGTCTTACTTCGATCGTGTGCTTACCAGCGAGGACTTTGCCCGCAGCAAGCCCGATCCCGACTGTTACCTCAAGGGTGCTGCCTGCTTTGGTGCGAAGCCAGAGGAGTGTGTAGGACTGGAAGACAGTTTCAACGGACTGCGTGCCGTGAGGGCATCAGGCGCATTCACCCTTGGACTTGCCACCACCAATTCGCGTGAAGCCATCGCTCCATTTTCCGATTATGTGATCGATGATTATCAGGACTTTGACTATGAAGACCTGTGCAAGGTGGTAGACGAGAGGGGCAAAAAGTGAAAAAAAGGTTTTTTTTCTTTGTAGTGTGCCTAAATAGCTGTAACTTTGCATCTGATTTCAAAAACAGACAAAAGAAAAATGGGATATTTATCGACTGACAAGAAGAAAATCACCACCAAGACCTTTGCTGAAATGAAGCAGGCTGGCGAGAAAGTTACTATGCTTACCGCTTACGATTTTACTACCGCAGGCATTATCGATTCAGCAGGAATCGACAGCATATTGATAGGCGACTCTGCCTCTAACGTCATGGCAGGCAATGCCAATACACTGCCCATCAGTGTAGACGAGATGATCTATCATGCCCGCAGTGTGACACGTGCCGTCAACCATGCTCTCGTGGTATGCGACATGCCCTTTGGCAGTTATCAGATAAGCCGTGAGGAGGCGCTGCGCAATGCCTGCCGAATGATGAAGGAGACGGGTGTGGACGCACTGAAGTTGGAAGGTGGTATCGAAATCATCGACACCGTGAAGTCGCTCATCGATGCAGGTATTCCTGTACACGGACACTTGGGACTCACCCCACAGAGCGTCAACAAGTTTGGCGGTTATGGCATCCGTGCCAAGGAGGAAGCCGAGGCTGAGAAGTTGATCAGCGACGCCATCGCCCTCGACAAGGCTGGATGTTTTGCCATCGTTTTGGAGAAAGTGCCAGCAAAGTTGGCTGCCGAAGTGACACGCCAGGTAAAGGCTGTAACTATAGGTATCGGTGCAGGCGCTGGTTGCGACGGACAGGTATTGGTTTATGCCGACGCCTTAGGAATGACTCAGGGTTTCAAGCCAAAGTTCTTGCGCCACTTCGCCCATGTGGGTGAGGAGATGACCAAGGGGGTACAATCGTATGTCGATGCAGTGAAGACAGGAGGCTATCCTTCTGCCGAAGAATCTTACTAAATTAAAGTATGGATACACAGAATACACCAGTACATCTGAAGTTATGGCATCGTGAGTTCTGGATGCTGGCTCTTGCCAATCTGATGCTCATGATGTCGGCTTATGGCTTGCTGCCCACCTTGCCTTTCTATCTGTTGGGCAGAGGACTGGACGACATGCAGACAGGACTGGTTATGGGAATATATGGAGCAGGACTCTTTGCCCTGGGCGGGTTCTGCTCTTATTATGTTCAGCGCTATCGTCGCAACCATGTATGCCAGTACTCCATCCTGGGCTTGGTGCTCTGTATGGGCATGGCTTATTATTTAGAGTTTGTGCTGGGAGTGGAGATGGAGTTCCGACTATTGCTCTTGGTTCGTTTTGCCATCGGAGCCTTCTTGGGACTGGCAGCGATGGTATTGGGCAGTACGCTGGCGATAGACATCTGCGAGTCGTTTCAGCGCACGGCAGCCAATCACATCATAGCATGGTTTGGCCGACTGGCTTTGGCCATGGGACCTTTAGCAGCACTCTTAGTCTACGGCTTCTGGGGCTATTGTTACATCCCCGTATTTTCGGGTGTGCTGGCACTTGCAGCCTTTGTGCTGATAGCGATGGTGCGTTTCCCCTTCAAGGCCCCATCCGAGAAGATGCCACTGTTCAGTCTTGACCGCTTCTTCCTGCCGCAGGGCTTGCCTCTCTTTGTCAATCTGATACTCATCATGATGGTGGTTGGCGTGCTGTTGGCTCAGGTTCACAGTGTTACCTACTATGCTATGTTGTTGGCAGGACTGGCCATGGCAATAGTGGCTGAGCGTTTTGCCTTTGTCAATGCCGAACTGAAGAGTGAGGTGCTTACGGGTATCATCGTGCTGGCAGCGGCTGTGCTGATGGAGTTCACCCATCAGGCACGTGCACTCAATTACATGCAGCCAGGCATGATAGGCTTTGCCTCTGGCATCACCGGAAGCCGTTTTCTGCTTTTCTACCTCAAGTTGTCAAAACACTGTCAGCGAGGCACCAGCCAGAGTTCTTTCTTCCTGGCATGGGAGACGGGCATCAGTCTGGGCTTCCTCCTGAAGTTTGGGTTCCTCTCTTCCGACAGCAGCCGTGCGCCTTATGCGTGCTTAGGACTGCTGGTCATCAGCTTAGGGCTCTACAATTTCTTCGTACACCCCTGGTACATGAAACATCGCAACAGATAACTCCCCGAACTACTCATACATTTAGATAATAGCATTTAATCAAAGCACTTAACCAATGAAAACTAAAACAAATCTCTTGGCAGCAGTATGTCTTGCATTCTGTTGCCTCACAGCGAACGCACGGCAGTTGAACTGCGGTTCACATACTTATTCCAAGGACGAAAATACGTGTCATCTGTCTTCTGCCGTAGAGCAGGAGAGGGTACGACTTCGCGACAGTATCCTTACTAACATTTCCGGTGCAAAAATTGCGAACAGACTCTGCTTATCAGCCGGTTGGGAGCTAAGAACGATGGAAAGACTGACTGCCGGGCTGCCTTTGCTAAGGCCATCAGGAAGGCTTCAGCCATGAAGGGAGCAAAAATTGTGGTTCCCGCGGGTACCTATTATATTAAGGCACCTATCGTGCTGGCCAGCAATGTCTGTATCGAACTGCAGAAGGGCGCCACACTGAAGTTTGCCCCTGAGGAGAAGTATTATCCCGTGGTTAGCATTACCAACTCTCCTTTTTGGTGTGTGCATCTGCTGAAGAGCGAGAACATCATCTGCCGCAATCTGCGTTATGATGCTAAACTGATGAACAACGACGGAATAGACCCAGAGTGCTCGCGCAATGTACTGATAGAAGGCGTGGAGTTTAACAACGGCGACGACAACGTGGCGATCAAGAGCGGACGCGACAATGACGGATGGAACGCCAAGATGCCTTCTGAGAACATCATTATCCGCAACTGCCATTTCAAGGGACTGCACGCTGTGGTGATAGGAAGCGAAATGTCGGCAGGTGTGAGAAACGTGATTGTAGAAGACTGCGACTATGCGGGCTATTGCAAGCGCGGCATCTTCATCAAGACCAATCCCGACCGCGGTGGTTTTGCAGAGAATGTGTATGTGAAGAACTGAAGTTTCAACGAGGTGGAAGACCTCTTTTATGTCACCAGTCGTTATGCTGGTGAAGGGCAGGACAATCATCACTTCTCTACCATCAGAAATATTTTCATCGACGGACTGAAGTGTAACAATGTGAAGCAGGCAGCCCTTGTGCTCCAAGATACTGAGGCCAAGCCTGTCTTCAACGTCATGTTCAGCAATGTGGATGTAGCGAAGGCAAAGATAGGCCTTAGTTTCGAAAATGCCTTGATGTCACCATGGGTTCCAGCCACATCGGTGGCAAAGTAGGTACGCCTACAACCGTAACTCCTCACGATAATCTTTTCGGAAAGGAGAAATAGAAGTTTTAAGAAGATATTCTGTTAATATCCCTCAAATGTTTTGGCGTTTGAGGGATATTTTGTACATTTGCGATGTGAAATTTACAATTATTTTCAATTTTCCAATACGAACCTGAATAAAGTAGAAGATTATGCAAGATTTTAAATCATTGGCAGGCGAGAGATTCTCCGCTCGCAAGTTTACGGCAGAACCTGTAAGCAAGGAAGATCTGGAGTATATAATGGATTGCGTACGACTGGCTCCTTCAGCATGCAACCGCCAGCCCTGGAAATGGCTCATCGTACGTTCGGAACAAGCAATGAAAAAATTGCAGGAATGCTACGACAGAGAGTGGTTCAAGACGGCACCTATGTATATCGTCGGTATGAAGAACACCGAGGACAACTGGGTGCGAAAGTACGACAACAAACCTCATGGTGACATTGATGTGGCGATAGCTGCCGAGCATCTTTGCCTGGCTGCCACAGAACGCGGATTGGGTACCTGCTGGGTATGTGCCTATGATAGCAACAAGATGAAGGAACTCTTCCCATGCGAGGGCTACGAGGCTGTGGTGATCATTCCTCTCGGCCATATGGCAGAAGACTGTCCGCATAATCCTAAGAATCGCAAAGCCATGAACGAAATCATAGAGGAAATCTGAGTTGGGAAGACTAAGTTTAGTGTTTAATTTTTAGTGTTTACCTCCTCAACTCCATAAAAGATGATTTTTTTTGTTTTCCTGTTTGCATGATGTGTGCAGGCAGTTTCTGCCGATATTGCCTTTATTGCCGATTCTGGGAGAGGCTGTCACATCAACCTGTCTTGCATATCTTTCCCACACAGGAATCTGCAAGGCCATGAAGGAGAGGAAGTTACCATCTTTGCTTATAGTAATTGCGACGAAGTAGAATTATTGGTTAACGGCAAAAAAATAGGTAAAAAGCAGATGCCTAAGAATGGGCATCTCACGTGGAAAGCTATCTATCAGCCAGATAAAGTCGTGGCTGTGGGTTATAAGAATGGCAAGCGTGTGCTGGTAGAAACTGAGGAAACCCGTATACAGTTGACTTGCAATGCTGACCACTTGAAAGATGGAACAATTTCAGTTATTTCATATATGATAAGAGAGTTCCTATATCTATTATTTATCATAATCGTCCTTATGTACATAATATCCGTATACATAAATTTGTAAGATTCCAAATCCATACGGCTAATACGGTGCAATTGGCAAGGAGAATTGCAAAGGCAGAACTCAGCCAGGCAGCCTAAACAAATATCGGTCAAACATTATCCCTCGTGCAAGGGATAATTGTGTCCTGACGATACATAAATCACCTCAAAAAACGACAAAACTCAGAAAAAAAGCAGACAAGGGCAACCTCTGATGGCATTCCCTCGTCAACCAATATCAATTTCTCAGAATTAAACGACAATCCCTAATATATGAGTAGATTTATACTGCCTTTCCGAAATAAAAAAGTTACTATTACATGTATCAGCTGCTCAGTATCTTGATACATGAAATGCTTCATTACTACTTGTCAGCAGTCTATCATTTAAATACAGCCAACCATGATAAGATTTTCATGGATATGGCTGACAAACTTAATGAGAGCAATGATTTCCATATTACGCCTACTATAGATCTGACTGACTACGAAAGAATAAAAACTAAATCTTCGATGAATAAACTGTGCGATTGGTTGTTTGATTATAGTAAGAAAACACTTCCTACAATACAAAAACTTTTAGTAACTTAGCACTTGCTTATTAAAGTAATAAACAATGAGAAAAAAGAAAACGAACTATTTATGACAGATAATAGACAAAGAAATAATGGAAAAAGGGAAGAAGAAAAATGATTTTTTCGCTCATTTTTAATACATATCAGATTTTTTTTAGTAATTTAGCGCAGTAATTGAAAACGAATTAAAATTATTATATAAAATGGATAATTATAAATACATCAAAGCAAAAGTCTTGCGCTCCGATGAAGAGGAGCACAAGTTTATCATCGAATGGGAAGATAAAATTTATAAGATAGCCCAACTTGCATTTCAAAGGAGGCTACCCCTACCCGATTTTCTTGACTGCAAGCTGCTAACAACGTCAAATGGAAAAATCTTTATCTCGCAAAATATCGACCTCCTCATGAGAAGCTATTACCATGAAAATGAGGAAGTGGATTTTAAAATCAAACTGACTCTTACCGACAAATACCAGTTGGAAGATCAATACGGTTTAACGGCAATGATGGACCGTGAAACTAATATCAATGCCGCTCTTACACCAAGAGTAAGATGCAGGATCGTGAAGTTCAGACAAAACTATATGGAGGTAAAACTCGTTGAAGTGCTGGGAGCTGAGAAATCAGAATTCTCGCTCTCAGAAAAGGATCTGCAGGAAATATTTGAAGTCATCCACCAGAAAATTCTGCAAGAAGATACGCAGAAAAAGGAACAAACTGATGAATCAGACACAAATTCGGAAAACGATAAAAAACAAGAAGGAACAGATATTGCCAACTGGAATACAGAGAATTTCAGAAAACTGTTGTTGGGTGATACTCCATCTGATATGTTCGATGTGGAATGTCATCGCTGGATTTCAAATATCTCCCAAAATATTTCCCAGAACCAACTTCAAGCTTTACTCCAAAACATACGCTATCATTGCCTCTGTACCCTGCAGAGTAACTTACTACTGCCCCGCTGTAAAGAAGCAGAACGCATATTATTAGAGCAAAGATTTACAGATGTTATCGAGCTGCTGTCTTATTATATCCAGGCCATCCAAATTCTTAAGGAAGGAAAAGCAGAAGATACCATCGAGCATATCCTCTCTACACTCGCTGACTGTGCCTACATCTACCAACCAAGAAAGCAATTCTGCATCATGCAGTGTATTTTCATGCTTGATGTCTCTATCATGGAAAAACAGATAGGCAAAATCCTTTCCACACTCCGTAAGCAGGAAGTATATCTCTGGACACGTACACCATTCCAGATGCAATGGCTCAAACTGCTACAAAGTTACGTGGATTTTACTTATGCGCAGACCGACAAACTTACCAGCGATTCTGCCACAAAGGAGACTATGATTCAGGTATTGGTGACAGAACTGATGCTCAGTAACCATTCTACACATAAGATATATGATTCTCAACTCATCCAGGCACTACTCTACCGACTGGTATCTCTGATGAACGTGAGCGATCCTAACAAAACACTGCAAAAAGCATTCCGATCACTTTTCACGGCAACAGAATTTGATGCTACCCTACCTTTCAATTGTGATGATGCATTCATCATCGCCAATATGCTCTGCTCGCAGGAAAACAATGAACCGGTAGAAAATTTCGAATCCGCTAAGTTCGAAGGAGAACAGACCATTCTCACTGTCAATGAACAAACCATTGCCATACAACCGAAGAATCTCAACAAAGAGAATCTCTATCTGCCTTTCCCTTCAAGAATAGGATTGTGGCACGGACTCAGCATTCATCTGGACGAGAAACCGCCAGTAAACCTGAGAGGAAAAGTGGGTACTACCATCGAGCACTACAAGCAACTATGGATGTATATCAACCATTCACTCTTTTCCAATAAGCGAAAATCCGGCAGTGATAAGAGAAGAAAACTCGATATAGACGACGAAACAAGCATCATTATAACTAAGCAATTAGCCGGACAGCTCATGTTCGAATGCCAAGTTATTGAGGAGGGATATGAATGCACAGGCACCCTGAATGTACTGGAAGATGTGGTACCATACTATCCCGGCGAAGTAAGCATTAAATCCTTCCAATATCTCGACAAGCCACTCGTGCTCAGAGCCTATGTAAAAGACATAAATCCAGATGGAACATACGTGTTTGCCTTGAGCGAAATGATTGAAGATTATGAAGAAGAGGTGCGCGTGAATGATATTTTCTATAACTCCAGACTCACCTGCCTGCTCAATAATCGTGGAGCCGATATCGGGCGAGTACCAGCCATCAGCAGTGAAGGTCTGTCCGTTTCTGTCGCTCCTGCGCAGGACATGACTGTAGAGGAATTGAGAAAGGGAATGATTGTAGAAGTGGAAAATATCTCGAAAGGTACAAATGGCTATTTGAACGCCACCTATGTGCGTGAGGCTCCTGAAAGCCGATTTAATGCAGCAGAAGCCTTTCACCAGCTGATGCTGGGGTATAGCAAGAAAGAAGTATACAACCCGCTGGCTGAAAAAGATGAATGGGCAGCATCCCACCCGCTTGAGCCTATCTATGTGAGTGAATTAATGTGCATCATTGAGGCCAAAGCTACCCTGGAAGAAGACAATCTCAAGGCATACAATTATCTGAATTTCTGCCGGCTGTTGGCCATTATCCTGGAAAACAAAGAGCGGATAAGCTACTATGACAGCCGATTGGCCCTCTTGGAGATTCTCAACGATTTTGCCGTATTAGACAAAGTGGATACAAGCAAAATACAGCATATCGCTGATACAGACCCAGAACTCTTCGATAGAAATGCCATCCTGCGACACGATTTCATGCAACTGCGCATCATCGGCTGTCTCGACTGTGAAGACCATTATGAAGAACTTTACCGGTGGAGCTGTTGCAATGAAGATCCGCAACTGCAGCAACTCGCCTCGCTCATTCTCTCTCATAATTTCGTCAAAAAATCGGGACTATTGTCACAAGCTGTTGATATCTTGGATAAGATCAGAGCACTTCTCAAACTCCAGAAATCGTCCTCCAACAAGAAAAACTATGGAAAGGAAGATTTCCATACCGAGTTTAAAACCTCTATCATCTATCCGGAGAATTCCATGCGGGTAGATGTTCAGGCTCAGACTAAAAAGATCATGCAGGAATTGTGTGCTTTCCTCAATGCCGATGGTGGACACCTGTATTTGGGAGTATCAGACATTGGGTATGAGATGGGATTGGAGGAGGATCTGAAGAATCAACTCTTTAAAGGATCTCGTGATAAGTATGAGGTATATGTAAATAATCAGATTGTCTATTATCTGGGGCAAACGGGTGCCCACTACATCCATACTCATTTCGATGAAGACGTGAAGAATGCAGTGCTAATCATCGATGTCGCCCCATGCCCTACCCCAATAGCAGTAGGCAACGAGTATTTTGAGCGCATGGGAACATCGGCTCGAAAGGTAAACGACAACTATCGTGACAAGTTCCTTGCTATCCGCCAGCAAAGAGCCCAAGAGCTTGCGCCTCATATAGAGGATACGAAAACCGATTCCCTCATGCCAGAAACTGTATCGGAAAAAGAAATCGTAAAACCTGTGGAATCTGCACCTGTAACTGATTTCATCCAGACTTCACGCATACGCAACAATGCCCTCCACGAATACGAGGAAGGTTGGAGACCATCAACGGCCGTAATCTGCCTAATGGGAACCGACGAATACAAGGTACTCGATGAAGATGACTGGCAAGATTACCGCCTGAAATTAGCCGTACATGAAGATGAAGAAGAAGGATGGCTGATTCTTGTTTACGAAAGCGGAAAGGTGTGCAAGGTATCGGTAGAAGAACTCTTGCAGCGAGAAAGAGGCAGAGTGTTTAAGCGCAATGCCGACGAAAAACTGATATTCGCATCCATCGCATCAAATGCCGACTCTGTCTGTGTAGGTTTCATAGATGGCAAGAACAATCGTTATGTACGTTTCGATGACGTAGAAAGATTCGGTCAATCCGGAATGCAGGGCGATGGCACCTTGCCAATGGACGTACCTAATTCGGGAGTACACTATGTGGAAGTGATAGCAATCAATAAAGTTCCTATCTTACGCAACATAGGAAGAAAAACAATAGGATGCATCCTCAAAACAGTAGAAGGAAAACGCTGCTTAGCAGTTTTACCGGACTGCAAAACGAAATAGTATCAACAAGATATACCGTCATCCTGCTACTCAGGTCATTTTTTAAAAGAATAATCAAAAACTGAGCCCACTTTAAAAAGTCATTTTTGATAATTTCTTCAAATGTAACCATCTGATAATCAAATGGCA
>OMCT01002246.1_pt1 | contig 10094 bp, 7 predicted proteins | sample 1674301 | NCBI WGS metagenome assembly OMCT01 (sample SAMEA103958158, study PRJEB25191) | human gut metagenome
TCACCGGCCTGAACACCCGTTTCCGCATCATGACCGGCAAGGTGAGCATGATCAATCAGGAGCAGACCTGTGAGGAGCATCTGCAGATTCTGGATGCTGCTCTGGCAGGGGACTGGGACGGCGCTGCCATGGCGCTGCAGCACCATCTGGAGCTGGCCCGCGATAAGGCCGAGGGCGTCATCAAGGTCATCCGCCTGTGGTAAAAGAATAAAAGTGAAAAGGTCTGCTGCACCGCACGGTGCAGCAGACCTTTTGCCTTTTGTCAGCAGAACGATTCAGAATGGCCGCCGCGTGCGCTTTGGCCATAATCAGCGGAATTGTTATTTATAATATACGAACAGCCAAGCCTGCGGGCTTGGCTGTTCGACTTTTCACAAGAGGAGAAAAACGGCAGGCTTATTTCTCTACCTTGCTCAGCAGGATACGGTCATTATCCAGATTTTTGCCAGCATTCTCGCGGAACTTTTCCAGCAGATCGTCCACGGTCATCTTGCTGCGTGCTGCGCCCTTTACGTCAAACACGATGTGCCCGGCGTCCATCATCAGGGTGCGGTTGCCCAGTTCCAGCGCCTGATGCATATTGTGGGTCACCATCAGGCAGGTGATCTTTTTCTCGGCCACGATGCTCTTGGTCAGCGCCAGCACCTTTTCGGCGGTGGCGGGGTCTAGCGCGGCGGTGTGCTCGTCCAGCAGCAGCAGCTTCGGCGTGACGAGGGTAGCCATGAGCAGGGTAAGCGCCTGCCGCTGCCCGCCGGAGAGCAGCCCCACCGGCTGCTTCATGCGGTCCTCCAGCCCCATGTCCAGCAACGCCAGCTTTTCGCGGAAGAGCGCCTTATCCTTGCGGGAGATGCGGGAGAAGATGGCGTTGGGCGCAGTGCCTGCCCGCAGGTAGGCCAGCGCCAGATTTTCCTCAATGGTCATGTTGGGCGCGGTGCCCTTGAGCGGGTCCTGGAACAGATGCCCGATGACCTTGCTGCGCTGGTGCTCCGGCGCAAAGGTGATGTCCTGCCCGCCCAGCAGAATGCTGCCCTCGTCGGCAATAAAGCCGCCGGTGATGGCATTGAACAGGGTGGATTTGCCCGCGCCGTTGGAGCCCACGATGGTGGCAAAATCTCCGGCTTCCATTTGCAGGCTCACCCCATTTAGTGCCACTTTTTCATTGACGGTGCCGGGGTTAAAGGTTTTGTGCAGGTCGTTCAGTTGCAGCATTTCCATGTTACTGTCCCTCCCTGTTGGTCACGGTGCGGCGGGCACGGGCAGCGTGCCGCCGCTTTTCAAAGGCGAAGTGCTCCCGGATGGCGGGCATGGAGATGGCCACTGCCACAATGATGGCAGAAACCAGCTTCATGGCGGCGGCGGGCACGTTGAACCGCAGCGCCACCGCCACGATAAAGCGGTACAGGCAGCTGCCGAATACCACGCCAAGGATGCGGCGCAGCATGGTGCGCTTGCCCACCAGCGTCTCGCCGATGATGAGGGAAGCCAGTGCAATGGTCACCATGCCGGTGCCTACGTTGATATCGCAGCTTTTCTGGTACTGTGCCAGCAGCCCGCCGGACAGTGCACACAACGCACCGGACACGCACAGACCCACCGTGATGGTAAAGGCGGGGTTGATGCTGGAAGCCCGCACCATGGCGGCATTATCGCCGGTGGCGCGGATGGAAAGCCCCAGCCGCGTGCCCAGAAAACCCAGCATCGCCGCGCAGGCGATGGCAATGATAACTGCCGCCAGCACCAGCTTGTACCAGCTGCCCAGAAAGCCCAGCGAAGTTTTTGCCATGGAGAAGATGGTAGGGGTCTTGACCAGTGACATGGTGGAGGAGAAGCCCATCACCGCCAGATTGATGGTGTACAGGCCGGTGTTGACGATGATACCGGCCATGATGCTTTCCACCCCGAGCCTTGTCTGCAAAAAAGCGGTGACAAAGCCGGAGCACACCCCCGCAGCCATAGCAGCCGCCAGCGCAAGGATGGGGTGGCCGGTCAGTGCTACCTGACAGGCCACGGCGCAGCCCAGCGTAAAGCAGCCGTCGGTGGAAAGGTCGGCAATATTCAGGATGGAGTAGCTCAGAAACAGTGCCAACGCCACCAGTCCGTAGATGCAGCCCAGCTCCAGCGCTGTCTGCAAAACGTTGAGGGAAAAGATACTCGCCAGCATGGTGTATGCTCCTTTTATGTTATTTTGAATGCGCACCGCATTGCTCTGCGGAGTGCGACAAACGTATTTTCACGGGAGAGGGAAACCACTTTCCCCAGAACCGCCAAAAGCTCTCCCTTGCGGGAGAGCTGGCAAAACCGTCAGGTTTTGACGGAGCGGGGCGCTCAGGAGAAGCTCTCGGCGGTGGTCACCTCGGTGATCTCGGTGCAGTAGGGCTTGAAGGCCTCCTTCAGGGCGGCAAGATCCAAGCCCAGAGCCTCGGCGGTCTCGGTGTTAATGGTGACGATGCCGTTATCAAAGGTCTGGTAGGGCAGGTCTGCGGGGGTCTTGCCGTCGCACAGCAGCTGGCTGACCATATCGGCGGTAGCTTCGCCCAGCTGGACGTAGTCCACGCCGTAGCCCACCAGTGCACCGTTCAGCGCAAAGCTGTCGGCACCGGTGTAGTGCTGCACACCGGCCTCGATGAAGCTTTCGTAGATAGACAACTCGGCGGTCATGATGGTGTTATCGGTGGGGGTGAACACGGCCTTGACTCCGGCGGCTACCAGTGCCTCGGCAGCCATCTGCACCTCGGCGGTGGTGGTGCCGTTCTTTTCCACCACCTTGATGCCGTTCTTCTCGCAGAAGGCCTTGGCGTCCGCAATGGCCTGGGTGGAGGCATCCTGACTCAGGTCATACAGCAGACCGATGGTATCAATGCCGGGGTTTGCCGCCACGATCAGGTTCATGATGGCGTCGGTGTTCAGGGCATCGGAGGTGCCGGTGATGTTCTCCTCGCCGTCAAAGCCTGCGGCGGCGGGATCGGTCACAGCGGAGTAGACCACCGGGATGTCGGTATCCTCCACGGCAGCCAGCATGGTAGCAGCGGTGGGGGTGGCCACGGCCACGATCACGTCCACGCCGTCGGCCACAAGGTCTGCGCCGATCTGGTTCAGGTTGGACTGGTCGGCCTGTGCGTTGGCGTAATAATCGGCGTAGTCAAAGGTGACGCCTTTCTCCTTACCAATGGCGTCCAGACGGCTCTCCACAGAATCCACGATCTGGTTGAGGGAAGCGTGGTCCACATAGTTGACGATGCCCACCTTGAAAGTCTCGCCAGCGGCGGCAGTACTGCCGGAAGCCGCTGCGGAGGAGGAGACTGCTGCACTGGAGGCGGTGCTGGAAGCAGCGCCGCCGCAGCCGGTCAGTGCCATGGCAGAAACAGCGGAAGCGGCCAGAGCGGCCTTCAGGAAGCTGCGGCGGGAGATCATGTTCAGGTTTTTCATAGTGGTAACTCCTTTCCCGGAGCGGGCGGCAAATCAAAAGACCCGCTCCCTTTGCGGGACGGGTCTTAAAACAAAACGACCCTGTCCCTGTGTGTTATCCACAAGGACAGGATCGGTAAATACGATTCTGCGGTGCCACCTTGCTTGCTCTGCATCCAATACAGCAGAGCCACTCACGGAGAGCCAACACTCCCCTGTCCTGTAACGGAGACTTCCGTCCAAAGCTACTGGGGCTTGCGCCTGTTTGCCCGGCCCTCGGCGGCCCACGAAACTCTGCCCCGCTTTCGCCCGTTTGCACTGTCCGGGCTCACTGCAGATGCGCTGTGCAGGTTCTCTTCCGCCTCATCGGTTTGATTGCATTATACACTTTATCTTCGTAAAGTCAAGAGGGATTTTTAAATTTTTATTTTTTGGCCCGGTCAAAGTCATTCTTCTGCCGGGGCACCGGTGCTGCGGCGCTTGCGGCGCACAAAGTAAGCAACGTACACCACCCACACCGGGATGGCCACTGCGGTCACCACCCGGCTTGCGGAAAGCCCGGCGGCCTGATACACAAAGTCGATGCTGCTTGTGCCCGCCGGGCAGAGCACCGCCATCAGTCCCTCGTCCACACGCAGGATGTCGGCCTTTTCGCCGTTGACATAGGCGGTAAAGCCGTCATCGTAGGGCACAGAGAAAAAGACGAGGTTTTGTTTTTCCAGCGTGATCTCGGCATGGAAGCCCGCGTTGTTCATCTGGAACACCGAGCAGCTGTGGGCGCGGCGGTCGGCGCAGTCCTGCGTGTAGCTGTCGTAGTGCAGATCGTCCAGCATCGCGTCCGGCAGCTCGGTCAGGTACTGACCGTATGCCTTTACGTCCTCGTCCTCCAGCACCAGCGCCCGCAGCAGCAGATTGGAGCGCAGGGTCTTGACCGAGGCCTCATAGGTAGTCTTGGTCACATAGTAGTCGTAGGTAAAGCCCATGGGAACGTAGTTATCGTTGTGGTACAGCGTGTAGCCGTCCACGTCGGCAAGATAGGTCCAGCCCGCGTCTGCCTCGTCCTCAAAGCTTTCGCGCTTTTCCGGGGTGGTAATGAGGTACTCCACGCTCAACAGGCCGCGCAAAGCGTAGTTTGTGATCTCCGGCTCGCTGCGCACGTCCCGCTTGACCCCCAGCCCCGGGTAAAAGCTGAGGATGCTGGGAGCCGCCGTGCTGCCGAAGTATTGCAGGCAGCTCTTATCCAGCCACATCCCGATGTTGTCGTGGATCTTGTAGGTGTCGATGCGGTAGTCGCCCTCCGGCAGGTCGTTTTTCAGCTGCAGGGCGTTGGTATCCTGTTCCACAAGGTCGCTGTCGGTGTGCCACTGGCCGAACTTGCCAATGCCGATGTGCACCATGCTGAACACGCAGGCAAACACCAGCACCGCCGCCGTCATGCGCTGGGCAAAGCGGCTGTTCTGCCGCCATATGCCGCAGAGGTAGCGGTACAGCATAAGCCCCAGCAGACCAAAGCCCAGCACGACAAAGAACTGTTCCGGGTTCTTCAGCACGCCGAAGGACCATGTCCCGGTGGTATCGTCCCGCACGGGCACCACCGCAAACACCAGCGTAGCCAGCATGATCCAGCCGATGCCGCGGGCGGGGGCGTCCAGATCAACATCCGGGTCCTCCAGCGCGTTCACGGTCATGGCGGCAAGGATAAGGGTGGGCATATAGTACCAGCGTGCGTAGTAGCTGGAGTTGAGCGCGTAGAAGGCACTGTTCAGCACCGGCACCAGCGCGCACACGGCGCATACTGCCACGATGCGCTTTTTGCTGTCGGCCTTGCGGCTGCGCCAGTAGGCCATGGCACCAGCCAGACTGCACAGGGGCAGGTAGGCCGTCATGCTCGTCCACTTGATCACGCCCTCCGACCACACCGAGGTGAGGTAAGGGGAGTCCGGCGGCAGGATCCAGCTGAGCAGGATAGCCAGATACTGTTGCACCTTGGCGTAGGCCAAAAAGCCCCAGCCGGAGGAAAGGTCGATGGTGCGCGGGTTCTGCAGCAGACTGAGCACTGCCGGGAACAGCAGCAGACAACCCATGGCAACGCCCAGCACGCTCTCCCACAAAAGATGCCCGAACTTGCGCCCGGTCAGCCGGAAGTCCTTGGCAGTCAGTTTGCACACAAAGTAGATACACAGGAAAATGACCTGTCCCACAAAGAAGAAGTAGTTGTTGAGCAGATTCACCGCCACCCAGAAGGCGAACAGGCCGTGACGGTTTTCATAAATGGCCTCGTCCAGCGCCCAGAGCAGATAGGGGAACAGCGCCACCACATCCACAAAGTGGTTAAAGAACACGTTGTACACCGCAAAGCCGGAAAGCGCGTACAGGCAGGCACCCAGCACCGCGTAGTTCTCGTTTTTGACGTAGCGGCGCAGATACAGGAACGCGCCGCCGCCCGCCACGCCGAACTTGAGCACCAGCAGCGGCACCATCATATAGGGCAGCCAGCTCTGCGGCAGCAGCACCGACAGCCAGAAGAACGGCGAGCCGTACAGGTAGAAGGAGTAGGCGTTCATCACCCCGCTGCCAAGGTCGGTCGCCCACGAAAAGGTATTGCGCGGCGCACCGGCAAAGGCACTGTCCGGGTAACCTGCGCCCTTGACGAAGCCGTTCATATACCGGTAAAAGGTGATCTGCTGGCTGTTAAAATCGCCTGCATAGTGGAAAAAGCCGCCGTCAAGGATGTAGAACGGCAAAAAGAAGATGGCCGCCGTCAGGGCGCACAGCCCCACCGCCTGCCAGAATTTTTTATGGCTCTGCCCCCTTGGGGTGAGCAGCCGTGGTTTTTTGAACTTTTCCATAGCGTTCCTCTTTCTCCGCGCACCGGCGCGGAAGTGGATTTGATGTCACCTTGTAGTATAGCACGGCGGCGCGCAAGAAAAAAGGGCTTGACAAGCGCACGCGGGGCGGGTATGGTGAAGAAAAGGAGGCGTATTGCCATGCTGTATCCCTTCAGCGCTCTGCTGGCGCGCATGAAGTACATTACCCGGTGGAGCCTGATGCACTCCACTCGGCCGGAATCCCTCAGCGAGCACACCTGTGACACCGCGCTGCTGGCGCACCTGCTGTGCCTCATCGCCAAGCACTACACCGGCACGCCCTGCCGCCCCGAGGTGGTGGCAGTGGCGGCGCTGTACCACGACGCGCCGGAGATTATCACCGGGGATATGCCCACGCCGGTCAAGTACCATTCCCCGGCGCTGCGGGACGCCTACAAGGCGCTGGAGACCGAGAGCGTGCGCTCCATGGCGGCTCTGCTGCCCGCAGAGCTGGCTGCAGAGCTGACCCCCTGCATGGACGGCAGCGTCCTGACGGCAGAGGAGCACCGGCTGCTCAAGGCTGCCGACCGGCTGAGCGCGCTGATCAAATGCACCGAGGAGCAGCGCAGCGGCAACCACGAATTTGACGCCGCGCTCACGCAGCAGCGCGCCGCGCTGCAGGCCATGCAATGCCCGGAGGCCGACTGGTTTTTGGAGCACTGCCTGCCCTGCTACACCCAGAATCTGGACGAGCTGACGAAGCCGTAAAAAAATACAATGCCGGACAGCCCACAGGCTACCCGGCATTGCTCTGCTTCGGGTCAAATTACGGGAACGGTACTTCCCGCACATCGTCAGGGTCCAGCCCGGCTTTGCGCTGCTCTTCAAACACGGCGGCGATCAGCTCGTCCAAGTCCTCTAAATGGGTCAGGGTGCAGCAGTAGCGGCGCAGGGCGGCAGCGCCCTTCAGCCCTTTCATGTAGTGCATGGTCTGGGCGCGTGCCTGCGGCATAGCCACAAACTCGCCCTTCTGCTCTACCATCTCCTCCACCTGACGGCGCAGCGCGTTCATCCGCGCTTGCAGGTTCGGCTCCTTGGGGGCGGGCAGACCCTCCAGCGCGGCGTTCACCCGCTCAAACAGCCACGGGTCGCCCAGTGCGCCCCGGGCGATCATCACGCCATCGCAGTTTGTCTCCCGCACCATGCGCAGGGCATCCTCGGCGCAGTGGATATCGCCGTTGCCCAGCACCGGCACCTTCACCGCGTCCTTTACCCGGGCGATGATCTCCGGGTCGATGCCCGGGGTGTACATCTGCTCCCGGGTGCGGGCGTGCACCGCTACCAGTGCCGCGCCCGCCTGCTCGCAGGCCTTGGCGCACTCCACGGCGGTGATGTGGTCGGCGTCCCAGCCCTTGCGCATCTTTACGGTAACAGGGCGCTTGGTGTGCGCCACCACCTGCTCCACGATACGCCCGCAGCGGTCGGGGTCCAGCATCAGCTTGCTGCCCGCCCCGCCGGAAACGATCTTGGGGGCAGGGCAGCCCATGTTGATGTCCACAAAGTCAAATTCATACTGCTCAATGGCGGCGGTGGCCTCGCCCATGATCTCCGGCACCTCGCCGAAGATCTGCACCCCGTAGGGTGCGCCGTTGGGCGCTGCCTTCAGCAGGCTGACGGTCTTATGGTCGCCGTACACCAGCGCCCGGCTGGATACCATCTCGCTGACGGTAAAGCCAGCGCCGTGCTGCGCCATCAGGCGGCGGCAGGGGGCATCCGTAAAGCCCGCCATAGGGCCGAACACCGCCCGGTGGGGCAGGGTGATATTGCCGATCTTCAAAGGTTCCATGGGTTCTCCTTGTATCTGTTTTATCAAAAAGGGGCTGCTGCACATTGTTTGGTGCAACAGCCCCTGTGATTTTATGTTACATCTTCTCGGGCACGTTGATCTTGAACATGGTGAGCACATTGAAGATGGCGTTCTTCACGCCGATGCACAGGGCAAGGCGTGCCTGCTGCACGGCGGGGTCAGCGCCCTGAATGCGGCAGTTGCCGTAGAAGCGATGGAAGGCGCTTGCAAGATCGATGACAAAGCGGTTGATGCGGCTGGGGTCATACTTCTCGGCAGCCATCACGATCTCCTGCGGGAAAGCAGCCAGCATCCGGATCAGATCCATCTCGGAGGGCTCAGTCAGCAGGGTAGCATCGATGTGCTCCGCACCGGCAAACTGCACACCCTCGCTCTCCATCTTCTTCAGGATGGAGCAGATGCGGGCATGGGCGTACTGCACATAGTACACCGGGTTGTCGTTGTCGGTCTTGACGGCCTGATCCAGATCAAAGTCGATGCCGCTGCCGGCGTCGTGCATATTGAACAGGAAGCGTGCGCTGTCGATGGGCACCTCTTCCAGCAGGTCGGTCAGGGTGATGGCGTTGCCGGTGCGCTTGGACATCCGGACGGGCTGACCGTCACGCATCAGGTTGACCATCTGCATCAGTACAACATCCAGATCGTTGCCGTTCAGGCCGATGGCATCCATGGCACCCTTCATGCGGGCAACGTGGCCGTGGTGGTCGGCACCCCAGACATCAATGGCCTTGGCAAAGCCGCGGGTGGCCAGCTTGTTGTAGTGGTAGGCGATGTCGGCGGCAAAGTAGGTGGGGATGCCGTTGGCACGGACGAGGACTTCGTCCTTGGCTTCCTCCTCGGTGCCGTCGTCGGTCTTCTTCTTGTTGACGGTGCCGTACTTGGCAGCGTACTGTGCGCTGCGGTACATGATGGCACCGTCCTCGGCCTTGTAGCAGGCACCCAGCTCCAGCAGCTTGTCCACCACGGCCAGCACAGCACCGGACTCGTGGAGGGTGCTCTCGTGGAACCAGACATCGTAGTCGATGCGGTACTTGCCCAGATCGCGCTTCAGGGCGGCGATGTTCTTGGGCAGGGCGTAGGCAACGAGGGCGTCCTTCAGAGCTGCGAAAGCCTCGCTCTCGAAGAGGGTCTCCTCGTCCATGCCTTTGCAGGAGGCAACGTATTTGTCGCCGTTCAGCTCAGCGAACTCACCGGCCAGCACCTTGATGTCGCCGCCCTGATAGCACTCGGCGGGCAGGGGATAAGCCTCCTCGCCGCAGTACTTCTGCAGGTAGCGGACAGCGAGGCTCTTGCCGAACTTCTGGATCTGGTTGCCTGCATCGTTGATGTAGAACTCACGGGTAACGTCGTTGCCGGACCAGTCCAGAACCGAGGACAGGCAGTCGCCCAGAACGCCGCCGCGTGCATTGCCCATGTGCATCGGGCCGGTCGGGTTGGCGGAAACGAACTCTACCATGACCTTTTCCGGCTTTTTGCTCTCGGTACGGCCGTAATTCTCACCCATGGCGAATACACCGCGGACAGCCTGCTCGTACCAGCCCTGATTCAGCGTGAAATTCATAAAGCCGGGGCCTGCGATGGTCACGGTGTCAAAGCAGCTGCCCTCGAGGTCGAGGTTTGCCACGATGCTCTCCGCGATCTTGCGCGGCGCCATGTGCAGCGGCTTTGCGCACTGCATGGCAAAGGTGGACGCCCAGTCGCCGTTGGAGGAATCCTTCGGGGTCTCTACCGCAACCGGAGGAATAGTGCCCTCAGGCAGCTCGCCTGCGGCTACAGCCTTGCGGTACGCCGCTTCTACAACGCGGGTTGCTTCGGCGCGTGCGATCTCATATGCGTTCATGTGTACACTCCTATATCTAAAATCTCTTATTTTTACTTTGTTAAACGACCTGAATGTTCGGTTTGGTCGATACCGTCATCTCAAAGTGATGTTCTCCCATGAGAGAGTTGTCCACCTCGACCGTGTAGTCGATGATGAGGTGTCCGCCGTCCTCGCCGATGGTGTTGTGCACCCG
>OMCT01002247.1_pt1 | contig 10089 bp, 12 predicted proteins | sample 1674301 | NCBI WGS metagenome assembly OMCT01 (sample SAMEA103958158, study PRJEB25191) | human gut metagenome
GTGCATCGCCTGCACGGGCGGCATCAAAGACATCCTTGGCGGCAAAGTCGGTGCCACGCAGGGTGCAGGGGGTGTCCGGGTTCTCGTCCAGCAGCTTCTTCATACAGCGGACCACGCCGGTGGCGCTGGAATACTGCTCCAGACAGCCGTGCTTGCCGCAGCCGCAGACCGCCGTCTCGTGGGGGTTGACGGTGATGTGGCCGATCTCGCCGCCTGCACCGTGTGCACCTTCGATGATCCTGCCGTTGACGATGACACCGCCGCCGACACCGGTGCCCAGCGTGACCATCACCGCGCTGCGGCAGCCCTTGGCACAGCCCATCCAGATCTCGCCCAGCGCGGCCACGTCGGCATCGTTGCCCACCAGCACCTTGATGCCGTCCAGCAGGCCGGACAGCTGGATGGAGACGTTCCGCTCACCCCAGCCGCCGAGGTTGGCGCAGACAATGGGCACGATGCGGCTGTCCAGCACAGGGCCGGGCACACCGACACCCACGCCCTCCACCTGCTCGGCAGTGATGCCGTTTTCCTGCATCTTGTCCTTCACAGCCTTGGCCAGGTTTCCAAGGATGTGTTCACCTGCATTGGAGGTGTCGGTGGGCACCTCCCACTTTTCCAGCAGAGCGCCCGCCGTGGTGAACAGGCCCACCTTGGCCGTGGTGCCGCCCAGGTCGATGCCGAATGCGTACTCTTTCATATTCATTTACCCCTTCTTTGCGGCGGTCAGGCCGCCGGTTTTCTCATCGTTATCATTATAACATATCCATTTGCAAAAGACAGAGGCTGAAACAGGATTTATGCAAAAAGCCGAAAATTCGTTTCGATTTTTGGCAAAGCAAAAGGCCCTCCCGCAGTGGGAGGGCCGGAAAGCCTTGGGAGAACTTACTCCTCGTCAGAGGATTCCTCTTCGTCATCCTCATCCTCGTCGTCATCATCCGTCTTGGGCTTATAGAAAATGCCGCTGAGGAAGATGCTGATAAAGTACAGCAGGCACATGGGCACAGCCACGAAGCACTGCGACACGATATCGGGCGGGGTGATGATGGCTGCGACCAGGAAGATCAGGACAATGGCAACGCCGCGGCCCTTCTTCATGATCTCGGGGTTTGCAATGCCCATCTTGGCCAGAATGATGGTGACCAGAGGCATTTCAAACACACAGCCGAAGATGATGAACATGGTCAGGCAGAGGTTGATGTAGCTCTCGATGCTGATGGATGCCGTGATGTAATCGGTACCCTCCAGCGTAACGAGGAAGTTCAGCATGAACGGCAGGGTGACCTTATAGGCGAACAGCACACCCACGCAGAACAGCGCCAGACCGAACAGCAGCACCAGCCGGAAGAAGAAGCTCTCGCTCCGTTTCAGGCCGGGTTTTGCAAAGGCGTAGACCTGATACAGCGCCACCGGAATGGTCACGATCACCGCAGCGATCAGGGACACCCGGAAATACTGCATCAGCTTTTCCTGCGGGGCCAGGAACACGAAGGTGTAGTTCGCATTCATTGCCATGGCCGTCAGCAGGTCGATCAGCTTATCCGAAATTGCCAGGAAGCCGATCACGCCCACTACAAACACCGCCGCGCAGATGATCAGCCGGTTCCGCAGCTCTTTCAGATGTCCGGTCAGCGTCATGCTGCCGTCGTCCGACATGACTTCGGCTTTCTTTTTGCGCTTCACGTTGGTAGCCACAAATTACTCCTCGTCCTTCTTCTCAGCCTTTTCCTCGGTCTTGGTCTCGGCAGGCTTGGCGTCGCCGTTCTCATCCACGTCTTCCATACCTTCCTTAAAGTTCTTCATGGTCTTGCCGAACATCTTGCCCAGCTTCGGCAGGTTCTTGGGTCCAAAGATGAGCAGGACGACGACCAGGATGATAAGCAGCTCGTTAGTACCAATACGCATAATAATGATCTCCTTTTTACTTTGCCGCGCCGCGAGGCGGGCTGATTACAATGTATAAGGCAACCGCGGGCGCGGGTGCATCGGTGGGGGGATTAAGCCTTTGCCTCTTCGGCAGGTGCGGCTTCGGCAGCGGGGGCGGCTTCTTCGGCCACGGGTGCTGCCTCTGCGGGGGCGTCGGTCTTTTCCTCGGCCTTCACAGGCTCAGCAGCAGGGGTCTCCTCTGCCTTGGGAGCTTCGGCTGCGGGTGCCTCAGCAGGAGTCTCCTCGGGCAGCTCCTCGACTTCTTCCAGCTCGGTGACTTCCTCAGCCTGTTCGGCCTTGGCGGCCTCTTCCTTGCTGGTCTTGCCGATGCCGGTGAAGCTCTTGGTGACATCCTTCACGCTGTTGTCGATGTCCTTCTTGATGTCGGTCAGGGGGGCAACGGCTTCCTTGAGGGGGGCCTGGATCTCGTTCAGAGGCTCCACGACGTTCTTCTGGATCTCCTCGGAGGCAGCGCCGGTGTACTTCTTCAGCTCGCGCAGCATCTTGCCCAGCTTCTTTGCGTAGACGGGCAGCTGGTCGGGGCCGATGAAGACGAACGCGATGACCACGATGACCACGAGTTCCCAAAAACCAATTTTCATATTCTTCCGATTCCTTTCCTCAGCCGCCCGGGAGAGCGGCGATATGGAGTGTGCTGTCAGGGACTTTCGGCGCGCACCGCGCCTTTGATGCCATACATATACCGAAGATGCATGAACAGAATATGAATTTAATATGAATTATTCATGAACAAAAGAGCAATTCAAACGAAAATGCATCGAATGAGTAGAAATTCAGAAAAATAATACAAAATGGAATGTAAGCCTACTCAGCGGACTGTGTTCGTCAGAGTTCCGATGCCCTCGATCTCGCAGCGAACTTCGTCGCCCGGTTTGAGGAAGCAGGGCGGCTCCATGCCCATGCCGACGCCCGCCGGGGTGCCGGTGGCGATGATGGTGCCGGCCTTGAGGGTCATGCCCTGCGAAAGCTCTGCAATGACATGGTCAATGTCGAAGATCTGCAGGCCGGTGTTGGAGTCCTGCCGCTTTTCGCCGTTGACGAAGCACCGGATGGGCAGCTTGGGCGGGTAGGTGTCGAACTCGTCCGCCGTGACGATGCAGGGGCCGATGGGAGTGAAGCCATCGAGGCTCTTGCCGAAATACCACTGCTTGTGGGCGGTCTGGACATCCCGTGCGGAGACATCGTTCAGGATGGTGTAGCCGAAGACGTAGTCTTTCGTCTGCCCTGCGGGAACGTCCTTCGCGTCCTTTCCCAGAACGACGGCCAGTTCACATTCGTAGTCCAGCTTTTTCACGAGGTCGGTATGGGCCTCGATGAAGCCGCCGTCCGGCACGGCCCGGGTGACCCGCTTGGAGAAGTAGATGGCGTCCTGATGTTTGGTAGCAAAAGCGTCGGCGGAGTATTTCTCGGCCTCGTCGGAGTGGGCCATGTAGTTGATGCCCAGACAGATGACGTCCTGCGCCGGAGACGGGATGGGGCTTTCCGGCGTGACGGCCTCAATAGGCAGCGCCGGGATGCCTGCGATGGCCAGCGAAAGCCCGGCCCGCACCTGCGGGGTCAGGAACGGGATGGCGTCGGACAATGTCTCGTAAGAAAGGCCCAGCCAGCTCAGGGGCCAGACCTGACGGCCATCGGCAGAGAGGATGGCCGGGTCTTCCACGCCGTCGGGCAGACGGCAGGTGATGAAACGCATAGAAAAGCCTCCTTCTCAGTGCCGATACGCGATAGCTTTCTGGATGCGGTCGGCTTCGGCGGGGCCGGCCAGCTGGCGCACCAGCTCAAGGGCAAACGGGATAGCGCCGCCGAGGCCGTAGCTGGTGGTGATGCTGCCGTCTACGACGACTTCCTCATCGTGGACGATGGCACCGGCCAGCTTGTCCTGAAATCCGGCGTGGGCGGTGGCGTTCCTGCCTTCCAGCAGGCCGAGGCTGGCGAGGACGCTGGGCGCGGCGCAGATGGCGGCAACCTTCTTGCCTGCCCTGGCAAAAGAAACGCAGGTGTCGGTGACGGTCTTGTTCTCGGCGAGGTTGGGCGTACCCGGGATGCCGCCGGGCAGGATGACCATGTCTACGTCGCTGTAATCCACATCCTCGGCCAGCGCGTCGGCGTTCAGGTGGATGCCGTGGCTGCTGACAAGGGCGCGGCGGCCCATGGCGGACGCAATGATGACTTCGACCTTGGCGCGGCGGAGAAGGTCGGCCACCAGCAGCGCCTCACACTCCTCGGTGCCGTCGGCAAAAAACAGAACAGCTTTGCTCATAATCAGATACTCCTTTTATAAATCAAAGAAAAAGCGCACCGCAGGCGGGGCATCCCCGGCCCGCAGTGCGCCAGCGGTCAGTAGAAATTCAGTCTTCGGTGTCAGCGGAGACGCCGTTCTTTTCCAGAATGCGGCGCAGGACGCTGTCATCCCGGCCCAGCACACGGCTCACGCGGCTGATGATGGCGCTGGATGCGCCGATGTTGCCCATGATGCTGGTGTAGCTCTGCTTGCGCATGAGCTTTTCGGCGATGTTGTAGCGCTGCTCCATCGCGCTCAGCTCTGCGTAGCTGCATACATCCTGCAAGAAGCGGTAGCACTCCTCGGGCGTCTCAAGCTCCAGAAAAGCGGCATACAGGCCGGATTTTCCGGTTGGATGGTCCTTTGCCATATACAGTTCCTCCCCGGTCATTCAATGATGTTGGACCCGCAGACGGGTACTTCAATACACTACTTTAGTGTAGTACAAATGAGCAGAAAATGCAATGGTCTTTGCAGGAAATTTACAACATCCGCTCAAAGATCAGCTCGTTGCGCTCGATGCCGCCCTCACTCTCGGCGGGGCCGAGGGAACGGTAGCCCTGGGCCTTGAAGAACTGCTGCACTGGCAGGGCCTTGGCGTTGACGCCGCACCAGACGCGGCCCCGGCCTTCGCCCCGGGCCAGACGCTCGCAGGACGTCACGATGTCCCGGCCGATGGCCTTGCCGCGGTATTCGGGCTTGAGGTAGAGGTGGAGCAGATGGAGCGAAGTGTTCTCCATCTTCCATGCGAAGTAGCCGATGAGGCTGCTGCCGAGGAAGACGAGGAAGTAGTTCACATCGTTGTCGATGTCCTCTTCGATAGCGTCGGCGCTCTGCAAGTTCTCGATGAGGGCGTCCAGCTGCTTTGCGGGGAAATAGCGTTTGTAGACCTCGTGCCAGACCTCGCTGGCAAGGTCGGCGGTCATGTGGATATATTTGGCCTTGGCGACCAGCTTGTAATCGGGTTTCATAGTCCTCCTGAAAAATAGCGCGGAACTGCGCACGATAAGGTTCGGCGGGAAATCGCTTTACAAGATACAGTGTACCACATCCGGCCCCCGGGTGTAAAGCAAAAAGGCTGCCGTACCCGCAAAGAGTACGGCAGCCTTGATGGCTTTTTCGACGTCCTCAGACGTGATGCGTTTTACAGCGCAGCCTTGAAGTTGTGATGAGTGGAGCTGTAACGGACAACTGCTTCCATCAGGGTGACAGGCCACAGCAGGACCTTGCCAACCATCTCAGCCGGCTTGACGCATACCGTCTCCATGCTGTTGATGCCGAACAGGACCAAACAAGCGATACCGCAGCCCAGAATGTAGTAATACATAGTCAAACCTCCTATATTTTTCTCACAGGCCCGCAGTATGCGGAGCCTGAAGCTCGTTGTTACGGGGGCGCTTTCCGCTCCCTGCAAGCTTACTATACACCGGTTTTGAAATAAAGTCAATAGCAGAAAACGTGAAACAAATTAAAGCTCTTTCTGAAATGCAATATCTATCATTAAAGTAAAGCGCCGAAGTGAGCTTTGATTTATAAAACTGAAGTCACTGCACTGAATTGGCCTTGCAGCAGGGACAGTTCGACCCGTTTTGGAGCTGAAACGGGCCGAAAACGGGGGTGCTGTTCTTGAAGCAAAAACAGGGTGGAAAACGACAGCTGCGGGGTCGTTTTTGAGATGTATACAAGTGTGCTCCGGCGGTGGAATTTGGGCCGGAGGGTAAAGTGAGGAGATCTCAGCAAAACGAGCAGAATGCATAAAGAAATCCACAAAAATTATGGAAAACTATTCTTGCTGCCCAAACCAAAATGCGCTATAATAGGAGCATCAAAAGTCTACGCTGAAAGGAGAACGCAGTTATGGCAAAGGCATCGCAGGTCGTATTATCAGAAAATGAATTTTACCTCATCAAGGCCCCCAATGGAAAGGTGCTGGAAGTAAAGAACTTCAACACGGAGAACGGCGCTGCGATCCGTCTGTGGGACTACGCAGGCCATCCGTGGCAGCAGTGGAAATTCGTGGATGCAGGCGAAGGACGCTGGCGCATCCAGAACCGTTTTACCGGCAAAATGATGGACCTCGCCCTCGGCGGCGTGGTGGAAGGCACCTGGCTCCATCAGTGGGGCCGCACCAGCGGACTGAGCCAGTGCTGGGCGCTCGAGCCTACCCGCAATGGCCGGACCCGCATCCGCAACGTGCTGGCCGACAAGTACATCGACCTTGTGGGCATGAACACCTCCAACGGTGCGCAGGCGCAGATCTGGAACTTCGTCTCGGGCGGCAATCAGGAGTGGAACCTTGAGCGTGTGGACTCCACCGTCCAGCAGACCCGGGCCAAGACCGAAGAGGCCCATGATCCGGAGCCGACGCCCTCCCAGCGCAAACATCAGAACGATCTCGTCCGCAAGCTGAACAATGCGGGCAAGGGCCGCGCAGGCCGCAAGGCATAAACGCATAAAAACAGCGCCCCGCAGGGGTCATCTGCGGGGCGCTTTGCTGTTAAAAGAAAGGGAAAGTAAGATGAATCTTGGGGCCTTTATGAATCCCGAATACCCGATTTTCAGCACGACGCTGTGCTATCTGGAGCGGGACGACGCCTACCTGATGCTCCACCGCGTGAAGAAGGAGGACGACTACAACCACGACAAATGGGTGGGCGTCGGCGGAAAATTCGAGCGGTTCGAGAGCCCGGAGGACTGCCTTCTCCGTGAAGTGAAAGAAGAGACGGGCCTGACGCTGACCCACTGGCGCAGCCGGGGCCTGCTGACCTTCATCTGGGGCAATATGACCGAGTTCATCCATCTCTACACCGCCGACGGGTGGACGGGCGAGATGATACAGGGCGATGCCTGCCGGGAAGGCGTGCTGGAATGGGTGCCGAAGGAGAAAGTGGAGCAGCTGCCCATCTGGGAGGGTGATAAAATTTTCTTCAAGCTGCTCAACGAGGAACATCCGTGGTTCTCCCTCAAGCTGGTGTATGAGGGGGATGTCCTCCGGCAGGCGGTGCTGGATGGAAAAAGAGTGGTATAAACAGGAAAAAGCCTGCTGTCAGCAGGCTTTTTCTATACGCTCAGTTCAGTTTCAGGTCGCCGTCCTTGATCCAGCCAAGCTTGCGCTCGATCTCGCAGAAGAGAACGCTGAGCACAGCGGGCAGGACGAAGCAGATGAGGACGAGGGCAGCCCAGTCCATCGGGGTGATGGCGGCCTTGGTGCCGGCGGCAATGTCGCTGACCCAGCCGGTGTAGACGCCGATCTGGCCCACGAGGCCGCAGGTACCCATGCCGGAAGAGACGGCGGCACCATTCATCTCCATGTGGAAGACGCAGGTGGCCAGAGGGCCGGTGATGGCGCTGGCCAGCGTGGGGGCGATCCAGATACGGGGATTCTTTACGATGTTGCCCATCTGGAGCATACTGGTGCCGAGGCCCTGGCTGATGAGGCCGCCGACGCCGTTTTCCTTATAGCTCATGACGGCAAAGCCGATCATCTGGGCGCAGCAGCCCGCCACGGCAGCGCCGCCGGCGAGGCCCGTCAGGCCGAGGGCCGCACAGATGGCGGCAGAGGAAATGGGCAGGGTCAGGGCGACGCCCACGATGACCGAGACGAGGATGCCCATGAGGAAGGGTGCCTGTTCGGTGGCCCACATGATGAGGGTGCCCACCTGGCTTGCGGCTGCGCCGATGGGGGCGGCGATGAGCATCGAGAGGCCGACGCCGGCAAAGATGGTCACCAGCGGGGTGACAAGGATGTCGACGCGGGTCTCCTTGCTGACGGCCTTGCCGAACTCGGCCGCGACGACCGCCGTCACAAGCACGGCCAGCGGACCGCCTGCGCCGCCCATGGCGTTGGTCGCAAAGCCGACCGGAACGAGAGAGAAGAGCACCATCGCCGGCGCGTGCAGCGCGTGACCGATGGCGACCGCCATTGCCGGACCGACCATCAGCGAGGCGCAGCCGCCGATCGTATAGCCGACCGCGGCCTCACCCTTGCCGAGGGTGAAGATGATGGCGTTGAGAAAACCGATGTGGAACTGCTGACCGAGCGTGTTGAGGATCGTGCCGATCAGCAGCGAGCAAAACAGACCCTGCGCCATCGCGCCGAGCGCGTCGATGCCGTAGCGCCGCAGAGAGATCTCGATGTCCTTTCGCTTCAGAAAGTCCCGGAATCGCTGCATAGAGAAGCCCTCCTATAAAAACATGAAATAAAATAAGTATGCTTTACAGGTGTCAAGACACCTGTAAAGCATACTATAAAGGCTTCTCATGCACTTGTCAACTAAATTAAACTTCTGTCAATCATCCAGCAGCAGACCGGCGGCCTTGAGCGCGGCGCAGGCGCGCGTGTAGGCATCCTCGTTCGGGCAGCACAGCGTGTGCAGGTGCAGTCCGCCGGTGAGCATACTCAGCGGTGCGGCGTCGCTGTCGCGGATGCGCGCGAGAAACTGCTCCACATCGTAGCGGCTGCTGATCTGGAGCTGACCGGTGAGCTGACCGTAGACCGGGTGCTCAACGATGACGTCGAGCACGGTGCAGCCGTTGTCCACAAGAATGTCGAGCTCCTGCCCGGTCTGCGCGAGCGTGTGGCGGCAGGCGATGGTGCGCGTGATGCCGTCGGTCGCCCGCGGCAGCACGTAGCCGCGCGGTGTGGCGGAGATCTCCGCGCCGCCTGCGCGCAGCAGCGCGATGTCGCCCACGATGATCTGGCGGCTGACGTTCAGCCCGGCGGCGAGCGCGGACGCGCTCACGGGACGGTCGGCCGTGCGCAGCCGGTCAAGGATCGCCTGACGGCGGGAAGCGGCCTCCATGCCTCAGCCCTGCGACTTTCCGCCGGCGTTGAGCAGATCGAGCTTGATCTTCAGCAGCTTATCCGACAGGTCGACGTAGTAGTTGTGCGGGTAGTCAAAGCGCAGCACCTCCGGCCACAGGGTCGCAAGCTGCTCGGCGCAGTAGGTGCGGATCTCGTCGAGCGAGGGCTTCTGGTACACGAGCTCGCCGCCGCGGAAGACGGGCACGAGCAGCTCGCGCGCCGTGAAGTCGGTGAGCACCTTTTTCTTCCACGTCGCGTCGGGGTCGCAGATCTCGAGCGGCTGCGTGTCGTCCACGTCCTCGTCATGCAGGCAGATGTAATCCGCCTCGGCCATGCCGGTGTCCTTGCTGTAGAAGCGGTAGACCTTCTTGAAGTGCGGGTTTGTGATCTTGCCGACGTTTTCGCTGATCTTGATCTTCGGGATGATGTTGCCGTTCTCGTCCTCGACGGCTGCGAGCTTGTACACGCCGCCGAACACCGGCTCGCTGCGCGCGGTGATGAGCCGCTCGCCTACGCCGAAGCTGTCGACCTGCGCGCCCTGCCGCAGCAGCCCCGCGATCAGACGCTCATCGAGCGCGTTGGACACGGTGATCTTGCAGTCGGTCCAGCCGGCGTCGTCGAGCATTTTGCGCGCCTTTTTCGTCAGGTAGGCGATGTCGCCGGAGTCGAAGCGGATGCCGCAGCGCGTGATGCCCAGCGGCTTGAGCACCTCGTTGAAGGCGCGGATGGCGTTCGGCACACCGGACTGCAGGCTGTTGTAGGTGTCCACGAGCAGGGTGGCGTTGGTAGGGTAGGTCTGGCAGTAGGCGCGGAAGGCGTCGAGCTCGGAGTCGAACATCTGCACCCAGGAGTGCGCCATCGTGCCGCCGGCGAACACGCCGAACAGCTCGTCCGAGATCGTGCAGGCGGTTCCGGCACAGCCGCCGATGTAGGCGGCGCGCGCGCCGAGGATCGCCCCGTCGGCGCCCTGCGCGCGGCGCGAGCCGAACTCGAGCACCGTGCGTCCCTGTGCGGCGCGGCAGATGCGGCTGGCCTTCGTGGCGATCAGGCTCTGGTGGTT
>OMCT01002252.1_pt1 | contig 10060 bp, 16 predicted proteins | sample 1674301 | NCBI WGS metagenome assembly OMCT01 (sample SAMEA103958158, study PRJEB25191) | human gut metagenome
TCTTCGCAGCCGATCTGGCACCACCGCAGAACGATCTGCTCTTCATTACCCTCCTGGGGTTCCAAAACAAAGTCATCGAAATAAGGCGCAACCAGACGGATCGTTTCCACAATTTCATCGTAGTTCTGCTTGAAAAAGTTTTTTAACCGGTAAAGGAATGCGGCAAGGTTTGCCGCATCGTACAGCAGCATTTTATTATTGGAAATGTTATGCTCCTGCTTGACTCTGGCGCCCTTACCCGTGTCATGGAAATGATACACCCTCCAATTCTGCTTGCGCAGGGTTGGGACAACGTAATCGTCAATTCCGTTATGGGCGCCATTTTCCCACTGGGATTCACTATGCCCGCGTCCAATGTTGCTTTCATTGTCCCAACCACCATGATAACCGAAGTATTCCTTTTGAAAGATCAACCGGTTATCATCGGTAGGCACCAGAACGAAGCCATAAGAGTTCTGCCCAAAAAACACCTCAAAGTCAATCTCCTCGGTCACTTTCCGGCCATTATATAAAAGAGAACTCAAGCCGCTCTGTCCCACAGACACCTGAAGATTTTTAGACAGAATACTCTGGAGAAAGGAAAAGGCCGAAATAAAGTTGCTCTTTCCCGCTCCGTTAGAACCAATGAGCACATTGATTTTCCCGAAAGAAATATCACAGTTTTTGATGGATTTGAAGCCGCGAATCGTCATGCGGCTCAACTGGTCTCCCTGTAATGGCATACTAAACCTCCCAAAACAAGAAACAATTTACTTAATTATATCAATTTCTCGTGTTCCTGTCTACCATGAAAGAGCCACATAAGGTATACGGTATTTTCTGCCTCACAGGCCGTATTTATCCCGCAGCATACGCAGCCCTTCCATGGCATCGGACACCATTCCCGTTTGAATGTCGGTTTCCGCTTCTGCAAGCTTTGTATAGACATCCTCCATAGTAGGCTTTCCTGTATGGGCTTCTGTCAGCTTGCCAAAGCCGTAATCAGAGATAGCATGTGGCATAGATATCGGCTCCTTTCACGAAGCTACTATACCACAATGATCACGCATCCGCAAACCCTTTATTGGCGAGGGCAGGAGTAAAGAGTCACGCCGAAGGCTCCAGCCGGCGGTGCATATCAAATTCCTGCCCATCCACATAGCCCATGGCTGCGTATTGATGGTTCATACTGCTTTGGGGCGAGATCTTATAACTGCTCCGCTTCATTTTGGAAACGGCATCCTCGACCGCCTGCGGCACGACCATAACCAATCCCCATTCCTGGTGTTCGGCCTCCTGCTTTTGAAAAGCGGCAGACAGCCCGCGGCAGAAGCCCCATCCGTAGGAATTGCACATCTCCCGAAGCGTCTTTGCAGGATATCCCTTTTGGGTACGGATCTGCCTGCATCGGCTCGCTACGCAATCATAGGCGTAGAGAAACGCCAGCTTGCAGAGCTTGAAGTCGTCCTCCATGCCGATAAACCCGATCTCCGAAACCTTGCTGCCGTGTACGGAGCTCCGATAGGGCCTGCAGCAGTAATGTGCGGCAATGAGCGTGGAGAGGTAAACCGTCCACGGCGAAGAGAGCTTCGTGCAGGTGACGCCCACACACTCCTGAATCACCTTCTTGTTCTCCTGCGGCTCAATATCCTCCGGCATAAGCTTATGCTCCGCCATCAGACGCCGGGCCTGCAGCAGCGCGGCTTTGGCTTCCTCCTCGTAAGGGCTTTCCGCCAACGCAAGGAGCTTGGCGATCTTTTCCGTAATCTTTGACATAAACGACCACCTCAATAAGAATCTGCGCCTGCCTGATGTTCTGCCCAGTCATAGAGCAGAAGATCGTGGCGCGATGAAGATGAAATGATGCCGGCAGGCCGGATACAGTAATTTGTAAACTGGAATTCGGTCGGCTTGTGCGTATAAAGAACAGCAATCAGTTCATAGGACCGCCCCATCCACTCGCTGGTGTCGATGACCTGCACGGTCTCCTTGCCGAAGTTGAGAGCATAGATCCAGTTATCCTGACAGGCACCATGGAGGGAATACTGCTCACCACCGGGCAAGGATAACAGTTTTTCTTTCATCTGCTCATAGCCTTTCAGATTTGGCAGCTTTTTAGAGCAGCGGATCGCTTCTCTCCGTTCAAACTCAAAAAACGGAACAAAGGGGATCTTTCCCTCAAAGTCCCCGTTTCCGTCTCTTGCACAAAGCCTCCCTTGATAGACCACCTCAAAGATCGTTTGCGGGCTGATACGGCAGTCACTTTCAAAGATCGAGGGGCTAGCGGAATACCATGTGGCGACTTCGCCGGTGTAGTTTTCAAAAATGCGGTTATAGTAGCGCGTCGGTTTCTCAACTGTGGCAAACACGTCTTTGCAAAAGCCGCGATCCTCCATCAGAAAAGTTACTTGGATTACCGCAGATCGCCCGCCTATGATGTTATCCATATTCGTTTCGTTCCTTTCTATGGCGAGATGTCTCACCAGTTTTGGATGACCTCCGGGAGTTTATCATACTGCCCGGTGGCCAGCAGGCCGCATTCATAGTGGAAATTGATGTAGGTGAGATGGTATTCGATCTTTTCCATCATCTTCTTATCGCCTATTTCCCGTGCGTGCTGGTGCTTTATGAAATACTGCTTCATTTGCTCCAGCGTAATGCCATAGCTGTCTTTTCGGATCTTCGCCATGATCCGCGCTTCCTCTTGTGCTGTTAACATTTCTTTCTCCTTTACATCGTTGCCGCCCGGCTCAGGAGGTAGTCGTCCACTCCCTTGTAGGCGGGATTCCATGTGTACTTTGAATAGCGAATGCCCGGTATCTTCTGCACTTCCTTCCGCATGGTGAGAACGGCCTTCCGCACATTGGGGTTGGTCATCTGATCCATGTCCATTGCCTCGACGACCTCTCGGACGCCAAGCTCACGAATGGTATCGGTCAGCCCGTGCAGCGCGTTGACGCCGCCAATGCAGAGGAACAGATTACCCCTTGCACGGAAACTGGTTATCCGGCCATGCGCCGGGCTCTACGCTCGGCGTGTTTCTGCTTGAGCCGCGTATAGTCCCCTTCGTAACGCTGGCAGCCGACTTTGTTCAGGCGGCGCAGCGCGGCGGAGTGGAACTGAAAAACGGCGGCAGTCCTGCGGTTTACTCCGGTAAATACATCGGCATCGTAACGCTTGTAGTCCACGATGTAGCCCAGATCATTTTCCTCCATATAGTCCATGAAGGCGGTGCTGTCCACCTCCAGCATCCCGTCACAGAGAAATGCCTGATAACGGGGCAGCGGCTGACCAAGGTTCTGCGTCATGGTGATGCGCTCTCCGGCGTTGACCGGAAGAAGCTGCACCTTGATCGCCGGGGTATTCGGGTAGCATTCCACCTTAATGCGGTAGGCGTTGCCTTTATAGGTGCCGGATAAAATATCATTCATATCGGTTCACTTCCTTATCATCATTCTGACCGGGTGAAGATGGCTTGTTGGCTTTTGCCTGCGCCTGCTCAAAGCCGCGCTTGACAGCAAGAACCATCGCCTCCTCTCCCACGTCGGCGTTGCGAGACTTTTTCTCCCGCAGCTTTTGGCACTTCCTCACGGCAGCATCGTAATCATAGCCGATGCCGCGTTGAAGCTTGTCCGCGATCTGGCGGAGCTTTTCTGCCTGATATTCATAGATTGCCCGGTGAAATCCGCCGAGCTCCCACTCGTCGCACACCGTCTCTAACAGCTTTGCGTAGTCCCGCAGAGCGTTGACGATTTTTACGACATCGCCGTAACAGGTTTTCACCTCATGGGTGCCGCTGAGATCAAATACATGCAGCAGCACCTCACTGGAAAGGCCTCGCTCCAGATCAATGGATGCGGACAACTGCGGCTCATAGGTCGCAGATGGCAGCTCCAACGGCTGCTTGGCGGGCTCATTCATCTTCTGCGCACCGCTTTTCGGCGCTGCCGGATAATCTGCCGGCGAAACGGACACTCCAGGGGAATGGTATGGGGGACGCTCTGCCAGTTGTCCAACACCAGTTCATGGGAGATCTCGCAGATGCTGTCGCCCTCCCCAATATAGAGGCATTCTGAGCAGGTGTCCGGATTGCAGTATTTCATGTTGGGTAAACACTCCTTTCAAATCATTATGCGGATTTTTGGCCGTACCGCATCAGCGGTACGCTTCTCCATTTTGCGCAGGCGGCCTGCACCGTTCCGGGAAGGCGCAGAATACGCCAGCGCATCATATCCGTCTGCCCACGGCGCACACGCTCAAGCGGAGCTTTCGTTTCACAGATCGCGCAGCGCAGCCAAGTGTGATGTCGGTTGGCAGTCCGAAACTCTAACACATACATTTTTCGACCTCCTGTTCCTTGGATAAAGTGAAAAGGCACAGCACCACAACGGTGCTGTGCCTTTCCAAAATAGTGCTTACCATAGAAACAAAATGTTCTATGAAAAGCGACGGTCTTTCGTCTGCAATCATTCAGCCTTTGCTCGATGCGGCAAGACGCATGATCTGCTCTGCGGAAGATTCGATTACCTTTTGGTATTCCTGAATTTCCGCGTCACTGAAGCCGACGATATTCTCCCAGCGGCAGCCGGGAAGAAAACATACTGCATGATGGAAACCATCATGCTCGTCCGGCTTTTCAACATAAATCTTTACACGCCTGCCATCAAGCAAATGAGAATATACGATCTCGGCATGGTCGTTCATGGTGAGAAATGGATACATCATAAGCTCCATGACCTCCTATTCAGTGGTTGATCCTCCTGCTTAGAGTACTAATTATCCGGCAAAGATGCAACCAGTATTCACCGTTTTTACGCCGCCTGCTCCGCGACCGTCACCGGCACATCAGCCGCGACCGGTGAGGAGGGAGCCAGCAGGCAGTAATGGGAGTTCATCGTCTCAAAACGGATCTGCTGCGGCGTCACGCCATGAATGGCGATCACCGTAGAGGTGTGGAGATACCGCCCCTCTTCAAAGATGAGGGCGCGGCTGCCGACCTCCAGCGGATACATCAGGGTTCCGTGAACGATACGGATATTTTTCATGGGTCACAACTCCTTCTGTTTGGTTTCTTCCTGCGCAAAATAGGCGCGGTACAACGCTTTCAGCCGATGTCGCACCCGCTTGACGCTCATGCCTTCCCTCCGCGCGGTTTCTGCCAGACTGCAGCCGTGCAGACGGTGGCGGATCAAAAGAGCCTGCTCTTTATCCGCGAGGAGAAACAGGTCGTGCAGCAGCAATCTTGCCCGAAGTGCATCAAAGGCGTCGTCAGGCGGCGGATGCGCAGCCTGATAGGAAAACTCATGGCTTTGCCGCCGCTGCTCCTGACGCCGGAAGGTATTCAGGCTGCTGTTCATGGAGCGCCACGCGATCGTGGAGAAGCGGTATCTGTGCAGACTCTTTTCGGTAAAATAGCGTTGGACAGCGTGAAGATAGCCGATTGCCGCAATATCGTAATACTCCCGGATCTCCAGCTTCTTTTCCAGAAGAAATCCATAGATCAGGGCGTGGTACTGAGCGGCAAAGCGGCGCTGCGCTTCAGTCAAAGGGACGGGAACAGGGGCCTCCGGCGGAGGCCCTGTTTCCCGTTTTTCTTCCTCAATGCGGGGGATCGTATCAGGCGGGAAGTTCTTCCCGTTCTCCATCAATGACCGCCCCTAACGCAAAGTGTGCGCCATTGTCAGGCAACTCCAGATGCGAGGCATCGCCGTCTCCGATGATGCTGGAGGCTGCGGCACCCGCCTGCGCTCTCTGCGCGTTGATGTCCTTGATCTGCGCCACGAAGCCATCCGCGTAGGCGCGGATATGCGCCAGGTCTTCCCCGGCGAAATCGGCGATCTTGGTAAAGGTGGCGACGCAGTATTCGTGGCTGCCGCTGACGGCCTTCTTCAGCCCGATCCGCACCACGCCGGTGCAAACCTTGCGGCGGCGGGAGAGGAAAGCTTCATTGACGAAGCGGGTATAGGGCGTCAGGCTGGTAGGCGGCAGCGCGATCTGAATGGGCATATACTCGCCGCTGCGCAGCAGGTAGAGCATTCTCATGTTCTTGCACGCCTTCCCCTTGTTGTTCCCATCGCTGCCGAACTGGTTGAGAACGCAGTCCGCACAGGTGCCGCCGGGCTCACCGTAGCCCACCTTCCCATCGAAGGACTGGCACAGGGGCGGCTGGTCATCATCGTACTCGCTGCCCTCCGGCCAGTAGGCGTTGGAGTTGTGGCTGTAGAGAATGACACCCTCCAGATAAGGCGCATAGTCCGGCACATCCGGGTTTCCGGACGGGATCTCAAACTGCAGGTGCCCGCCGCCGGGGATCTTGATGCGGGTGAAGCTCAGGCGCAGGCCCTCCATATCGTCCGCAAGGTCTTCACTGGTGAAGTTGTCTCCGTCAAGAAGCTGCGGGATCTGGAAAGAGGTCTTGGTCTCCATCATGGTGTTGGTCTGTTCGTACATAATCGTATCCTCCTTAAAAATATTCCGACCGCTCAGGCGGCCAGCAGTTCCGTTTGATTCATCTGCCGGAACAGGGCGGGCGACATCGTCATGACGCTGTACCCGATCTCCTCCAGCTTCGTTGCCCGGTCATAGCTCTCCACATCCTGACTGAAGCGGGTCACGGCATTGGCAAGTCCATAGAGGGAAAAATCGCCGCCGGTGATCAGATGCTCCAGAACGCCGTTGCTCTCGTCCTCCGTAATGCCGAAGCTGGAAGAAGCCAGCTTGACAATGGCAGGGAGCTGCTTGGTATCCAGCATGGCCTCCGTACTCTCCCGCATCCGGCTCACTACCTGGGCAAACCTTGCCTCAGAGATGGCGGCGCGGACGGTGTCCTTGATTTTCAGCACAAAGGCATGGTCGTCTGCCAGCAGTGTTTCATTGGAATAGATGGAAAAGTCCTCCTCGCTGGTCGCGGCGCGCCCCACATGATTGCGGCGGGTTTTGGCGTCGTTGATCACCATGCCATTGGAGCACACCAGACGGTAGATCAACGGCTGGATGGTAACGGAGCCCAGCCCTGTCTCACTGTTGGAGATGATGACGCCGGCCTGTACCACATCGCCCGGGACAACATCCGCCTGCAAGCGGGGATTGACCACCTTGATATACATGAAATCGTCGGTGATCTGCGTGCTGACGAACCGTGCCTCCGGCAGCTCCCCAATGACGGGCAGCGTTACACTGGCAATGTCCAGATTGTCAATGCGGCGGTAACGGTTGCTGAGAAACGCGCGGGCGCAGCCATCCATCGTGCGGAGCGTCCGAAGCTCATTTTTCTGGGAGAACCAGTAGTTGGCGTTATAGGCCAAAAGCTCCGGCGCATCCGTGCGCATCAGCTCATAATACTTCTGCGGAATGCCGAGATAGGTTCCCAGCTGGCGGTGCGCCGTCTGGCGAATATCCAGGGGCGTGATCTTATCCAGCCCATTCTCCGTGACACGGAGCTGCGGCGCGTCCGAGGTGACTGAGAGGGACAGGCTTCCGGTGTTCACCAGATAGTCCTGCTTGGCCTTGCTCTGACGCAGAAGCTCCTGCGCCATCTGCTGAATGGTAAGTCCGGTTTTCATTGTTGTTCCACATCCTTTCTCTGCCGCTCACCAGGAGACGAGGATATCCGCGTCTCTTGCGTCGGCAGCGTAGCCTTCTTCCTCCAAAACCTTGACCAGCTGCGGCCAGTAGACCTTTTCAGGAAAGTCCAGAAAGGTTTCCTTTGCCGGTTCTGCTTCGTTTTCCTTGGCCTGCACAAAAACCTCACCGTTTTCCTGCACGGTCAGGCTGCTGTGGCCTCTGGAGTTCAGATCGGTAACCAGCGCCTCCAATACGGCGCGGCCCCGTGTCTCAAACCAGACGCGGGGGTTTACCGGCTGCCGGTTTGGCGGCTGTGTGTCCGATGCCCCAGCCACCAGCGGAGAAAGCTTGACAAGCGAGCAATCCAGATTTGCCTTCTGATCCAGCTTCACATCGGCGTAATCAAAATCCGGAATACCATAGACGCGGATACGGGCCGTGCCGCCCTCCACCGCAAAGCGGGAGGGCTTGTCCGCCAGCCACTCCCAACGGGCGTTGGGATATGCGGCGTGGAGCATGGCGGTGATCCGGTAGTTTACATGGCACAGCAGCGCGTCTGCCAGTTGACCGCCGCCATTTGCCGCCGCGGTCTGCTCGCGGAGCTGAGCCTCTTTTGCGCGGTAGGCACGGTTATTGCGCCAGAGCGGAAGAGCCTGCGTCAAGAGCCACCACAGCAGCCAAAGGGCAAACACCGCCAGCAGCAGGGGGAGACGCATCCGTCCGCGGATGAGTGCGAGAATGGCGATCACGATACCGATGAGAAGCGAGATACTGCTCCAAAAGGGAGATTCTTTTTTCATTTCAGTTGCCACCTTTCAAAAATAATCTGGAAAACAAAAAAAGAGGAACCGCGTATGTGTCCAGAATCTCTTAAAACACATCACGCGGTTCCTCTTCTTCATTTTGCCGGAATACACTTATTCCGGCAGGCGTTCCCGATCTCCGTCCACGACCTCCACAGGAGGCAGCGGCGGCTGGGCAGCGCCGGGGCTTTGCTTTCGTGCGGGTCTCTGCGCTGTACGGGGAGGCTTCGTCTGCCATCCCGTCAGGCTGAGCTTCAGCCGCTTGTCCTTTTCGCTTCCGCCGTTTCTGGTACAGTCCACCAGCTCCAAAAAGCCTTGGACCCAGATGCGGGAATCCTTGTGAATCTCCGCATCCGCCAGCGACAACGCAGCCGTTCCCCATGCCCAGACCTCAAAATACTGTCTGTGACCGGTATCCCTGCGCCCGATCCATTCGACCAGACCGAAGGACACATAGGGGACTTGCCTGTGACTCATTTTCAGCTGAAGGTCATTGGTCACCCGACCGAAAACATGGACTTCTGCCATACAACTCCTTTCTGCCGCGAGGGCAATACTTATATATAAAAAGTGCCAGTAAAGCGGCAGATACCCAATATGGGTACAGTCGTCCTACTGACACTTGCGTACAAACCTGACAGCGTGCACAGGTGGATCACTCCACACACGGATTTATGTCCATGTCCCTGATAAGGGAAATTGTGCAAAATTCATTTACAAGCGTATTGTACCACAGGATATAGCTTATGTCAAGCAGGAAGCACAATATATAGTATTTATTCGCGGCACATTTTATAGATGTTGTGGATCGGCCTATTCCTTTACGAACAGGCCGATGGGACAGATGTGGGTAAAACCGGGGTTGGAGATGTACCAGCAGCCGGGGCCCTCGGGCTTTTGGCTCATTTCCAAGGTAATCTCCCGCCATCCGTCCGGGAAGAGCGCACGAAAGGTCTCGCCGGCGTGGATACCGCGGCCGTTGAGTAGCAAGCGGGGGTGAGGATCGAAGTCCTCCGGGGCGGGCAGCTGGATTTGCCTTAATTTTTCCGTGTTCATAAGCAAGCTCCTTTTACTCTGCGTAGCCGGGACAGGGGTAATCGCTGAGATAGAACCGGAAGGATTCAGCATGAGCGGTGTTGTGCCAGAGGGTCAACTCCATATAGGCGCCTACTTCGTCACAGCCGCCGAAAATGAGCCGATGCCCATCACCGCCTGCCGCAAGAAACCATAGGAGCATACTCGTGTAAGCGTCCTCATCCACACTTCCGGTATCCACAAGGCGGCGCACATCAACATCGGAGAGCAGCGGGTGCGAGAGAAAGTGACGCAAGAGGCTTTCCGGCAATTCCACAGTTTGCTGCAACGTAAGCCTGCGGGGCATCCGGCTCAATTCCCCGCGTTTAGTTACAGCGGTTCGGCGCGCTGTGCTCCCGTAGACTTCAATGACTTCCGGCGCTACACTGTGTGGATTGTCCCCTCGCTGAATACAGCCATCCACACTTTTCAGACAAAGCTGATGTACGCCATCGGTCACCCGCAGACCGGCGGGAGAAGCTGCGGTAATACGGCAGCCGGAAAGATCAATATGACTGCTCAAAAAACGGAGTACATGACGCTGCCCAAAGGTTTTTGCAAAAGTCATTGTTGTAGATTCCTTTCTGCTTAGTAAATACGGAACGGTGCGCTGTTTTTTTGCAGGTAACAGCATATCCATC
>OMCT01002257.1_pt1 | contig 10041 bp, 8 predicted proteins | sample 1674301 | NCBI WGS metagenome assembly OMCT01 (sample SAMEA103958158, study PRJEB25191) | human gut metagenome
GCGCAGGCAGTCTACTGGGCCACAGCCAGCACGGCCACATGGAGGCTGTCGGCTATGACCTTTACGTCAAGATGCTGGGTCAGGCCATCGCCCGGGCCAAGGGCGAGCCCATCCAGCGCGACAAGAGCGAATGCCTCGTGGACCTGCGGGTGGACGCCTTCATCCCGGAAAAGTATATTGCCGACGGCCCGGGCCGCATCGAGGCCTACAAGCGCATCGCCGCCATCCAGACCCCCGAAGACGCCGCCGACGTGCTGGACGAACTCATCGACCGCTACGGCGACCCGCCGCCCTCTGTCAGCGACCTCGTGAACGTCTCGCTGGTGCGCGTACAGGCCACCGCTGTGGGCGTCTACGAAGTCACCCAGAAAAAGGACACCCTGCTGTTACAGGTGGAGACGCTGGATGTGGCCATGATTCGCGGCCTGCTCATCGCTTTCAATGGCCGGGTGACGGCAGGAGCCGGCACCAAGCCCTACCTCTCGGTGACTCTCCAACCCGACGAAAAGCCGCTGGAACTGCTGCAAAGCATCCTCAAGGCGATGGCAGACATCCTTGCCGCCCCGCCGGAGGAAAACACCGGCAAAAAATAAATTCACTAGGAGTACACTTATGAAAAAGAAACTCATCGCGCTCGTCTGCGCCCTCGCTCTGGCCGTAGGCCTCGTGGGCTGCAGCCTCTCCACCCCGGATTCCGTAGGCACCATCGGTGAGGTGGACATCCCTTCCGGCCTCTATCTGCTGGCCCAGTTCGATGCCTACCAGACCGCCGCCGACCTCGCTTCCGACGACCAGGACGCCACCAAGGTGTCCAGCTTCCTCAAGGCCACCATCACCGTCGATGACACCACCGGCGAGACCGCCGTGGTCAGCGACTATGTGGCCCAGAAGACCCTCGAGAACCTCGAGTCCTACGCCGCCATCGAGACCCGTTTCGATGAGCTGGGCGGCGTGTTGACCCCCGACGAGGAGACGCAGGCCGACAGCTACGCCTCCCAGCTGATGGAGCAGAACGGCGACCTCTATAAGGCCAACGGCATCGGCCTCGACACCCTCAAGCGGTTCGAGCGCATCCTCATCAAGAGCAACGACCTGCTCGAGATGTGCTACGGCACCGACGGTGAGACCCCCGTCTCCGACGCAGAGCTGACCAGCCACCTCGAGGACGAGATGGTCTACATCCGCTATGTGGTCGTGCCGCTCTACAATACCAGCACCTTCGCTTTTGCTGATGACGCCCAGAGCGCCCAGATGCTTGAGCTGGCCCAGACCGCCGCCGAGAGCTGCAACGCTGCCATCCCCGATGGGGCCAGCGCCCAGACCTCCGCTTTCAGCGCCGCCGTCGCCGCTGCCCTGCCCGACATCTACGCGGTGCTGGATGGCGAGCCCTCTTCCGACGCTTCTTCTCTCTCCACTGCTCTGCTGGGTTCTGACAACATCGACGCCACCTTCTCCGAGGAAGGCACCGCCGACGCTGTCCGCGCCCTCAAGCCCGGCGAGGCCGCCGCCGTGCAGTATTCCAGCTATGCGCTGATGATGCTCGTCCGTCTCGACCCGCTGGACGCTGACACGCTGGACAGCCTCCGCGCACAGGCCCTCTCCGACATGAAGAGCGGCGAGCTGCAGGACAGCATTCAGTCTTATGGCGCCCAGCTGTCCCACGCTCTGGATTCTGCCGCCATGAAGAAGATGCCGGCTTCCAAAATCAAGAACGAGCAGTAATTTTCCTCAAAAATAATACAAAAGCTCCGGGAAACTGTTGGTCCCCGGAGCTTTTCTGTTATCATACTGCTTTTCAAATTCCGCTTCCAGCGCCGCGCGGATATGCATCGTGCGGCGTTGCTTTTTGTCGGTTTTTATGGTATCCTCTTAGCAGAAAGGCGCTGTCCAACCAAACGCAGGCGGCTATTGCTCCTCACCGGTCTCGCTGTCTTGCTCTTCGGAGCAAAGCAAGCGCGGGAGGGGCAACTTTTTGGAGTTCCGCTCCCGACGCTCACAGCGAAGGGAGGGATGCCTTATGACTACATCGGAAATTCTATTGCTTTTCCAGACGATCATCGCACTGTTGGCACTTCTCGTAAGTGTTGTACATCTGATGGACGACCGGAAAAAGGATGATTCTTATGGCAGCAAAAGGAAAAAGCACAAAAAGAAATGACCGCCCAAGACTCCCAATCCGGTGGCGGTCATTACTTTTGTAATGCTTGACTGGTGAGGAGCTAGCCGTTTGCACGGTCAGCGCCTTTCCTTATCTTTATTATAGGCAGCCGCGCGCGGATTGTCAAGCACAAGAATACAAAGGAAAAAGCACAAAAAGAAATGACCGCCCAACGCTTCCAACCGGTGGCGGTCATTACTTTTGTAATGCTTAACTGGTGAGGAGCCAGCCGTTTGCACGGATAGCGCCTTTCCTTATCTTTATTATAGGCAGTCGTACGCGGATTGTCAAGCGCCAGAACTTTCAGAATACAAAAGATAAAAACGGACCGCCCGCTTCGGCCTTTTCAGGCTGGGGGCGGGTGGTCCGACGTTTTCTAACGCATTCTGATGCAATCCGACGTTTTTATCCGTTCTCTTAAAAACAATGCAGATACATCATTTTTCTTATATTTCGGCGTCATTTTCGCCTTCTGCGGCATCTCAAAGCGGGCAGTTTTTGCGCTTTTGAGTTTCCATGATTTTCCAGTTCATGCATCTTTAACTGGTCTGCACCCTAATTATAGAGGAATCGTTCTCCAATGTCAATAGCCCCGCACCTATAAAAAGCCTAAGGGCGAGGCCCCTTGCGGAACCTCGCCCTTAGACTATGTGAGATAAATCACTACATGCGCGAACATATAATGTTTATCATTACAGGCCGTGTGCCTGTAATTACTTTTGTTTTAGAAGTTCTGATTACTTGTTGTTGTAAGCAGTCTCAGACTTTGCGAAAACGAAGATGGTGTAGGTATCATCCTTGTCCTCAGTTGCGTTCTTGCCCTTGATGCCGGTGACGATGTCGACCTTAGCGGTCTTGCTGTTGGTGCCATTCACATAGATACCATTGTTCCAGTTAGCGGTCACCAGAACGGTCTTAGCAAGGCCATTCCAGTTCTTCACCTTCTTAGCGCTGCTGGGCTCAGCAACGACGACGACAGTGTAGTTGGCATCGCTATAAGTGCTGAGCTTAGCCTTGCCCTCTTCGACCTTGATGATGCCATTCACGACATCCTTCTTGGTCTTCGTATATGCATCCTTGCTGGTGAATTTGCCGGACTTGAAGTTGACATTCTCGTTCTTCTCAGTGCTCCAAGCATTCTCCAGAGCGGTCTCAGCCTTGTCCTCAATGATGGCATTGGTGATAGCACAGCCAGTCAGCATGGACAGAGCCATGACGCCCACGAGAGCAACAGCCATGATCTTCTTGAACATTTTCATAGTGATATTCCTCCAATAAAAAATATTTTTTATTTCGGCAAACCACTACAAGAACTTCGTGGTCTGTCTCGATAGGTTCAGTATAGTGCATTTTCACAAGATTGTCAAGATACGGTATTGTTTTCGGCATTTTGTCCAATCGGGAGCCGTAAAAAATAGCAAACTGCCCGTTAAATGCGCATCCGTGCCAAAATTTGTGCCAAAGATCCTCAAAAGCTGCCCTTTGCTTTACCTTTATAATAAGGGCAACCGCTCTGTCTGCACAGGGGAAAATGGCCGAAAGCCCGTTCATGCTTTTACTGCCTTTTCAAACTCCGCTTCCAGCGCCTCGTTGACGGCGCGGACGGCGGCGGCATCGGGTTTGATGGCCGTGCGGTCGTAGGTGAACAGGCCGTTCACCTCGTCTTCCACGTCGGTCAGCTGGGTGTACACCAGCGCCGAGAGGCCCTTTTTCAGCTGCGGGAGCACCGTTTTGCGCTGCAGATCGCAGTAGCGCTCGGTCAGCTCTGCCCGGCTTCTGGCCGTGCCATAGCCGTAGGTCTTCCGGGGCGGCTCATGGCCGGGCATGGGCCATGCAATGCCGCCGTACTCGCTGAGGGCCACCGTGCGCACGTTCGGGCGGATGCGGAGCGGATAGAAATAGTTGTGGATGGAATGCACATCTCCCCCGCCCCGGTCGAACCAGCCGCTGGCCTCGTCCACCGGACGGGACGGGTCGAGGGCGCGGAGGGTCTCGGTGGCTTTCCGCGCATCGAACTGCCCCCACCCCTCGTTGAACGGCACCCAGCACCCGATGCAGGGGTGCCGACCCAATGCGGCTACCGTGTCGGCCAGCTCCCGGGCGTACTCCTCCCGGCTGTGAGCGCTGCCCCGGCCCAGAAAACCCCACAGCAGCTTCCCGTCCGGGGCGCGGCGCATCAGGGGCTGCAGGGCGTTGGTCAGGTAGGTGACGTACCACATCGGGTAGGCTCCGCCGCCGTTGACCATATCCTGCCAGACGATGATGCCCAGTTTATCGCAGTGGTAGTACCAGCGCTCCGGCTCGATTTTGGCGTGCTTGCGCAGCAGGTTGAAGCCCAGCTCCCGCACGGTGTGCAGTTCGTGCTCCACAGCCGCGTCGGAGGGCGGGGTGTAGAGGCCGTCGGGCCAATAGCCCTGGTCCAGCAGGCCGTTGAGCAGGATGGGCCTGCCGTTCAGGAAAAAACGCCGGATGCCTTTTGCATCCTCTTTGCATTCCCACTTGCGGAGGGCGAAATAGCTGTGGACGGTGTCGAAGCCCTCTTCTTCGCCCTGGGTCGTGCCGACGGTCAAATCATAGAGGAAGGGGCTGTCGGGGCTCCACGGGAAGAAATGCTCTTCGGCGATGTTCAGGGTCACTTCGCCGTCCCGGTCGGCCTCGTCGCTGCCCCAGTCCTCGGCGATGGTCACGCCGCCGGCCCGCACCACGGCCCAGAGGTTCGCCGCGCCGCCAGGCTTCGAGGTATGGACTTTCACCGTCACCGTCCGTGCGTCGTAGTCCGGGGTGACGGTCAGCGTATCAATGTAATTTTCCGGCACCCGCTCCAGCCACACCGTCTGCCAGATGCCGCTCTGGGCCGGGTAGAACATCCCGCCGGGCCGGAGGGTCTGCTTGCCCCGGGCCTGCACGCCGGTGCCGGTGGGGTCCTGCACGGCCACCCAAAGCCGGTCATGGCCGGCAGGATTCAGCGCATCGGTGATATCCAGCGCAAAGGGCCAGTAGCCGCCCCGGTGGCCCCCCACCAGATGGCCGTTGACCTGCACGGCGCAGGCATAGTCCACGGCCCCGAAGTGGAGCAGCACCCGCCCGCCGGTGCCCGCCGGGGGCACAAAGCTCCGGTGGTAGTGGAGCCACGCCCCGGGCTGCAGGGTGCGCCCCACGCCGGAGGCTTTCGTCTCCGGGGAGTAGGGCACCAGAATGTCGCCGTCCCACTTTGCGGGCAGCCCGGCAGAGCCGGTGATGGCGTACTGCCACAGGCCGTTCAGGTTCTCGTAGCTGTCCCGCCGCAGGGCCGGGCGGGGGTATTCGGGCAGAGGATGATGCTGCATACTGTCACCGCCTTTTCTGCTCCCATTGTAGCACAGGCCAACCGCCTTGTATAGGCGCAAAAAGCCCCCGCCGCCGGGGTTCCGGGGCAGGGGCCGTGATGCAGCGCTTATGCCAGTTTTGCTTCCAGCCGGGTGCGGATGGCCTGGATGAATTCCTCGCTGTTCACCTGGGTGGGGGTGATGCCCTCCGCCAGGCCGCAGAGGTCTTTGGTCATAATGCCGTCATTGAGGGTCTGCAGGCTGGCGGCCTCCAGCGCCTCGCCAAACCGGACCAGCGCGGGCAGGCTGTCCAGCTCGCCGCGCTTTTTCAGGGCACCGCTCCAGGCAAAGATGGTGGCCATGGGGTTGGTGGAGGTGGCCTCGCCCTTGAGGTACTTGTAGTAGTGGCGGGTCACGGTGCCGTGGGCGGCCTCGTACTCATAGTTGCCGTCCGGGCTGACCAGAACGCTGGTCATCATGGCCAGCGAGCCAAAGGCGGTGGAGACCATATCGCTCATCACGTCGCCGTCGTAGTTCTTGCAGGCCCAGACAAAGCCGCCCTCGCTGCGGATGACACGGGCCACGATGTCATCGATCAGGCTGTAGAAATAGGTAATGCCTGCGGCTTCGAACTTTTCCCGGTACTCGGCATCGTACACCTCCTGGAAGATGTCCTTGAAGGTGTGGTCATACTTCTTGGAAATGGTGTCCTTGGCACCGAACCAGAGATCCTGTTTGCTTTCCAGCGCGTAGTTGAAGCAGCTGCGGGCAAAGCTGTAGATGGAGGTGTCCTTGTTGTACTGGCCCTGCAGAACACCGGCACACTCGAAGTTGTAGACCGTGGCGGCCTGCCGTGAGCCGTCGTCGCCGGTGTAGATCAGCTCCGCCCTGCCGGGGCCGGGGATGCGGAACTCGGTGCACTTGTACACGTCGCCGTAGGCGTGGCGGGCAATGGTGATGGGCTTTGTCCAGTTCTTGACCACCGGCTTGATGCTGTCGATCATGATTGGTGCGCGGAACACGGTGCCGTCCAGCACGGCGCGGATGGTGCCGTTGGGGCTCTTCCACATCTGGTGCAGGTGGTATTCCTCCACGCGCTGGGCGTTGGGGGTGATGGTGGCGCATTTGACCGCCACGCCATACTTCTTGTTGGCAAGGGCGGCATCCATGGTCACCTGATCCTGGGTGGCATCCCGGTTGGGCAGGCCCAGATCGTAGTACTCGGTCTTCAGATCCACAAAGGGCAGGATGAGCTCCTCCTTGATGATCTTCCAGAGCACACGGGTCATCTCGTCGCCATCCATCTCCACCAGCGGCGTGGTCATCTTGATCTTTTCCATAACAGTTTCCCTTTCCTCTGTTTCAAAAAATACTGTGACCCCCGGCGGCACTGCCAGATGCTCTGCCGGGAGGTTCGGCTTTATTGATACGCGGCCGCCAGCTTTTCCAGCGCGGGCAGGCTGCGCTTTACCTTTTCGGTGTCGATGCAGTAGGCAAGGCGGACATAACCCGTTACGCCAAAGGTATCGCTGGGCACCAGCAGCAGGTCAAATTCCCGGGCCCTGCGGCAGAAGGCGTTGGCATCCTCCTCCAGCGCCTTGGGGAAGAGATAGAAGGTGCCGCCGGGCCGCTCGACCTCAAAGCCCAGCGCTTTCAGCTTGTTGTAAAGCAGATCCATATTGGTCTCGTAGACGCTCAGGTCGCTGGTCACATCCAGGCAGCGGCTCACGGCGCGCTGGATGATGCTGGGCGGGCAGTTGTGGCCGGTAAAGCGGGAGATCTGGGCCATCATATCCACCAGCACCTCCTCTCCCTCACAGCCGGGGCGCACGGCCACGTAGCCCAGGCGCTCGCCGGGCAGGCTCAGGCTCTTGGAGAAGGAGAAGCAGGTCAGGGTGTGGGGGTAGAACGCTGCCGGGTAGGGCACAGCCCTGCCGTCAAAGGCGATATCCCGGTAGGGCTCGTCGCTGACAAGGAAGATGTTGTGGCCGTAGGCCCTGCTCTTCTCGGTCAGGATCTCCGCCAGCCGGGTCAGGGTGTCGGCAGAGTAGACCACACCGGTGGGGTTGTTGGGGGTGTTGATGAGGACGCAGGTGACCTTCTCGGTCAGCATCTGCTCAAAGGCCTCCAGATTGGGCTGGAAGGCCGGGGCCTGGGGCGGCACCACCCTGAGATGGGCACCGGTACCCTCCACATAGGGGCCGTACTCCGGGAAGTAGGGGGCAAAGGTCAGCACCTCATCCCCGGGCCGGGTCACGGCGCGCACAGCGTGGGCAATGGCACCCGCCGCGCCCGTGGTGGGAAAGATATCCTTTTGCGCATAGGGCAGGCCGAAGGTCCTGTTCAGGTGGGCCGCCACGGCGGTGCGGAACTCCGGGTCGCCCTGGCTGGGGCAGTAGCCATGCAGGGCCACCGGGTCCTCCTGTGCCAGCAGCTCCTGCATGGCGGCGGTGAACTGCTCCGGGCAGGGCACGCTGGGGTTGCCCAGCGAGTAATCAAACACGTTCTCGTAACCGATCTGGGCCGCGCGCTGCTTGCCGTACATAAAGGTCTCGCGGATGACACTCTTGTGGGCCAGCATCCCGCGGTAAGTCTCGTTCAGCATAAGTTCCTTCCCCTCTAAAACACAAATTTATTTTTCGTGGGCAGCAGACGCATAGCTCTGCTCTACTTTCACCACACAGCTGTATTTCGGGTCCTGCTCATGGACGAACTGGCACATGGCGGCCAGCATCTCGTCCTTGTTCCCGGTATAGCCCGCCGGGAACTCCAGATCAAACAGGACATTCGTATGGGTATCACCCGGCACGATGCGCAGGTCGTGGATCGAAAGGCAGGGGTCGAGCTGGCGGGCCTTTTCCATCAGGCGGGTGCGCAGCACGCCCACCGCCGCATCGGTGGTGACGATGGGGTCATAGTGGATGGTCACCTGCAGGCCGTCCCGCTTTATAAAATCGTTCTCGATGTTGTCGATGACATCGTGGGCCTTGAGCGGGTCGGTCTCTGCCGGGAACTCGATGTGGAGGGATGCAAACTGATGCCCCGGGCCGTAATCGTGCACCATGAGGTCGTGCATCCCCAGCACGCCGGGGTAGCCCATGACCGTCTGCTCAATGTGCTCCACCAGCTCCGGGCTGGGGCTCTCGCCCAGCAGGGGGCTCAGGGTGTCCATGACCAGCCCCCAGCCCGACCAGAGGATGAAGGCTGCCACGGCCACGCCCATGATGCCGTCCAGCCGCGCCCAGCCCGTCAGGCTGCAGACCACAGTGGAGATCAGCACCGCGCCGGTGGTCAGCACGTCATTGCGGCTGTCGGCGGCGGTGGCCATCAGGGTCTCGGAGCCGATGGTGCGGCCGATGGTGCGGTTGAAGCCGCTCATCCAGAGCTTGACGAGGATGGATGCAACCAGCACGCCCACGCTCAGCCAGCTGAACGCCACGGGGGTGGGGTGGAACACCTTGACCACCGACTCCTTGAGCAGGGAAAAGCCGATGCCTAGGATGGTCACGCTGACCACCAGACCGGCCAGATATTCATAGCGGGCGTGGCCATAGGGATGCTCGGCATCCGGGGCCTTGGCGGCCAGCCGGAAGCCGATGAGGCTGACCACGTTGGACGAAGCGTCCGAGAGGTTGTTCAAAGCATCCGCCATGATGGCGATGGAACCGAACAGGGTGCCTGCCAGCAGCTTGCCCAGGCAGAGCAGCAGGTTGCAGGCCATGCCCACACCGCTGGCAAGGTTGCCGTAGGCCGTGCGGGTAGCAGGATCCTGGGGATCATTGGGATGCCGGATGAACCGGCGGATCAGGAATTGCGTCATATCTATCTTTCATCTCCAGAGGTACGTTCAAAAAATACGACTTAGGTATAGTATAGCACCCAGCTTTACCGTTGTGAAGCGTTCACCCATGAAACTGCGGCTTGTCAGGCGGCAGTTTTGTGAATTTGCTTCTTGTTGTAATCAAAAAAGAGCTGCCGCGCGCCCCTTTGCCAACACTTTGGTTGGCAGAGAGCGCCGCAGCAGCCCCTTTTACAGTTCCGTCAGGGGAACTCAGACATTCTTGGCAGAGGGCTTGCTCAGATCCACGCCGCGGATGATCTTGCGCACGGGCAGGATGCTCTTGGCGTTCATGGACAGCTCGTCCACGCCCATCCGCAGGAAGGTCTCGGTGAGGGCGGTATCCGCGCCCAGCTCACCGCAGATGCCCACCCAGATGCCATGGCGGTGGCCCGCCTCAATGGTCATCCGGATGGCCTTCAGCACAGCGGGGTGGTGGGGATCAAAGAAGGGCTCCAGCTTGGCGTTCTGGCGGTCCAGCGCGCAGGTGTACTGGGTCAGGTCGTTGGTGCCGATGGAGAAGAAATCGCACTCCTGGGCCAGATCGTCCGCCACCAGAACTGCGGCGGGGGTCTCGATCATGGTGCCCACCTCGATCTTGTCGCTGAACTTCTTGCCCTCGGCGGTCAGCTCTGCCTTGCACTCCTCCAGCACGGCCTTGGCATCCTGCAGCTCCCGCAGGCTGGTGATCATGGGGAACATAATGCTCATGTTGCCGTAGGCAGAAGCGCGCAGCAGGG
>OMCT01002263.1_pt1 | contig 10031 bp, 7 predicted proteins | sample 1674301 | NCBI WGS metagenome assembly OMCT01 (sample SAMEA103958158, study PRJEB25191) | human gut metagenome
CAGTGCCAGCTCGCGCGAGGGCACCAGCACCACCGCCTGCACTCCCTGAACATCGGGCCTCAGCGAACCGACCAGCGGCAAAAGGAAAGCCAACGTCTTGCCCGACCCCGTAGGCGAAAGCAATACAAGGTTGCGACTGGCAGCATACGCCTTACGGGCAGCTTCCTGCATGGGGTTCAGCTGCTCAATGTTCAAGTGTTGAAGAATGTCCTGAAGTTCCATATGGCAAATAGGTATTTACATAAAAAACGGCCCAAAAATAATGTTTTTTTCGCATACGCCCACCATCTCCAACCAACTTACAGAAGAATCTTAAAACCGAAACGCAAACAAACCAGACTCCCGGACTTTGCAGTCAAAACCCGTGGACTTTGCAGGCAAAAGCCGTGGACTTTTCGGACAAAACCCGAGGACTTTGCAGCCAAAACCCGACGGAATTGCAGGCAAAACTCGTCGGCATCGCCTTCTGTCCGCACAACGACGAAGCACCGGTTGGCTGCATTATCCGCCCATGCCGTGCCACATTTTTCCTCAGTTAGGGAAAAAAATCTCGCTAACCGGGAAAATATTTTTTCCTAACTGGGAAAAAATAAGGGGTATTCTTACAAGATTCCGTGTCTGCCTCACCCCTGTTTTTCGAAACGACAAAAACGATGAGAGAATAACAAAAAAGCATTGCTCCAGCCCGAACGCAACATGCCACCATTATGCACTTCGGAACCCGAGCAATGCTTTATACTTATTGAAACAAGTATCTTCAGCTATCTTGCAGGAAGACACTCTTGGGATGCTTTACCAGGCCCAGTCGATAAGATTATAACTCTCCTCGACAGGACTTTCAACATCGTCCGGTAAATTACAGAAGAAATCAATTCCTGTTTTTTGTTCCAATTCATCGATGCTGAGGACATAAGCTTGTAACTCTTCTACTGTTGGTTTTTCGGGAAGATTTTCGCTGTGTTCAACCCAAAATCCTATCGCATGATAGGTATCGCCTTTCTCAGATAGAATAGCCATGAAATAATACTTCGGGCATGCCAGATTGCCTTTGGTAAATCCATTTTCATCCGTGGTGGGATAAAGTCCGTCTCCTCCCTTCTTTTCACCGGTAAAGTTCACCATCAACTGATCCAAGGAAGCTCCCTTGGTTACATGTACCTTGTCATACACATTAGGAATTGAACGTCCCCAATTTTGGATAACTTTTTCAAGAGCCTGCCAATAGCCTTGGTTGAAAGAAGCCAACTGTGGAGACATATTGCTGAAATAAAACGTCTGTTGGTTGGCATCCAACGAATAGACCCGATCCTCTGACGCACACAAGTGCCCTCTGTCAAATCCGTCATTCTTATGATTATCGTTTGAAGTCTGCATCTCGGTGGGCAATTCTGGATCTACATCCCAAGCATCAGTCCGACTAACCAAATCCTTGCAAGTGACATCATCGAACGAAAAAGCGACCCATGCAGCATGATTCTTCGAGGCATCCCACTCCAAGGCGTAATTGAATACGTCGGTTCCGGCATAAGTGGCGTAATGATCTACATAATGGTTGGCAACATTCAAAGCCGGTATTTCAAAATTTGTAACAGAAGTTTTATCATAACCCAAGTTGGCATTCTGATTACGATTCTGTGTGTCACCAAGTACATACTCTACAGATACATTATTGCCACTGATATCGGCTACCCTCATCTTCACGTATTTATACTCCAAATACGAAGCATACTTCACCCAATAGGTTCTTCCAGCAACGATATCGGCATTCTTCTGCCAAGATAAATTGGAAGGCATGCCGGTCATCTCGTCAAGACGCGACTCCGAAGCCGAAGCAAATTCGTACATATTGCCAACGAACTGCTTGTTCATAATATAAAACGGAGCATCGAAACCGTCCGGTTGAAAAACAGAGAAACCTTGAGTACTACTCTCGTACCCCTTAAGTACGAGAGTAGTTGCATTTTCTTGTGTAGTTTCAATATAACCATTAGGGATGTCGTTATACTCATCACAAGATGCAAACATCAACCCTACGGTAAAGAAAAACGCAAATAACTGTTTTTTCATAATCATTCAGCGTTTTCAGATTCACGTTCACGAACCTTCAGGTTCATAATTTCCCACGTCGGAGCAGCCGTTGCATCACTATTGTACTGGAATGCTATATATACTGTCTGTCCCACAAATGCACTCAAATCAATAGCATCTATTGTCACAAAATCCCATGTTTGTCCATCGGACCAACCGGTGACAGTCAATGTAGTCCAATCACATGCAGTCACATCCCCTTTATAATTGGATGAAATCTTCACCTTCATATAATCTTCGAGGGGTGCATTGTTCAGATAGCGGTGCGCTTCATCAAATATCATCTCAGGTGCCACAGCCTTCTTGAAGTTGACAGCCGGTGATATCAGCCAGCTTTCAGCTACATTATTCGTGTTGTTATAGTATGCTGACGCCTTCCATCCATAAGTAGAAGTATTCTGCCATACATAATTTAATCCACCTAAGTTTACATTTTGCACTGTAAATCCACCTTCACTTCCCAAGAATGTCTCATCAATATAAGTACTCATCTGAGCAGAGAATACTCCATTCTCTTTCACGAAAGTAATGGTAGTCGGTTCATAATCCAACGTAGCACTCCAACCTGCTTGGAATGTATATTCGGTTACTACAGGTTTATCGGCACTTTCATTGTAAATCACTGCCACACGGTCGCCTTCTATGGCATACGGATATGTTCTGCTTAAATAAATAGGAATAACCGTTTCAGGGTCAGCGATTGCCTCACTTCCCAATGAAGAATATACTGACGGATCGACAACAGCCACCTTGGCATCACTATTACTGTAAAGTTGCCAGTTATTGTCGTTATATACATACAGAGCCGAAGCATTGGCCTGAACATCCGCACGAGTCGTAGCCATGCGAGTCACTGCTCCAGAACCGTCTTCTGCAACTTCCTTGAACAGACACACATCCCAATACAGAGATTGTTCCTTTACCTTAACATTTTTAATCTCCCATGTCGGAGCTGCTTCTTCAGTGCTCTTGTATTTAAAAGCTACATATACTGTCTTACCTTTATAAGCACTCAAATCCATGGCACCACTATTGTAAAAATCCCAACTATTGCCATCCGACCAGTTGTTCACCTTCAGTTCCGTCCATGTAGCAGTAGCCACATCACCAGCATAGTCATCTGAAACCCAAACTGTCATATAGGCCTCAGGTGTACCATTAAAGTAACGACAAGCAGCATCAAACGTCAGTTCGGGAACCGAAGCTTCCGCCAAGTCAATAGCCGGAGAAACAAGCCAACTTTCAGCAGGCTTATTACCGCCTACATAAGCTGATCCTTTCCAATAACCATATTTAGAGTCAAACTTCCACACGTAAGTGGAACCTTCGGGAAGCGTCACATCAACCGGGGTAAAACCACCGTCGCTTTCAGTGCCAATAGCAGACAGATATTCCTTTGCCTCATACTTGGAAGCTGCGTAAGAGCCATATGAATAAGACCCGTTAAACAATGTCAGCTTAACCGTTTTCCCTTTTTCCACATTCTGAATAGCAAAAGTACCATCACCGTTTGCATTGAACAGCCATGCTCCTCCTTCTGTAGGAAGTGAAGTTGTCACATTGAAACTGTCATAAGAACCCGACATATAAAGGTACTGTCCCCATGTATTCTTCAACGCATAACCGTCAGCAGTTTTTTCCACAGTTATCACCTGCTCAGCTCCGTCATCACCAGAAATGACACCGTCTGTCACAGTAATGGCCTCAGGATACATATAACCATAGTTATAGCTTTCTTTCTGCAACTTTCCAAAAGGATAATAATTACCGTCCTGTCCCTTTGCTGCAATCACATAGTTGGCACCTTCTTCAAATTCATCGACTAATTGATATACCACAGGAACAGTGGTTCCACCACCCGTACTCGGTTCTGTTTCAGAGTAAGCATAGTTCACCACTTTCATGTCACCATCCTGTGCGTCCTTCACATTAGCACTCAGCAAGGCAGGAATCTTAGATATGGAAGCTGGCGACAGAAAAGAAGCCTTGATATAATCACCCCACACTGTTTCGTAATCAGCAGAGCTCAAGTTATATATTGAAATATTCTTGAAATCGGCCAAATAACCAGAAGGTTCTTTATAAACATTGGCAGTAACGACAAAACGTGAACCGTTGTCTGCCTCAGGATATAAATTGCTAATGAATGCCGGCAAGTAATCTTCAGCCGGAGCTAACGTTGTGAAATACTTATCTGTTCCAACCTTTTTCAATGCTTCCACAAAAGAGCCCGTTTCCGGATCTTTGGACAAAGCCAATTCCTGATTAGCCGATAAGCCGGCCACAGTACCATAATCGCTGTCAGCCAATGTGAAAGCCGAATTCTTCACGTCCGTAATCGAACTGTCCAAATTGAACTGATCGTTAAAATCTTCACATGCCGTCAGAAAAGCCAGCGATGCTAACGATGCAAATATTATTTTTTTCATAAACTGATTTCTTTAGCTAATTAAAAGTTTACTTTCAATCTCAAGCTGTATGTACGGCCGAATGCATAATAGCAATATATATTATCGGCAGTAGCTTCCTGCAAGGAAGAAGATGAAATGGTATTGGGATTGTAAGCTTTTGAGATATACTGATAATTCAGCAGATTGTTAATATTACCCGAGAGCACAGCATCCAACTTACCCAATTTAAAACGATAGGAAGCATTCATGTCAATCTGACTTGCAGCAGGAATTTTCCACGGATCCAATACACTAACCTCTTTACCCAAAGAAAGATTGCTTCCTGACAAAGAATAATAAGCATAATTTCGTCCATAATAAGTCCAGTCAGCACCTACACGAATGGACTTGTTCACCTTAAACGTTGCTCCCAAAGCTGCAGTCGTCTGCGCAGAACCACCAACACGAACTCCCTTCAAATTAATAGAAGCAGATGCATGATCAGCAGCACCTATAGTAGTTGCCTCTCCTGTGGCAGTCAAAGGAATACCATGTGCATCGTACGCATAACCGGTGGCATTGCTGTCCCACTTCCAGTCACCAATAGACAACATACCAGTCAGTTCGAGCCAATCCAACGGATTAACCTTCACATCCAGTTCAACTCCTTTATGGAGTGCATCTACACCCGTCATGTTCATGTAATACTCCATCTGATTATCCAACGTACCACTCTTGGTCATGGTCTTATCAATCCATTTTGTATAATAAGCATTCAGGTTAGCCGTTAACCAACTGTTGCGGAAACCATAACCCAATTCAAATGAAAGAACCTTCTCGTTTTTGGCATTTTCGTTAATGGCATGACTACTTTTAGCCTCCATAAATGCACCATATGAAAATTTTGGAGCACGACTAATGTAGCCCAAATTGAAGAATACATTATGATTTTCAGTTAAGTTATAGTTAGCCCCCCCCTTTGCTGTGAAACCTAAAAAGCTCACCTTATCTGATTCGGCATGCGCTTCATCATAATAAAAACGGTCATAACGCCAATATGTAGTATTAGATAACGATCCAGCCACAAACGTAGAAAGTTTATCACGATTGTATTCTGCCTGGAAGAAGGCACCTTCCTGCATTACAAAGCCATCATAATCGCGATAGACAACATCGCCTACACCCAATTTCTGATAACGCCACGAAGAATTGGAAGCATTGATATTGTTCTCAACACTAACATCTCCACGTGAAGAATCGATGAAATAACTGCCTCCAAATAAATCTGAAATTTCATTTGTATGAGTTCCTTTATAATAACGAAAATCTATACCACCATAAAAATCGATGTATTCGCCAAATTTTGTAGTATAGGTCGATAACAAACCGTACCAGTTGTGGTAGTTCTTGGACTGACTCATTACTAACATAGATCCATGCTCGCTGGCAGCATTGATATCCTGAATGGCACCATAATCAAATGTTCCGTCACTTTTCCGGAATTTAGTCTGTAAAGCTCCATAATATGTACCATTCCAATCACGATAAGAATATCCGTAATCTTCATTTCCTTGACCAGAATTACCATATCCCCGTCCGATAGAAACATACGCAACCGTACTCAAGGAAGAATTTCTGTTAATCTGCCATTGATGATTCAAACTGATCTGTGGTTTGTGATAAACATTATAATCTACACTTTGACGCTGGCCATTGTTGTCAAAGCCGTAAGTAGCATTATATTTATAGTTCTTCACTCCATAGACTTTCTCCGACATTTCCCAGTCCTTAATGGTCATAGCACCAGTACGCTGGTAATGTTTCTGCGGGGCACCAAAAGCAGTCAACGTCAACTGATGTTGATCGTTAATTCGCTTTGATATACTCAAGAAATAATTATAGCCTTCAAAATCAGCTCCCTGAACATAGCCGTTACCCCAAGTCTTGGCGCCCAATAAAGTCATTGACCACCCGGTTTTGGAGAGACCAGTAGATGCACTGAACAGCATTTTGTTCATTCCATCATTACCAACCGAATATGAGATTGTTCCTCCTTGTTTACTCTCCAATCCCTTGGTAATAATATTAATGGTTCCACCAACAGAAGGAGCAGAAACCTTAGATGCTCCCAAACCGCGCTGAGTCTGCATTGTACGAGTAACATCAGTCAAACCAGCCCAATTGGACCAATAGACACCTCCCCACTCCATATCATTCATTGGCACGCCATTTACCATCACAGCAATGTTACTATTCTCAAAACCACGCATGTAAATTTCTGAGTCACCATATCCACCACCATCTTTGTTAGCATGAACACCAGGAGTTGATTTTAAAATCTCAGGAAATTCCTGAGTTCCCAGTTTTTCTTCAATGAAGCTCATAGGGACACTGGAAACAGCAACCGGAGTTTTACGGGCAACTGCTATCGAAGAAGTAATAACCACATCACTTAACATCTGCGTATCCGATTCCATCTTAACAACCCCTAAATCAACAGAAGCACCCTTCTGTGTGATTTTCTGCTTCAGATCCTTGTAACCTACGTACTTGAATACCAATGTAGCATTCGGAGCAACGCTTTGCTGGAAATAACCATCGATGTCGGTTACCGAACCTTGCGTAGTACCTTCTACCATTACGGCAGCTCCCACTAACGGTTCACCTGTTTCCGAGTCAACAAGCTGACCTTTTACTGTTGTCTGAGCCATCGCATACGAGCTGATCACAGACATTACAGCAACTAACAGGAAATGAATTAGATTTCTTCTCATAATCCTTCTTTTAGTTAATAGATAGTGTTAATTAAACATTAATTTATGTTCCGAGTTGCAAATATAACTAATTAAAATTAGATTTATATTACAACTATGCTACTTTTTTTAAGCTATAGAAAGACATTGCAAACGCCTTTCAGCAAATATTTTCCTTCTGTTTGCACTGGAGATTTCAATCTGTAAGCGAACAGCAGAAATATTATACATTTTAACACGAAAACAAAGAAGCTAAGAACTTTCTATTAAAAAACGAAGGAGAATGAAAAGGCATGCCCCTTTATTGCAGAACCACAAAAAAAGCCTCACCGCCCCAGGTCACCCAGATCCTTATAAACGCAAAAAAGGTGGAAGAACCCGTCTCCCACCTTTCAAACCTATCGATACAAATGCTCATTTCAACTGCTCTGCCACCTGCTTCAACAGATTGTTGGCATTATCCAACATTTTCTTTTGAGCCGGTTTGTCAGCAGACAACAGCGGAACGAGTTTTTCCAAATATACTTTAGCTTCTTTGAAGTCTTTGTCAGCCTTGGCAGCCTCTTCATCGTATTTTGCACGATCGGAAGAAGCCAGCGGAGTAGCTTTTCTCAGGATAGTTGCACCATTATTGAAATACAATGCGCCCAAACTGTACAATGCATTCACATTGTTTTCCTGGAAAGCCAAAACTTGTTTGTAAGCTTCTTCAGCTTCTTCTATCTTACCGGCTTTCTGAGCAGTGATACCGGCGTTGATATAATAGTTAGAATACAGCTTGGTCAATGTCTTGTTGCCGGGAGCAGCTTCCAAACCTTCTTTCAATGTAGCTACATACTCATCGTTTTTCTTTAAGTCTTTCAATGCACCGGCTTTTCCGATGTATGCATTGGCCAGATTATATTTCTTCTGAACGGCAATATCGAAATACTTAACGGCTTCGGCTGGTTTCTTGATTTTATCGGCACATACACCACAATTATAGGCAATAACAGAGTCCTGATTATTGGTTTGTGTCAGATAAGTGCTGAATTTTGTGTAAGCTTCCTGGTAGTTCTTTGCTTCAAGGGCGGCTTTACCTTCATTGATCAGTTTTACAGGATCTGCAGCTTCCTGCGCAAAAAAAGTAGTTGCTGCACAACAAAGTGCAAGAGATAAGATTAATTTTTTCATATGCTTTAGTTGTTTATAAATCGACTTCTCAAAGGTAACAGACAGAAAGCAGTCATCAAAACCTTTTTAACTTTTTTGAGTTTTTTACGATAGTTGTAACAAATGTTACACAATGTAAAATTGTCACGGAAAACATAAAAAAAAGTGGCCACGCACATTTATTCAACGTTCGTGACCACTTTTCAATCATCATACACCTACCACTTTCGTGAGGCATATGACTTAATTACCGGAATATTACTTAATGTCGATTACCTTTTTCGATTTAGCTTTCTCTTGCTCAGTGAACTTAGGCAACTCGATGTTCAACACACCGTTTTCTACATGAGCAGCGATTTGTTCTTTATCTACATCGTCGGGCAGAATCATTGTCTGCTGGAACTTAGAGTATGAGAACTCGCGACGCAAATAGCGGCCTTCCTTCTTATCCTCGTCCTTGCTTTCATTCTTCTTCTCCATTGTGATGACCAAGTTGTTATCTTCGTCGATATGAACGTTGAAATCATCCTTTGTCATACCAGGAGCAGCCAACTCGACTCTGTATTCTTTTTCTGTTTCGAACACATTGATGGCAGGAGCAGTTGCATTTGCTTTTTCCATCCAATCGTTATCAAAAAAGTCATTAAAAATACTCGGTAACCAATTTTGATTTCTTCTAACAGGCATCATAGTTGTAATCTCCTATATTATAAGTTTAACATTCAATTTATTCTGAACGCCTGCCCAAACTCCTCAGGCGCTTTCTTCAGGAACACCCTTTCGGGAAGTTCCCTCGGTCTTTCGCCCTCGGCTTCCGAACCGTCGTTCGCCATAGATATGGCAAACTCCGTGCCAATGGATTTTTGATGCCTTTATTGACAATATGTCACAAAAACAATGACTATTCTACTTGTTTTATGACATTTTGTAATCAAACAAATTCAAATAAAAGTTTCAAGTCAGTTTAAAACGGATCCTCCAACGTTTATCTTCTTCGTTCCAATCGTGACTGATGATTTTAAAAGTTCCGATTTCGGACGTATTGGCAACATGTGTGCCAATACACAAGCATTCGTCATAGTCGCCCACCTTGACAATACGTACCGTCTGCGATGCATCGTCGGGCAAACGCTTCAAATCGAAACGCCCTTTTGCCTCGTCTTGCGAAATAAATTCAGTTGTGACGGGCAAGTGGCGTCCTATTACTTCGTTCACCGCATCTTCCAAACGCTTCACATCGTCTTCTGTCGGACAGTGTTCGAGCCGGTAATCCAATTTACTCTTCTTCCGTTCAATATGTGCCGACACCGATCGTCCGCAACCAAACAGACGGATCATTGTCTGATTTACAATATGTTCGCAGGTATGCATGGGTGGATATTCCTGTTTGTTGTGCTCGTTGAGCTGCAGCTGCTGTTGTTCTTCCATCCTTTTTTCTTCGTTTTAAATGATATTAATGATAAAAAAATAAGAGTGTGCCAAAGATAGCCATAATTACCTTATTATTCTGTTGACAACTCCACCAAATCCTTACACAAGAATATTTTTATCGAGAAAGTTTTGCAGATTTCATAAAAAGACGTACCTTTGCACCGCAATTAAGGATGGTTCCGTAGCTCAGCTGGATAGAGCAACGCCCTTCTAAGGC
>OMCT01002264.1_pt1 | contig 10026 bp, 3 predicted proteins | sample 1674301 | NCBI WGS metagenome assembly OMCT01 (sample SAMEA103958158, study PRJEB25191) | human gut metagenome
TTTACAAATCAATCTGACTCGTGCCCTTCGCCGTGGGGCATTTCAGCCCCGTGTAATTGGCATTACCCAATTGCAGACTACTATGGCACGGCTGACTTCCTGTATTCTTCATTGTGCTGTAACACTCCAAATACAGGCTCTCAAACGTTCCCAAATCTCTATCCTTGTGGTCAATAGACCGTTGAAACCCTTAGGCCGCTACCTTACACCGGGAGAACCTAACCACACTTTGAATCACAGTTGTTGTGTGGTTCCGCATGAATATTTCATTTCATGGGGCATATACGGAAAAACCAGCCGTATCTGCTTTCTCCAATCTTCATCCTTTCGGATGCCAAGCACTCTTACGATGCTGCATAGCTTTCACTACTGGATAGCCATAGGTTTCGGAAGCCCGCACCATTATTATCCATGCCTTTCGGTTTAGGTTTTCAGGTTACGACTTCACCACGCTTTGTACCCTGTCTATTTACAGATAGACAACGCACAGTGGAGTATTGGCTCTCGTACTGCCTGCGGTTTGACAGACCGCTGTGGGATTTCTCCTTTCCGGCATTGATTCTGTACGGCAGAGGAATTTCGCCTCTGAATTTGAGATTTGAGTTCTCTACGATATTTTCTTGATATATCAAGTGCTATCGCATGGTGCTTTTCGTCATAGCTGTCTGCTACGACTTATGCACAACGTTTCGCACGGTTCTTAAAATAATGCGATTCGTCAATGAAGATGCGGTCAACGCCCAATTCCTCAAAGGTGACCACATCGTCCTTGCGGCTCTGGTCATTCAGCTTGTCGATCTTGGCTTGCAGGCCCTTCTTGGTTTTCTCCATCTGTTTGATCGTGAAATTCTCCGCTTTTTCTCGCTTGGCTTCGGAAATGCCCATCATGATTTCGTCGATCTGCTGTTCAAGAATGGCCCGCTGGCGGTCTACGCTCATAGGGATCTTCTCGAACTGCGAATGCCCGATGATAACGGCATCGTAGTCGCCGGTGGCGATCCTACCACAGAATTTCTTGCGGTTTTTGGTTTCAAAATCCTTACGGGTAGCGACAAGGATGTTCGCTGCCGGATAGAGCTGCAAAAACTCAGTGGCCCACTGCTCTGTCAGGTGGTTGGGCACCACAAAAAGAGATTTCTGACACAGGCCCAACCGCTTTGACTCCATCGCCGCCGCGACCATCTCAAACGTCTTACCCGCACCGACAACATGCGCCAGCAGCGTATTTCCGCCGTAGAGAATATGTGCTATGGCATTAACTTGGTGCTTGCGGAGCGTGATCTCCGGGTTCATGCCTGAAAAGCTGATGTGACTGCCCTCATACTCACGGGGACGGTTGCTGTTGAACAGAATATTATAGGTCTTACAGATAGCCTCGCGCCGGTCAGGGTCTTTCCAGATCCACTCAGCAAAAGCGTCTTTAATGAGTTCCTGCTTGCTCTGCGCGATGGCTGTCTCTTTCTTATTCAGAACGGCGATTCTCCGACCATCCTCATCATATTGATAGTCAAAAATCCGAACATCTTTCAGATTCAAGGTGTCCTCAATGATCTCATAAGCGTTGATTCGTTTGGTGCCGTAGGTACTGATGGCCTTCACATTGCCGCGATCCTTGCTTTTACCTTCAATGCGCCACTCGCCGGTGATACCGGAATAGTGGACCTTTATGCTCCATTGTGCGCTGCGGGGTGTGCCCAGCGTTTCAAAGATAAACCGGCGCACATAGTCGGTGTCCAGCCATGTAGCGCCCAGCCGGACGGAGATCTCGCTGGCAGTGAGGTCGGTGGGCTGCACCTGCGCCAATGCCTCGGCGTTGATCTGATACTGCGGGTCCTGTTCTGCCTTACCTTGGGCAACCGCCAATTTCTGACGCACATTGCCGGAAAGATACTCGTCCGCGGGCAGGTATTTCTCATGCCCATCGTTTTCGCCGGTGTAAGCGGGGTTCAGGAACACCACGCCGGTCAACTCAGAAAACAGCGTCTCCTCGTCCTTGCCGGTGAGCCTGCCCATATAGTCCATATCCACATGGGCCTTTTCGCCAATGGACAGCGCCAGCGCCTCCACCGCTGTGTCTACCTTTTCAGCGGGTTTGTGACTGCGGATGGTGCGCTTGGTGAACAGGTCCGCCTTCCTTTTCAGGTTCCGGTCCTCGTCCAGAATTTCCAGTGAACACAGCAGGAAGTAGGAGCTGTCCTGATCGAAGGCGATGGCGTTGCCGCGGGAGTTGATGAGTCCGTATTTCCGGGTAAAGGCATCGTAGAGGGCATTCAGCTTGGCTTGCTGCGCCTTGATTTCTTCATCGGGATAGTCCTCGGTCTGGTATTCCAACAGCGTCCGCACACAGTCCCGCAGCTCGATCATGCCGCGGATTCTGCTCTCTGCCGTCTTGGATACCTCCACCGGGTTCATGCGGCTGTTTTCCCGATAATAGATCTGACCGTCCACCAGTGTATAGGAGAAGTTGCGGACGGCAGGATCGGCCTCAATGGAATGATCCTCGCCCTCCAGTTCTTCCTCCCGGTCATAGGCGGTGATCTCGCCGTGGATATTTTGAACAGCTTCCGCCAGCAGCGCTTCCAGCGGCTGCTCCAGGTACGGCTCACAGGTAGGCGTGGGGCCGAACGGTCCGGACACCATCTTCATCTCGCCCAAAATCATATCCGGGTGGTCGATGAAGTAGCTGTTCATCTGAATGCCGTTTTCATCGGTGGCGAGATGCACCCATTCCGGTGCGTCGTCGCGGACTCCATATTCTTCGCTTCCAGCTTGCGCCGAAAGCTCATCCATTCCGTCGCTCCTCCTTTTCCCACCAAATCCGCGATTTGGCGGGAGCCCTATTGCCACCATTCGTTCCCGCTTTTGGAGGAACAGAATGTCTGAAACCACCTCGGTGCCCGCCGCGGCCTTGAACGCATTGTTGGGCAGGCGGATGGCCCCCAGCAGCTCCGAGCGCTGCGCGATGTATTTTCGCGCGCTGGCGGTGCGCTTGTCCATGGTGTAGCTGGAGGTCACAACGGCGATAACGCCGCCCGGTCTGACCTGGTCCAGCGCCTTGGCGATGAAATACTCATGGATGGGGAAATTCAGCCGGTCATAGCGTTTGTCCGGCACATGGAACTGGCCGAAGGGGACATTGCCGATGGCAACATCGAAAAAGTTATCCGGGAAGGCAGTTTTCTCATAGCCCTGCACCGCAATACTGCTTTTCTGATAAAGCTGGCGGGCGATGCGCCCGGAGAGATCATCCAGCTCCACGCCGTAGAGCTTGCTGCCGCTCATGCTTTCCGGCAGCATACCGAGAAAATTGCCGATACCGCAGGCAGGCTCCAGAATGTTGCCCTGCGTGAAGCCCATCTGCCCCAGGGCGGCATAGATGCCGCGGATGACCACAGGCGGCGTGTAGAACGCCGTGAGCGTGGATTCACGGGCGGCGGCGTATTCGGCATCGGTAAGCAGTTCTTTCAGTTCAGCGTAACGAGGATTTTTCTCGTCAAAGAAGTCCGCCAGACCGCCCCAGCCCACATACTGTGCCAGCACCGCCTGTTCCTCCGCTGTGGCGGCGCGGTTCTCCGCCTCCACGGTTTTCAGGGTACGGATCGCGTCCAGATTGCGCTGAAAACGCTCCAGCGGCGCGCCCTCTCCGATGTGGTCATCGGTGATGCGGTAGTTCCGGCCATCCGCGTCCAGCGGATAGGCAAGCGCGTTCCGCTTTTTCTTTTTCGGCGGGGTGAGCACCGCAGGCGGCTCGTCCGTCTGCGGCTGCGGCGGGGCCAGCGCAGCGGGGTCCGCCTGCTCCACAATTTTCCGAACAAAGGAGATCGGTTCCGTGCGGAAGATGGGAAAGCCCGTCCCGCCTTCAAAGGTCACATCCCGCAGGGATACATTTTGCGTATGATCGTCTACGCTGTCCACTTCAAACTGCCGCCCATCTATGGTCAAGCGTGTGCCAACGATAACGGGATCGGCAGTTGAAACAGGTTCGGACTGCGGCTGCTCCGGCTTCGCTGCGGTGTTCCTGGACTGCTCCACATAGAGCCATTCCGCCGCTTCCTTTTCGCTGACCGCCTTTCTGACCTGCTCCAGATAATCCTCAGCCTGCCACTCGCTGGGGAAGGTCTCACGGACGCCCTCGCTGTCAACATAAATTTCGTCCCGAATATCGTCCCAGACGGCGTAGCCGTCCTCAGTTTCGATCACGCTGAACCGCTCATAGGCTGGCGGCTGCTCTGCGGCAAGCCGTGCTGCATCCTCTGCGACCTGCTCCACAAAGCTGCGTTCCTGCTGAGGAGCATCATGCCGGTGGTTGAACAGGCTGAAAGTGCCGTCCACATATTCGGAAAGCTGCTCCTTTGTGCGCCGAACGGAGCCATAATAGCGATCATCCTCCGGCAAGCCGTCCAGCCGGGAAGTCAGCGCCGCCAGCATATCCGCAGCTTTGGCCTTGTCCTGAAGCTGCTTTTCAATGATGGGAACGGCATCATAGAAGTCTGTGTTTTTCGGATAGGGGCGCGGAATTTCATCCGGGGCATTATAGAAACCGTTGTAGACGGTTCGAGCCAACTGCCCACGCTCATATTCCGGGATTTTGGCGATAGCATCCTCGCCGGGGAATCGTTTCTGTGCGATCAGGCGCTCATACTCCTTGACCACATTGGGGATGGTCAGATGGACGGTATCATATTTCTTGGAATGGTAGTCCCGTTCGTAGTCCAGCCCTTTGTGTGTCTTGGTGTATCCATACCCCGCGCGGCTGCCGCCGCTGTACTCACCAAAGCTGCCCTTGATGAATTTCTGATGCTCCTCCGGCGTGTGGGGATAGCAGAAGTGAGAATATACGGCCAGTCGACTATCCAGATGGTCGCAGAGGAAAAAGCCGTCAATCTCGTCCTGCGTGATGAACATTTTGCATTGCCGCAGGAAATTCGGCTGTGCGGTGAAGTGGCGCTCCGGCAGGTGCAGACCGTCCAGCACAACGCCGATGCGATGGGTGTTATAGTCAGACAGGCGGAAACGCAGGATGTCCCGATCCACGGCATAAGCGTCGAGGAACGCATGATATTCCTGTGCCAGAATTTGCAGACCGCCCTCTGTCTTTGCGAACGCAACCATATCCTCGTCCAGCTCCGGGTAGCCCTTGTGCTGGTCATGGATGGCCAAAGTCTGTGGGAATAGACCCTGCGCGCGGCCATCTTCGTTTAGGTCGCGGGCCGTCATCAGAAGCGCGTCCATTGCTTCGTGCAGCACCTTGTCCGGGGCCTGCGCCAGCTCGGACGCAGAGAGATAAGTCCCCGCCTCCAGCAGCTCCAGAATGCGAGCCGATGCCTGCTCCCATGTGACCATGGTCTTGCTGTACCCGGTGCGAATGCTGTTCCCTTGGGCGAGGTGGATGCCGTCCTCCAGAAACCACACGGCGTATTTGCGGCCTTCGTATTCAATGCCGCGCCCGTTCGCCCTACCGAACTCCCGGCGCAGAAATGATATATTTTCCGGTTCAGGCCGCTCCCGCATATAGAACACTGCGATGCGCTCCGCACTGTTGGGTTCGTTGCCGCCCGTGCAGAGGGCCAGATCAATGACCTCCTGCGGCACCGTGCGGGCCGGGGCCAGAATGCCGGAGGGCGCATCTGCCGGAGCCTCGTACACCGGAGCGTCGCCGCCCATGTCGAACAGGGCAAGCTGCTCTGCGACGATTGGGGCGTTTTGCAGGCCCAGCTTGATCTTGTATTCGCCCCGCTCGATCAGGCCCTCGGTCATTTCGGTGATGACCGACCATGAAAAAACAGACTCCGAAGTGCGGGAGAGGTAGCTGCCCTCCCACATCAAAAGTCCGTCTTTCTCGGCATGGTAGCCTGTCCGAACACCGTCGGTCAGGACTTCCACCCATATGTCGTTGTAGCTGTTTTTGAGAAATTCCGTCCGTTCCGCAAGATTCTTGTGCGCCTGAAAGTATTCAAAGATCTCCTGCCGCTTGTGCTTGCGCCCGCCGTCGTCCAGCAGATTCGCTTCAATGAGGTGCATATCCAGAAAAGCAGGAAGCTCTGCGGTATTTTGCTGTGCGGTGTCATGTTCCAGCGTAAAGGCTGCGGCCTGTTCCCGCGCTTTTTCGTCCGGATAATCACCGTAGACACGGAGGCACTTGTGTGTTTCGGCGTCATAGACGGCAGCGCCGTCATAGGCAAAACCATCTTCCTCCATCGTACCGGCAACATAGCCCTGCGCCGCGGCCTCCGCTTCTTCCAGCGTTTGATAGTCCAGCTTATCGTCAAAGCCGTTTTCAAAATGGTGATAGGCTGCAACCTGATAGGGTGCGGCCATCTGCGCGGCGTAGCGGTCAATGGCTTCTGCGGTCAGCCATTCCGGTTTTTCCGGGAGGGCGTCATACAGTTCCCGCATTTTTTTGATCTGCGCGTAGACACTGCCTGCCCACAAATGCTTTTCACTCCGGCCACCAGCGCCAAGGAAGTAGTCACAGTCAGCGCGCAGGCGATCCAGCAGCACATAATCTCCGCTGTGATCGACAAAGGCAGGAAGCTCATCACTTCCTGCCTCTGTGGGTTCTTCGGTTGTCAGGCGTAGATCAGGTCGCTGAGCACCAGCTCCTCCGCGCTGTGCCGGAGATTGTTCATCAGGCCCGTCCAGCGCAGGGGATCGGTCGCTTTCAGCTCCTCCGTCACGCCCTCGGCCTGCGCCATCCGCGCCACGGTCTGCTCCACCATCTTCCGCGCGGTCTGCTCGATCTCCGCCAAATGCTCCGTCAGAGCGCCGCTGGTCTTGAGGTTGGTGTAAAGCACTCTGCGGCGCTTCTTCAGGTACGCTCTCCGCAGTTCTGCGTACTTGCCCAGATGCACCTCCGGCATCTGCGGCATCAGCAGGTTCGGCACCTGATAGCCGTTCTGCATCCTGTAAGTGACCTCCATGCTGTTCGCTCCTTTCATGGGGTGTTTCGTGTTGTTCTGTGTGGTCATCATATCTGCTTTTTTCACGGTTTGCAAAAAACTGATCCCGCTGGGCCTGTATGACCGTTCGGCTGATCTCCCGCAGGCCCATCTCCGCGATGTCGCTGGTGGCGATGCCCAGGGCATTGATGGTGGTGGGCGTATTGAATTCATAAACGTGGGCAAACTCATCGGGCGAAAAATAATCGTCTGCCCGTAAGCCCAGCCGGGTCATCAGCATATAGGCCACGCTGACCTCCAGTGCATCCCGATAGAATAACTCCAGATTGAGGTCGTCCAGTTCCTCCAGCAGGCTGTCCTCCCGACACTCCCGCAGGTCTTGCAGGTAGTCCGTGATGTTGTCTGCCACGGCATTGTGGCAGGCAGAGCGCACGGCGTCCGCAAGATTTTCTTTTTCGGTCAGGTTGCCGAAGGTGGCTTCTAAGGTTTCGATGACCTCCGGCTCAAAGGCCGGGTGCATCGTCCAGATGGGCAGCGGACGGGCAAAGCGGGACGCATGGGTGTCCGAAACATCAAAATAGAGCTTCAGGCAGTTTTGACCATCATCACCAAATACGGCAATGCTCTTGGCTCCACGGTTGACCCAGCGGCCAAACTGACGATTCCAGCGCTCCATCTCAAGGACCGCCGTGGCGTCCGGGCGCTGAGCGTAGATCAGAATTTGATCATCGAAGGGGCATTTGTAGTTATAGCAGGCCGCGCGGAGAAAGCCCGTCCAGCTTTGATAGCTGCCGGTAACGCTCTGCACAGTCTGGTCATACAGCTCTGTGATAAGCTGAAATTTGGTTGGCAAGGCTCGCACCTCCTATCTCTCCGGCTCCGCCCGCTTTTTTACTGCAAGCCGGTCATTCTTTTGCTGTTCTTTTTGGGCCTCTTCAAATGGCTTCCGCTGATAGCAATAAATATAAAACTGGTAATCACCTTTAACTGGCGTACAGCGGAGCATATACACATACCGCTTTGTTTTCACCATGAATCCGCAAGAGGGAAGCAACGCACCCTTGATGGCGCAGATCTGCTCATACCGGTTGCAGTAGCGGTTCATGCTGTCGAAGTCCCGCAGCGGGGAGTCCGGCTGTTCCCGCAACCAGTTTATGGTACGGTCAATATCGGCCTTAAACTCAGGCGTATTCAGTGCGTCTTGCTGGTGGGGCCACCATGTTGTGTAAAACTGCTTGCCGCTGCCAAAATCACCACGCAGGTGTCCCACACAGCCCGCAGACTTGTCCTGTTCCTCACTGCGGGAGAAATAGAGAGCGTGCAGCGCAGGCTCATTGACGCTGTAAAAGTCAATGACATCCTTATCACTGGCGGGATATTTCTCCTGAAATTCCGCAAGGGTACGGCATCCGCCATCTTGAAAGGAAAGGCTGCCGTTCTCCAGCGGAATCCACCCATCAATGGGAAGCTGGAACGGCTCACGAGTGAGGACAGTGCCATAGAAGTTGACCATGAGGTTTCGGGCCAACTCCCTCGGTTCTCCCCAATCCTCATCCCCATGTCGCAGCTCGTAGCGATATACGCCCTCCGGCACGGTAGCTTGGTCAATGCGGCATTCTGTAAACAATGCCGGTTGGTCAAAAATTGTGACCTCCTCATAGTGAACTTGATTTACGCCATACCTCATCTGGCTTCACCTCGCTCTCTGTGTTTCTTTTGCACTCTCTGACGTGCTAAAAACTCCGGCACTTCTTGGAAACCGAAGGTATCTGCGTAGTAGGCGGTTTTCTTTCCACCCTGCGTCAGTACCACAATATCGCTTACGGACAGGGAACGCATTCGACGGGCAAAGGGGCGGTGGTCGCTGTTGTGCTTTGCCCATAGATGCTCCAGCGAATTTTCCTTTGCGAACATACCGGCGTAAGAACGCTGATAATCAGCGTTCTGGAGTTTTCCCTTTGCCTCTGCATAAGGCCGGAAACAGTAGTCTACATCAGCGATTGCAGGGATTTGGTAGATTTCATAGGTGCCGATCTCGGCGCTGATTTTCGGCGTTCTGGGAACATAGGTATTGCCGCTGCGTTCCTGCATTTCTGCAAACTCGCAAATATGATAGGCGGAGTTGCCGACGCAGACATGGCAATCGTCAATGTACTTACAGGGCAAAACCATCTTTTCACCGTCAAAGCGGGTAATGACGATGCTTTCCCCGTCCTTGATGGTAAAGAGCGTGTGGTATTCGCTGTCGATGAAGCGGATCATGCGCTTGTCATGGTCAGGGTTTGGAAAGGCGATAACGCCCATGATGTCTACCGGCTCACGGTCAATCATCGTGCTTCACCTCTTTCTTTTTTCGGCGTGGTGCGATTTTGTTCTTGCTGTGCCATGTGATCTTGTTGCTTTTTGTATTCATCACCTGCTCGTTTGCAGAAATCTTCAATAGCGGCGGCACGATAGCTTCTGTAATGTCCCCAAAAGTAATTGGGTGGGCCATCTCCATCATTTTTGCAATTGCGCACCCATGTCACAAACGGATCAGGGGCTTTATCACATTCACCTATGGCAAACTCGGCATTACCCACACGGACACGCGCCGTAATTTGATAGTCGGCGTTGATGATCTTGCCCACCACATAGCTGCCATGCTCCAACTCCATCGTACAGCTTCCGTTTTTCGCAAAGGTTACTTTTACCGGCATAACCGGAACGCCGCACACTAAATCCGGCTGCATGATAAACTGTGTGTTCATGCCCATCAGTTCATTGGGGAGTTTGTCCATGGGCAGATAAAAATGCTGCTTGCCCATGATCTCATAGCGCAACAGGAAACTGCTGACGGGATAGTACACGCTCATGATTGGGTCTTTGATATGGCCTTGGACGATGTTGGAATTCACATATCTTGCGTTGTCCAAATACCATTGCGGGTTTGCGCCTGGTGTATTCCAGCCGAACATGGAGCCTGCCAGCATTGCCGCTTCCTGAATATCCGTAATGCCGCGCCGCACATTATGGCTGCTGGCGATCTCGCGGTTTTCCTCGCGGTTTCCGGTATCCCACTCAGAGGGATAATAGCCGCGCTCACCATGTCGGATGATAATAAGCTGACCGCTGGACGGCAGAACGG
>OMCT01002267.1_pt1 | contig 10020 bp, 7 predicted proteins | sample 1674301 | NCBI WGS metagenome assembly OMCT01 (sample SAMEA103958158, study PRJEB25191) | human gut metagenome
CCGCTCGCCTGAAGGCTCGGGAGGGATTTCCTCCAAAGTCGGAAATCCTGACGGACAGACAGGAACAACAAAAAAACAAGTGATATGGCAACAGAAAACAACCCTAAAAAGAGAAGGACGGCAGGCAGAAAGCCCAAGAGTGATCCCGCCGTTTTCCGCTACGGCATCAAACTGAACTCGGAAGAGAACGGGAAATTCGAGCTTCTTTTCGAGCAGTCGGGATTTTCCCAACGGTCGAAATTCATCAAGTCCATGCTTTTCGGACGTGAAATCAAGGTGGTAAAAATCGACAAGGCAACGATGGATTACTACATCCGGCTGACCAATTTCTACCACCAGTTCCAGGCGATAGGCAACAATTACAACCAGACGGTAAAGGCTGTCAAGAGCAATTTCAGCGACAAGCGTGCGCTTGCCTTACTGTATAAATTGGAGAAAACCACGATGGAATTAGTGGTTCTCAGCAGGCAGATCATCGCGCTGACCCGGGAATACGAGGAGAAATACCTGAACCGTAACCGTCAATCCCTATAAGTTATGGTAGCGAAAATCAACCGCGGCGCATCGCTCTACGGGGCGATAGCCTACAACCAGCAGAAGGTCGGCGATTCCCATGCCCGCATCATTTCCGGCAACCGGATGATTGCCGACATCACGGACAGTCCCGAGCGTCTGATGCAACGGACGATGTGGGCGTTCGAGAGTTACCTGCTCGCCAACAGGAACACGGAGAAACCCATCCTGCACATCTCGCTCAACCCGTCTCCCGAAGACAAGCTGACGGACGCGCAATTTGCCAATCTGGCAAAGGAGTACATGGATAAAATGGGGTACGGCGACCAGCCGTACATTGTATATATGCACGAGGACATCGGCCGTCGGCATATCCACATCGTTTCCACCTGCGTGAACGAGAAAGGCGAAAAGATAGATGATGCCTACGAGTGGAACCGTTCGATGAAAGCCTGCCGGGAACTGGAACGGGAGTTCGGGTTAAAGCAACACGCGGACAAGAAGGATGAACAGCTCGGCATTTACCTGAAAAAAGCTGACTACACGCAAGGCGACCTGAAACGGCAGGTATCCAATATCCTCAAAAGCGTCTTCACGGCCTACTGTTTCCAGACATTCGGCGAGTACAGCGCCCTGCTTTCCTGTTTCAACATCGAAGCCAAACAGGTCAAGGGGGAACACGGGGGCGTTCCCTACACGGGCATTGTCTATGCCGTTACGGACGACAACGGCAAGGCGGTCAGCGCACCCATCAAGTCCTCGCTTATCGACAAACGTTTCGGGTATCAGGGGGTGGAGAAACGGCTCCGATACAACACCGGGGAGTTCAAGGCGAAGAAATGGCAACCGAAAATCCGGAACGATGTGGCACTTGCCATGCACGGCTGCATGGGCAGTAAGGAAGCGTTCACGGAGCTGTTGCGTGAACGGGGCATCGACACGGTTTTTAGAACCAACGATGAAGGCCGCATCTACGGGGTCACGTTTATCGACCATAACAACAAGGAGGTGTACAACGGTTCCCGGTTGGGAAAAGAATTTTCCGCCAACGTGTTCGAGAAACTATTCCGCTCTCCGGAAGATGCCGTCCTGCCGCAAGCCCCCTTGTTCGGCGAGGATATGCAGTCGCTCCGCTCCGGTGACATGGAGAGTTCCATCGAGCAGGTCTTCGGCATGTTTTCTTTCGATGCCAACGGTGCTGACGCGCAAGAGGAAGCCCTCGCGCGAATGCTGCAAAAGAAGAAAAAGAAAAAACGCCGTTCACGCGGCCTTTGAAACCCGATTATTCATTCAATTAAAATCTACGATTATGCAACAAGAAGACGACATTCGCGGATTGGCCAAGACAATGGAGTTCATGCGGGCCGTATCCATCCTGTTTTTAGTGATTCATGTGTACTGGTACTGTTATCAGGCATTTTCCGACATGGGTATCTCCATCGGAATTGTGGATAAGATCCTGCTGAACTTCCAACGGACTGCGGGACTGTTCAGGAGCCTTCTATTGACAAAGGTATTCGCGCTCATATTTCTCGCCCTTTCCTGTCTGGGCACGAAAGGGGTCAAGAACCGGGATATGACCTGGAATAAAATTTATGCCTTCTTTCTCGGCGGGCTGGTGCTGTTCTTCATGAACTGGTGGATGCTGGAACTGCCGGTATCTTCCATAGCCAAGGCCGGACTGTACACGGCAACGCTCACGACCGGATATATCCTGATGCTGATGGCCGGCGTGTGGGTAAGCCGTATGCTGAAAAACGACCTGATGGATGACGTGTTCAACATGGAGAATGAATCATTCATGCAGAACACCGTCCTGATGGAAAACGAATACTCGGTAAATCTGCCCACCAAGTTCGTGTACCAGAAGAAAGAATGGGACGGCTGGATCAATATCGTCAATCCTTTCAGGGCCACTATCGTGTTGGGCACTCCCGGATCGGGAAAGAGTTTCGCGGTGGTAAACAGCTATATCAAACAGCAGATATCCAAAGGGTTCGCTGTATATATCTATGACTACAAATTCGATGACCTCTCCATTATCGCCTACAACGAACTGCTCAAGAATCTCGACAAATACAAGGTGAAGCCCGAATTTTACGTCATCAATTTCGATGACCCGCGCCGCTCGCACCGTTGCAATCCCATTCACCCGGATTTTATGGAAGATATTACGGATGCCTATGAGAGTGCCTACACAATAATGCTCAACCTCAATAAAACGTGGGTGCAAAAGCAGGGCGACTTCTTCGTGGAGTCACCTATCATTCTGTTTGCCAGTATTATCTGGTATCTCAAAATCTATCAGAACGGGAAGTTTTGCACGTTTCCCCATGCTATCGAGTTTCTGAACCGCCGTTACGAGGATATATTTCCGATACTGACCTCTTATCCGGAGCTGGAGAACTACCTTTCGCCGTTCATGGATGCGTGGCTTGGAGGGGCTGCGGAGCAGCTCATGGGTCAGATAGCGTCGGCAAAAATCCCGCTTTCGAGGATGATTTCACCGCAGCTCTACTGGGTGATGTCAGACAGCGAGTTTACGCTGGACATCAACAATCCCGAAGAGCCGAAAATCCTCTGCGTGGGTAACAATCCCGACCGTCAGAATATCTACGGTGCGGCACTCGGTCTGTATAATTCCCGTATCGTGAAGCTCATCAACAAGAAGGGGATGCTGAAGTCATCGGTCATCATCGACGAGTTGCCCACAATATACTTCAAAGGGTTGGACAATCTTATAGCTACCGCCCGAAGCAACAAGGTTGCCGTGTGTCTGGGCTTTCAGGATTTCAGCCAGTTAGTGCGTGACTACGGGGACAAAGAGGCGAAAGTGGTGATGAACACTGTCGGCAATATTTTCTCCGGTCAGGTGGTGGGGGAAACAGCCAAGACGCTCTCCGAGCGGTTCGGTAAGGTGTTGCAGAAACGGCAGTCCATCTCCATCAACCGGCAGGATGTTTCCACCTCCATCAACACGCAGATGGACGCGCTCATTCCACCGAGTAAGATTTCCGGGCTTACGCAGGGAATGTTTGTCGGTTCTGTATCCGACAACTTCAACGAGCGTATCGAGCAGAAGATTTTTCATTGCGAGATTGTGGTGGATGCCGAAAAGGTGAAACGGGAAGAAAGTGCCTACAAGAAAATTCCCGTCATTACAAACTTCACGGACGAGGACGGCAACGACCGCATGAAGGAAACGGTGCAGGCGAACTACCGGCGCATCAAGGAAGAGGTGAAGCAGATTGTGCAGGAGGAACTGGAGCGTATCAAAAACGATCCGGTGCTGTGTAAACTGCTACCAGATAATGAGACTGTCTAACAAGTCCCCAAAATTGAAAATTATCCCTATCGAAGTTTGAAGTGACCCCCAAAAGTTGGATACAATTTTTTTGGGGGGCACTTCAGTTCTGACGGGTAAAATCGTAAAATTCGGACTTGTTAGACAAATACTTACGCGGTTTCAACCTCAGGTACTGAATCTATCGAATTGACAAATTTAACCAATTGCGGATCTGAATCTTTTTGTATGAGGTTTCGGAGACTCTTTTTCAATTCATAAGCATCATCCCCTGCTGTATTTATTAAATCCATATAAAAATCTTTGTTTTGCAGAATCAATGAACGGCATGCCCCATCGGAAATTACAGGTTTCACTATTTTATCAATAACGTCTCCAGCTTGACTTTTCAAATTACCATGCGATCTAAGCCATGTTTCGAAAAATTGAAACTTTATTGCATTGATAGTCTTTTTACCGATGCAGAAATCATTTCTTATATCGGTAACTGTCGATTTAATTTTTCGTTTATCCAATCTTTCAACTATATTCTTGAAACAATTAGGGAAAGGATTCAAACTTTGAGTTCCAGAAGCAATATCCATCAGAATCTTTTTGCCAAATTCAGTCAAGTTATCTGGCAAGGATTTGATTTTAGCCAGTAAATGTTTTATTGCGACAAACCAATAATATGATGTATGTGCTGTTCTTTGGGCGTATAATGTATCAACACTTATTTCAGACAACGCTTCGAACGCTATTTTATTGATATGATCGGTCAGGACATTGCTTATTTTAGTGGTCAAATCGTAAAAAGATGCGTCAGGAATTACATCTTTAATATTGTTCTTAGTGATATACTTATCCAAATCGGTATTCCACTCTGCTAAATGCTCGATAAATACCTCATCCGTTACACCTATTCTGTTCTTAATATCTTCAAATTGGGGCAATATGTCTGAGAGCAATAATTTATAGCCAAGTTTATGATTTACCATGTATTGTAGTGTTTCATTTAATAGCGGTATATTCCATCCCACACTATTTACTAATAAGTCTCCATGATCCACATAATAGTCCATGAGTTCTGCAACATATTTTATATCTCCACCCTCTATTAAGGAAACGGAATGACCATGTGCCAATTGCATGGCGACTAAATCGTAATATCCAGACTCTTTAATGTTTCGGCCATCAGTTTCTAATTCAGAATGCAACTGATTTATGTAGGTTGAATCTAACGTTACAGGTAAAGGTCTTTCTTCGTCAGATGCCAATAAACGATAGGTTGTAAATATAGCCCCTATATTATCTTTATTTACATTCTGTTCATCAATGCAATTCGTGATCGCTTGCAAAAGCGTTGGAAACGTATAGGTAGAATTATCTTTTAACGTTTTTACAATATCTGCATGGTCGAAATTATCGGGTAGTAAGTTTGCCAAATAATTATCGAGCGCCTCCGAATTTGTTGCTACTTGATAATATTTATATGCTTTAGTTGTCGCGTTATCCCGATAGGCAGCATCTGTTGCATTTGCAGCTTGAATATAATCGATAAATGTATTTGGCTTGACTGTTTTTGCTTCAATCAATGACGTAAAATCGCACGCCAACTTATTTTGCGCAATAAACCTGTCTATTGCATCTAACGTTTTGAAATAGTCGCCGCCATTGAAGTCATTGAACCGAACTATCTTCTTATATAATTGAGCAATCACATGGTTTTGGCTTTCCGTGTCTAAATGCAACAGCAGTTCTTGGTATTCGACAGGGAACACCTGCTTCTCTATGGATTCTTTTAATTTCAATTGTGCTATTCTTTGCCATACACGCAGAATAACATCGCTCTTTCGAGTTAATTTATGCAAACAATGTATAATCTTATCGATAAGCGCATTGTCCATACATTGTATAACTTCTTCTAATACAGTGTCAAATTGTTTATTAGTCTCTGCATATTGATTTATGTCGTGGTCTTCTTCTCCGTTGATGCAGCCTTCAATATATTTTTTCAATGGAATTTGTCGAGCATCTTCAACATCGACACCATATACCAAAGCTGCAATTTCGCGTTGTGTTTGCAGATCATTGTTAATTATTGTTTGAATGCCATTCAGATAGTCGCCGGACAATATTTGTTCTACTGGATTTGCCAGAATATCCGTCTTCTTCAAACAGAACAATGCTATGTTTATCATCAAAATTTCGTTACACCACTCTTGTTTAAGAGCGACCATCTCATTGATATATGATATAATTTCCCTAACATTGGCATTAGGATTTACCAATCTGAATATCCGATTTATAGTTTCTTTCGCTTCATTTTCTGTTTCTCCAAATGCTTCAACAAACAGTTTGTTGAATATACTTCGATAGTCGGTAATAACAGGAGGAGCAACACGATAAACAATAGGGAAAGTTTTATTGATAAAATACTTGGTCAGTTGTTTCGTTTGTTCGTCGGTCTCATCTCCGAATGCACAAGCTAAATGTGTTTCATCGAAAGGAATAACAGCCCAAACATTTTCAAAACCGCTATCGGCGAAGAACGTATGGATAGAAGACCATAATTCTTTTACTTTTTCAGCGGGGAGACGATCCATGTTGTCAAAAACAAGGACTAATTTACGTTGTCCTTTTTCCTTGATAAAATCAGAAATGTCTTGCATCCATGTTTTGAACTCGTAAACCGTTGGTTCGTCTTCGCTCAAAGTCTCATAGCAAACGTCCTTTTCGACTTTATCTTGATAAATAGCTAACATATAACTCCATCCATATTTATGATCTTTGCTATATGCCCATTTCCAAACGCACAATGCAATAAGAACTGGCAGTGCAGCTATGATAATAGACAATAAAGAAAACCACCATGTTGTGGGTGTAGGTTTTACTGCATACGCAATAAATGTAAATATCGGAGTTAAAACTGCAACCAAAAATGCCGCAACCATACCATTACTGATAAGGGGATATTTTTCGGTTACGGTCTCCGTTTTACGGGCTAATAAATATTTCAGCTTTTCAGACCATGATACGGTTTTCGTACCTCCACCTTTGACTTTTATTGTTGCATTTCCAGATAGGATACCATCATCAATAAGTTTGCTTGTAAGCAATTCCAATATAGAGCGGCGTTGCAAGTCCTCTTGATGTCCCCATGCGTCATACTCAAAAAAGTAATAGTCGTCTGATAATTCACGTTCCAACATTTTAACCACGTTGGATTTTCCAGATCCCCAAATACCTTCGATGCCGATAATTCGAGGTAAAGTACATTCCTCATCCAATGAATCATTCTGACAAAAATGGCGAGCAATAGTTTTTGCCAACCTTTCTTGCGAACCTCCATCGAATTTGTCAATACCACACGGTTTATTTTGGATAAACCGCGGATATTGCTGTTTGGATTGTAGTTTTGTTTCCATATACGTAATTTATTGATTATACGAACTCCAAATAATTCTCCCGATTTACCACATGAAACTCGGCATAGGGATAGGCTTCTTGGAAGGCTTTCGGTGCGGCCGGCATTTTATTTCCCCACTTGAACTCCAAGGCGGTAAGACTGTCGGCACTCTCCTCAATCAGGTCGATTTCCTGTTTGTCGTAGGTGCGCCAGAAATAGAACTCCCTGTGCAGTCCCTCATTGAAGTTCGCTTTGCGCCGCTCTCCGATGATGTAGTTCTCCCACAGCGCACCGACATCCTGCCGAATGGCCAGCGGTGAGAAAGCCCCGATAATGGCATTGCGAATGCCGTTGTCGTAGAAGTACCACTTGCCAGCTTTTGTAACCTCCTTGCGTAGGTTACGCGAATAAGCCCCCAGACGATAGATAACGAAGACCTTTTCCAATAGGTCGAGGTATTTTTCAACGGTCGTCTTGCTCATGCCGAGTTGTTTACCTAACTCTTCGTAAGAAACTTCGCTGCCCAACTGAAAAGCTATCAATCGCAGTAGATCGCGCATCTTGCTCGAATTTTTTAAGCCGTCAATTGCTAAGATATCTTTAAGCAGGTATGCACCGACAATATCACGTAGGTAGTCTGTTTTACGTTCATAGTTCTCCATCATTACTACTTCGGGATAGGAACCGTAAATCAAGCGCGCTTCGAGGTTCTGGCGGGTTTCAAGTGCCGTTTCCGTCTGTGCGATTTCCCGTTGCGAGAATGGTGTAAGGAGAAATTGCGTACTGCGGCCGACCAACGGTTCACCAGTCTTATTCAGCAAATCGAATGACGAAGAACCACTTGCCAAGACACTTATTCCCGGTATTTCATCAACTATCAACTTCAGAATACTACCGATTTGTGGTATGTTCTGTGCCTCATCAATAGCCAGCAAATCAATACCATCCAATAAATGCCGATAATTGGCTATTGAGCGATTCTCCAATAGTGCTAATGTGTCGTAGTCTTCGCCGTTGAGCATCATCGTCCTACCTGAATAGTTGTCCACAATTTTACGCATCATTACCGTTTTACCAACACGGCGAGCACCAAAAATCAGTACTGCTTTATTGGGCGCGATTCGTGCTGTAATCTTCTCTTGAAGTATTCTATTTACTGTTTCCATACCTTATAAAATATAATGCAAAGATAATCATATTTTTTTAATTGGCGAATTTTACAAAAAAAACGGGCTATTAAATGGCGATTTTTACAACCACAATCTTATGGAAGTTGTTTCATTGTTTTTAGTAATGATATATGTTCATACTATGATGACTCAATAATTTACCAGACATACGTTTCTGAAATTTGTCCTTATAGGAATGAAAAACTCACATATATTGTGCTAATTAATATATAATTAAATGAAAATAAAAAGACAGGATACGAGTATTCCTGTCTTCTCATATGTAATGGATATTTTTTTATTTTCTCATCCGCTCCAACTCCTCATCACGCAACATTCTCTCGTTCAGTTTTTCCTGCATCCTGTCAATGAAATAGGTGCGGCTTTCGTTCTTCCGGCGTTTGATATCAGTGTAGAAGCGGTAGCAGTCTTTAGAATCAACCCCGAATATCTTATAGAGAAGTGGGGCGAGCTGTTTGAGCGGCATATTGCCGTTGTTGATGCAGCCCATCACGTCTATGCCGTAGATAAGTTCCACGAGGTCGATGGCATTGCCCGTCCATTGAAGAAGGCTGGCGGTGGTTTCTGTTGCGTTGTTGGCGGATATTAGTGGTGGCACTTGGGGCGTGGCAAGGAATTTCTGCATCTTTCTTACGAAAGACAGAGCCTTGCTGACGTAGGCGGCAATCTCTCTTTTTTCTTCTGACAGATTACGTACGGGATGGTGCTGCAACTCGATTTCGATGTAGGCAAGCGCGATGACGGTAAGGTTCATGTCCATGCCGCCGTTGCACAGTTCGATCACTTGGGTGGCGAAAGCCGTGTATGCCGTTTCCATATTGCAGTCGCCGGCTTCGTTTATCAGGCGGAAAAAGTCGGTTTCCGCCAGCAAGAAATAATTCATGGTTCTGTCAATTTTGAAAATTACACTTTGTTTTCTGCGTGCGCACATGAATATAATTGGCAAAAAACGCGGCAGAAAATAAAAAATCCAACACTCAATTTTACAAAGTGCTGGATTTCAGAGGTATAAAATTCAGTATTTTTTCACAAGGACAAATTATCTCCGACTTAAATTGTTTGTAATCGGAACATTTATTCTATTCCTGAAAATAGAAATGTATGCTTGCCGCACATTTTGGCTATCTTGCTTTTTTATCAAGGATATAGATAATGCGACATACACCGTTGGGATAGCTTTTCAAAGAGGAAAGCGTCCAGTGTTGCTCTGGCAGAGCCGACTTAAAAAAATGTCGTCCGCTTCCGGATATGAAAGGAACGGTGTATAGTATGATTTCATCCACAGCGTGCATCCGCAGCAGTCCGTTTATATAGTCTGCCGTGTCCGGTGTGGCTTCCGCGAGGTAACGGATGTTTGTGCAGTCTTTTCTCCATTCGTGCAGCATTGAAATGGAATAGTCCGGTGTCACACGGTAAAAGGCTTTCTTCCTGATTTCATCAAGACCGCAACGGTCAAGGCACAAATCCTGATGTGCTTTATCATATAACTCTGAAGAAAGACATCCGTCCATCGTCAGTACGGCGAGAATCTGAACTTTACCCATAATCGTTTCCTTTCGTTAGGCAAGGGTAAAAAAGTAGCGTGCAATTCACACTACCTTCAAGCGATGGCTCTGGTAAAGCCT
>OMCT01002269.1_pt1 | contig 10005 bp, 9 predicted proteins | sample 1674301 | NCBI WGS metagenome assembly OMCT01 (sample SAMEA103958158, study PRJEB25191) | human gut metagenome
CCATAGGCTCGTAGGTCTTGCCGTCGATGACCTTGGTCAGAACGTGCGGGGGAGAGACCTGCAGCTCATAGCCTTCGCGGCGCATGGTCTCGATGAGGATGGACAGATGCATCTCACCACGGCCCATGACACGGAAGGAATCGGTGGTGGCGGAATCCTCCACCTTCAGAGCGACGTCCTTCAGCAGCTCTTTCTGCAGACGGTCACGGATCTGGCGGCTGGTGACATACTTGCCCTCACGGCCGGCCAGCGGGCTGTCGTTGACGGAGAAGGTCATCTCGACGGTGGGGTCGTTGATCTTCACGAAGGGCAGCGGCTCGATATTGGAGGGGCTGCACAGGGTGTTGCCGATGGTGACGTCGGGCAGACCAGAGAAAGCCACGATGTCGCCTGCGGTGATGTTGTCGCAGGGCTGACGGCCATTGGCCTGGAAGTCATACAGCTTGGTCAGACGGCCGCGCATCTTGAGGTCGGGGTTGTGCCAGTCGCACACGACCACTTCCTCGCCCACCTTGGCAACGCCGTTCTGGATGCGGCCAATGCCGATGCGGCCAACGAACTCGTTGTAGTCAACAGAGGAGACCAGCATCTGGAAGGGAGCCTCGGGATCGCCCTGAGGAGGCTGGATGGTGTCCAGCAGGGTATCGAACAGGGGAATCAGGTCGGTGCCGGGCACATCGGGGTCCAGGCTTGCGGTGCCCTGACGGCCGCAGCAGAACAGGATGGGGCATTCCAGCTGCTCATCGGAAGCGCCCAGATCCATCAGCAGGTAAAGCACCTCATCGATGACTTCCTTGATGCGGGCATCGGGGCGGTCGATCTTGTTGATGGCAACCACCAGGCTCAGGTTCTGCTGCAGAGCCTTCTGCAGAACAAAACGGGTCTGGGGCATGCAGCCCTCAGCAGCGTCCACCAGCAGCAGCACGCCGTTGACCATCTTCAGCACGCGCTCGACCTCGCCGCCAAAGTCGGCGTGGCCCGGGGTATCAACGATGTTGATCTTGACACCCTTGTAGGTGCAGGAGCAGTTCTTGGCCAGAATGGTGATACCGCGCTCACGCTCGATATCGCCGCTGTCCATGACACGCTCTGCCACGACCTGATTGTCGCGGAAAGCGCCGCTCTGACGCAGCATGGCATCCACCAGCGTGGTCTTGCCGTGGTCAACGTGAGCGATAATGGCGACGTTGCGCAAATCGTTACGAACCATAAATAACTACCTCTCTATTTTGAATCTCTGTAGAAGTTACGTCATACGAATAAAGTTTATCTCAGTTGGGGGTGGTTTGTCAAGATTGTATAAAAACTTTTTCAAAATTTCGGCGCTTTGCCCGATAACTCTTTACACGATTTGGGCAGATGGACGCGGCGAGTTATGCTATACTAAGGGTGCAAAACCGAACTGGGAGGTGTATCTATGAAGCTCACATTTTTGGGAGCCAACCACGAGGTCACGGGCAGCTGCACCCTGCTGGAAGCAGCTGGGCAGCGCTACCTCATCGACTGCGGCATGGAGCAGGGGAAGGATGTCTACGAAAACCAGCCCTTTCCTGTGGCACCGGGTGAAATTGACGGCGTGCTGGTGACCCATGCGCATATCGACCACACAGGCCAGCTGCCGCTGCTGGTGCGCAACGGCTTCCGGGGCAGGATCTATGCCACCAAGCCCACGACCCAGCTGTGCAGCATCATGCTGCGGGACTCTGCCCACATTCAGGAGTTTGAAGCTGAGTGGAAGAACCGCAAGGCGAAGCGTGCCGGTGCCGAGCCGGTGGAGCCGATGTACACCGTGCAGGATGCCGAGGCGGCCATGCAGCTGTTCCGGGGCATGGAGTATAACACTAAGATCGAGCTGGCCCCGGGCCTTGTGATCCGCTTCATCGATGTGGGCCATCTGCTGGGTTCTTCCAGCATCGAGATCTGGGTCACTGAGAGCGGCACCACCACCAAGCTGGTCTTTTCCGGAGACATCGGCAACCAGCATCAGCCCATCATCAAGGACCCGACAACGATCCGGGACGCAGACTATGTGTTTATGGAGTCTACGTATGGCGACCGCAGCCACGGTCCCCGCCCGGACTATGTGGGGGAGCTGAGCAGGATCCTGCAGCGCACCTTTGACCGGGGCGGCAATGTGGTCATCCCCAGCTTTGCGGTGGGCCGTACCCAGGAGCTGCTCTACTTTATCCGTGAGATCAAAAAAGAGGGGCTGGTCACCGGCCACGGCAATTTCCCGGTCTACATCGACAGCCCCCTTGCCATTGAGGCGACCCGCATCTTCAAAGATACCGACCCCGACTGCTTTGACGAGGATACCCGGGCGCTGCTGGCCCAGGGCATCGATCCCATCCAGTTCCCGGGGCTGCAGGTCAGCGTGACCAGCGATGAGTCCCGGATGATCAACGCCGACCGGGTGCCCAAGGTCATTATCTCGGCCAGCGGCATGTGCGAGGCAGGCCGCATCCGCCACCACCTCAAGCACAATCTGTGGCGGCCGGAGTGCACGATCCTTTTTGTGGGCTATCAGGCCGTGGGAACGCTGGGCCGCACCCTGATCGATGGTGCCGTCAATGTCAAGCTGTTCGGTGAGACCATCGACGTGCAGGCAGAGATCTGTCAGCTGACGGGCCTTTCGGGCCATGCCGACCGCGAGGGCCTGCTGGCCTGGGTGAACGCGTTCAGCCCCAAACCCAAGCGGGTGTTCGTCATCCATGGCGAGGACGAGGTGGAGAACATCTTTGCCCAGACCCTGACCGAGCAGGGCTTTACTGCCTGTGCCCCTTACAATGGGGAGCAGTGGGCCATTGGGGCTGAGGGTGCGGTCTGCCTGCAGGAAGGCTCCCGTGTCCGGCTGGAGCACAAGCCCAGTGAGGGCACGTCCCGCGCCGCAACGGTGTTCCAGCGGCTGGTCAGCGCCGGCAAGCGGCTGCTCCGCGTCATCGAGCACAACGAGGGCGGGGCCAACAAGGATCTTGCCAAGTTTGCCGACCAGATCAACGCCCTGTGCGACAAGTGGGACAGATAACCATAGAACCAGAAAAAACAGCACGCCGTTCGGTTTCGGCGTGCTGTTTTTGGTTGAAAGGGAAAAGGCTCTGCCGGGAGAAACGGCAGAGCCTTTTCGGGGTATGGAGAAAAGTGTGTGGGAGAAGAGCATGGAGGGCGCTACTGGTCGTCAGAGAGGCTTTGGGAGGAAGCCTTGTCTGCAGCATCCGGGGAGAAGGGGCGGTGCAGTGTTTTGTACCGCCTGTACCGGATGCCGAGCAACGTGAATACAACGCCGGTGACAAAGGAGCCGACGCTGACCACGATATAAGCATCAGCGCCGCTGTGCAGCAGCACCGAGCCGTACCCGGCCAGAACGATGGAAAGACCCGGAACATGCTCCTGATACAGCAGGGACGCAATGCCGACTGTCAAAAACAGACAAACTGCGGAGAGAGTGCAGTTGATTCGATGTGCCCGCCTTTGACGAAGCCTGCGTGTGCGGCGGCGAATTTCCTCCATACGAACACTCGCCTTCTGGGTCATGGACAGTCCCTCCTTTTGAGAGATCATCAGAGCGGCTGTTTTCCGTCCTCTCTATCTCCTATAATACAGTTCGCGCCGATTCCTTTCACCCAAATTTGAAAAAAGTTCAAAAAAATTTCCCGCTCCGGAAAAGAGCGGGAAACGGTCAGCGAAAAACAGTGTGCCTGCCCCTGTGGAGCAGCTTTGCCGCAAACAGGGTAACGATGATGGCAGAGGGAAAGAAGTACCCGACCATCTGCCAGAAGCCGTCGGCGGTGATCAGCAGGTTGTAGATGCCGTGCAGCACCATGCAGACCCCCAGAATCCCCACCGTGCCGGTGCAGGTGAGCCACGGACGGCGGAACACATAGGCCAGTGCCAGACCGGTCAGGATGCCGCAGACCAGATGCAGGGCCCCGGCGGACATGCCGCGGATGAGCAGGAAAACAAAACTTCCTGCACCGTTTTCGGTCAGGTAGCAGACGTTTTCAAAGGTAGCAAAGCCCACTGCAATGCCAATGGCCGCAGGAGTCAGCTTGTGGGAATCCGGCTCAAAGATCAAAAAGTAGAGCAGCAGAGGCAGCAGCTTCAGGATCTCCTCGCAGACAGGTGCAATCTCAATGGCGGTGGTCACGGCACTGCACTGATGCCGCCCCATGAAAAAGCTGCTGACATAAGCCGAAAGCAGGCAGGTGGCCATGCCCAGCACCACGAACAGGGTAAAGCGCCGGGGGCTGCCCGATGTGAACAGCAGGGAGAGCAGCATGGGAAGCGCCAGGCACAAAAAGATGTTTTCAATGTAGGTCATGGGGTTCCTCCCGCAGGATATGGGGCAGGAAGCTGACCAGCGTGAGGGTCAACAGGATGTCCACAGCATAGTAAAGGCTGAACCGGGTGTAATCACGGATAAACTCGGAGACAACGAACAGAAGGATCTGCAACAGCATTTCAAACAAAAGTGCGATCTCATAAGGCCGGAGCCGTTTTTCCTTTTGCAGGGCCGAAAAACAGAGATAGGCCAGCGCGCCAAAGGTGAGCGCCAGCACACCAGACATCAGCGGCGAAGGGCCAAACACCTGCACCCGCATGACAACTCCGGCAATGACCACCCCGGCCGCCATACAGCCTGCATCGATCAGCAGCATCTGCCGTGCGCGCGCCTGACGCTGCAGCTGGGCCGTGCGCTGGCGGATCAGCGCCATCCGTTCGGCATCAGTTTTCATACTGATATCCCTCCTGTTCCAAAAGTTGTTTCAGCTGCTGCTTGCCCCGGTACACAAGGTTCGTTACCTGCTGCTCGGTACGTCCCAGCACCTGTGCGGCCTGCCGGTAGCTCAGTTCTTCAAAATAGACCAGAAAAAGTGTCTCCCGGTATTCCTTTTTGAGCTTGCCCAGTGCGGCGTACAGCTGCTGGTGCTGTTCGTTCTGGAGCGATCCAGTCTCGGCCAGTGCCTTGTCCGGCAGTTCAAAAGGCAGTTCCTCCAGCGGCAGAAAAAACCGCCGCCGGGTCTTGCAGCGCAATGCGAGATTGCGCCCGGTTTTATAGAGGTAAGCCTTGAAGCAGCCATCCTGAATGGGCCGCTCTCTTGCAAAAATATGGGCAAAGGCTTCGATCATCAGATCCTCTGCCTCGTGGATATCGCCCAGCACGCCGTTGATGTAAAGGGTCAGCGCGTCGCCATACCGCTCCACCAACAGCTGAGCGGAAGCTTCGTCTCCGGCCAGATACTTCCGGTAGGCTGTTTCGTCTGAGACCATCCGGTTGTTCCTTTCCGTGTTGTACACATTTCATCTTGTCTATTTTATATAAGATGAAAGAAATTTGCAAGGGAAAATACGAAAAAGCACTCCATTCTCTTCCAATTTGTGATATAATAAACTGATTTCGCCTGTTTTTCGCGCGGAAGGCGGGCGGCTGAAATTATTGGAGGGGACAAATTTATTATGGAACGTGAAACGCTGAAATCGCGGCTGGGCTTCATCCTGCTGTCGGCAGGCTGTGCCATCGGCATTGGCAACGTGTGGAAATTTCCTTATATGGCAGGTCAGGGCGGCGGAGGAGCCTTCGTACTGTTTTACCTGCTGTTCCTGGTCATTCTGGGTCTGCCCATTATGACCATGGAATTTGCTGTGGGCCGTGCCAGCCGCAAAAGCCCGGTGCGTGCCTATCAGGTGCTGGAAAAGCCGGGTCAGAAGTGGCATATCCACGGTTATTTTACGCTGATCGGCTGTTACCTGCTGATGATGTTCTACACCACCGTTGCAGGCTGGATGCTGCACTATTTTTATATGACTGCCGCCGGAAAGCTCTCCGGCCTGAACGCAGACGAGGTGGCGGGCAAGTTCACCGAGATGCTGGCAAGCCCCGGCATTATGACCTTCTGGATGGTGTTCGTGGTCGTTCTGAGCATTCTGGTCTGCGCCAAGGGCCTGCAGAATGGTCTGGAGCGTGTGACCAAGGGCATGATGATCGCCCTGCTCCTCATCATGGTCATTCTGGCCGTGAACAGCCTCTTCATGGATGGCGCAAAGGAGGGCCTTTCCTTCTTCCTGGTGCCTGACTTTGGCCGTATGAAGGAGGTCGGCATCGTCAACACCCTGGTGGGTGCGATGAATCAGGCCTTCTTCACCCTGAGCCTGGGCATCGGTGCCATGTCCATTTTTGGCAGCTACATCGGCAAGGAACACTCCCTGCTGGGCGAGAGCGTCCGTGTGGTGGTGCTGGATACCTTTGTGGCCATCACGGCCGGTCTCATCATTTTCCCGGCCTGCTTTACCTTTGGTGTGGATCAGACCGCAGGTCCCAGCCTGATCTTCATCACCCTGCCCAACATCTTTGCCAACATGGCGCTGGGGCGGCTGTGGGGCAGCCTGTTCTTCCTGTTTATGGCCTTTGCGGCCCTGTCCACCGTGCTGGCGGTGTTCGAGAACATCATCTGCTGCGGCATGGAGCTGACCGGCTGCACTCGTAAAAAGTCCAGTCTGGTCAACCTGTTCCTCATCATCCTGCTGTCCATGCCCTGCGTGCTGGGGTATAACCTCTGGGCCTGGGATGGCTTTGCCGTGTTTGGCGGTGCAGTGCTGGACTTCGAGGATTTCCTTGTCAGTAATCTGTTCCTGCCGCTGGGCAGCCTGGTCTACCTGCTGTTCTGCGTTTCCCGCTATGGCTGGGGCTGGGACAACTATAAGAAGGAAGTCAACACCGGCGAGGGGCTGAAGATCCACGATTGGATGCGCGGTTACCTGACCTACGGTCTGCCCGTGATCGTGTTGTTCATCTTCGCCTTTGGCATCTACGACAAGTTCTTTGCATAAGGAAATAAACCCTCTCAGTCTCGCATTCGCTCGCCAGCTCTCCAAGGAGGGCAACGCATCTGATGGGTAAGCAACTTGCACAGCCTGAAGTCAGAGCAGCAATTGCCTCGCCCTTTGGGAGAGGCGGAAGCACTGGCGGAGAGGGCGTTTTTGTTGGAGGACACAATGCACATTTTGATCTGTGATGATGATGCGGTATTTGCTGCCCGCGTGGAAACGCTCGTCCGGGATTTCTTTGCGCGGCGGGGCTTGCAGGTGGAATGCACTGTCTGCCACAGCGGGGAAGAGACACTGGCCCGGCGGGACCTTGATCTGTATCAGGTGGCGCTGCTGGATGTGGATCTGGACACCATGAACGGCATCTCACTGGGAAAGCAGCTGCGCCAGTGTAGCCCGGAGATCTGCCTGGTGTATGTGTCGGCCTATCTGGAATTTGCCCCGGAGGGCTACACCGTGAATGCGTTCCGCTATATCCTCAAGCGCGACCTGGACTGCCAGCTGCCCCGCTGTCTGGATGCCATTCTGCACGAGCAGGATCACCGGGCTCCCAAGACCCTGACCATCCGGCAGAACCGCACCGAGACCGAGCTGCCCTACGACAGCATCTACTACCTCGAAAGCGACCTGCGCAAGATCAACGTTTACGGGGATGTGGCTCACCAGCCCCTGTGCTCCTACTATGGCAAGCTGAATGAGCTGCCGCAGGCCCTGTTTGAGAACGGCTTTCTGCGGGTGGGGCGGAGCGCGGTGGTCAATATGAAGTACATCCGGCAGATCAGCAGCTATATGGTCACCCTGCGCAATGGGGTCAAGCTGGGCGTGAGCCGGAACGGCTATGCTGAGATCCGCAGCACCTATCTGGAATGGAAGGGGCAGTTTGGGGATGACTAAGGAAATGCTCTGGTTTCTGATGGGGCATCTGGTCTGCGTTGGCCAGTGGGCGGCCTTTATCATGGTGGACCATGCATTTCTGGGCCGCGGCAGGAGATTCCGCTTCCCCTGCCTGTGGGCAGCCCTGCTGGCAGCAGTGTTTCTAGTGGCCTCGATCCGGCATGACATTGGTTTTTTCAATATCGAATCTGTGATATTGAACGTCATCTACCTGTTGGTCACGGTGCTCTTTTTCGGCGGAAGCTGGAACCAGAAGCTCTCGGCCTGCCTTGTCAACGGCATTATGTGCCTGCTGACGGAAAATACAGTCAGCTACACCTTTGCCTGGTGTAAGCGCATTCCCGTCCGGGAGGTCTGGCGCTACCGCAGCTGTCTGTTCCTGCTGGTTGCTGCTGTTGTGGGGGCTGGCCTGCTTGCAGCCTACATTATCCGGCGCTGGCGGCGGGAGCAGGCGTTGACCCCGCTGCAGATGTTGGTCATGTCCTTTTTTCCTGGCATCGTTGTGGTGCTGAACATCGTGCTGATGGTATCCGGCGGCAGCGAAGTGCCCAGCATGATGAACATGATGCTGACCTTTGGCCTGACCATAGCAGTGCTGATCCATCTGGGGATCGTGCAGATGGTCAACGACCAGATGCTGCTGCAGCAGACACTGATGGTGGAGGCTGTGCGCCAGAAGAAGAGCGCAGAAGCTCTTCTGGAATCCTACAAGACTCAGCGGCGGCTGACCCATGAGTTCACCAACCACACCGATGCACTGGCTCTGCTGCTTCAGCAGGGCGATTACGAGGGCGCAAAGGCCTACCTTTCCACGCTCACAAAGACCATTGCGGCGAATACCACCATTATGAACACCCACAACCCCCTGTTGGATGCCCTGCTCAGCAAAAAGTACGAGGAAGCCAGCCGAAAAGGGGTCATGGTCTATTTTGATCTGCCCGATCTGCGGGATATGCCCATGGGCCAGACGGATCTTGTGATCGTGCTCTCCAATCTGCTCAACAATGCCATTGAGGCCGCCGCGCAGGCTGATCCGCCGGAGGTCTATGTGCGGATGCGGAAGAGCGAGGACGAGGTGGTGCTCTCTGTCCGCAACCGGGTGAAAAAGGACCTGAACCTCGTGGACGGTCAGCTGCCCCGCATCTCTCATAAAGGAGCGGGCCACGGCTTCGGGCTGTGGAACGTGCGGGATGTGCTGAAAAAATACGGCGGCGAATATACCATCAGCTGCCGGGGGTGCTGGTTCCGCTTTACCTGCACCATCCCGCTCCGCAAGTTATGACATGAAACCCTGCAGAATATGACATTTGGGGTGAAAGTTTCATCGGAATCTGCTACAATGAAACCAAGTTAAAGGCAGGAGCGCCTCCCCGCTGTATGGTTTGCGGCCGACAGAGGAAGGAACATCCGGGAACGCAGGCGTGTGTGCGTGGGCCGGAACGTCTTTACGAATAAAAAGTCTGACGAAGCTCTGAATGGCGATCTTGGGGGATTGCTGCAGATAGAGACCTTCTGAATGCACTGCACCTGCACGGCATCGTATGTGGGAATGGGATGCCGGGCGGTGCTGCCGGAGGGAGCTTTGTTGGGCTTTTTTTGTTTGAGATCGGGCCGGAAGGAGGACGGTGTGGAGCATGGCTGCACCTGCACGGAAGCGGGCATCCTGCTGGATATCTTCACCCCGATGCGGGAGGATTTCGTGTAGCAAACAAAAAAAGGCAGTGCGCCGCGTGGGACGCACTGCCTTTTGCTTTTGTACCGATTATTCCGGCTTCACCTGCAGCTCCTGCTCACAGTAGATGCAGCGGTATTTGCCGTTGGAGCTCATCTCAAAGATCTGGTCGCATTCCTCTTCAATGGAGGAAATGCAGCGGGGATTGCGGCACCGCACAATGTTCACCAGACGCTTGGGGGGCTTCGGCTTTTCCTTGCGCACAGCCTTGCCGTTTTCGATCACGGTCACGCTGATGTCAGGGTCAAGGTAGGCCAGCACATCCAGGTTCAGCCAGGAGGCATCCCCCTCGACCTTGATGATGTCCTTGCGGCCGCAGTCGGCCTTGTGGGAGCGCGCATTCTGGATCAGTGCCACGTTGGCGGTCTTGTTGCCGGTGATGCCCAGCAGCTCCATCAGGCCCACAGCGGTGCCTGCCTTGATGTGGTCGATCACAATGCCGTTCTGGATCTCGTCAATATTCAGCATATCAGTTGCCCTCCTTCGGTGCCTTGGGGTCAGCAAGACCCAGCAGCGTCATGATCAGTGCCATGCGGACGTATACGCCGTTCTGCACC
>OMCT01002274.1_pt1 | contig 9971 bp, 8 predicted proteins | sample 1674301 | NCBI WGS metagenome assembly OMCT01 (sample SAMEA103958158, study PRJEB25191) | human gut metagenome
CTGCGTATCGCGTTCCAGGTGGCCGAAATCGGCCGACAGCATCGAGGGGGATATGATTCGTTGCATGGTTTTAGATTCTTAAAACTGAATAATAGAAACAAAGACAATTTTGGAGTAGAGTTTACCCAAAATACCTTGTTATTTTTGGCAAAGATAGTAAATTCGAAATAGAATGAGGATGTCGGGCAGGGGAATTTATTTGTAGTTGTTTGGCGTTGTAATATTTCCGGTCTGTTTATGCTTTGTATTACGGACAGTCTTGTTGTAATTATTTTAGTTGTTATGCTGGTTTTACAGGGATTCTGTTGAACAGGAACGAGAAGAGAGAGGCATTGCCTCTCTCTTCTCGTTCCGAAAAATACTTTTTTCTGTTGCAATGCTTGTCGCCGGTTTTAACGAACCGATATCGGCTCGACGGTATTCTGAAGACGATATATGTAATCCGGCCATTCCGTCTGTACGTTGGTACCCGTGCGGAAATATGCATTTGTTAAAGGAATGTTGGTCTGCATGTTCGAAAGCGACATCGAACTGGACATAGGAATAGGTGATGCACCTTCCTTGGAGAGCGGCCCAATCAATACTCTCTCTATTTCGCTATAGTTACCAGAGGCATCTTCGGCCATCGAGAGGAATGTGCCTTGCTGGTCGGCCGGGAAGAGAATCAGTGTGGACGTTTCGTCTTTGAGTGTCGCTTCCGTGCTGACGTTTGTCAAAATAGCTGATAACATCTCTTCTTCGGGATATTTGGTTTTGTCGGTGTAGTCGGCCGACAAACCTAGGAAATACCAGTGGGCCGCGTCGGAGCTATGGCTGATTTCGATGTCTATGGCTAGCAGGTTCTTGCCGGCTAATGAACTTAATTCGGGATCGAGTAGAGCCAGTTGGTCGCAGTCGTAATAAGCCCGCATCCAAGCTTTGGCCCAAGCGGACGAAACGGTTGCTTTTGGTGTCGTTAATTTCTCGCCGACAAAGACTTCACCTGCCAGCGTGCCATCGAAGTTCATACAGACAGCGAACGGGATATATTCCGTTTCCGGAGAGAGGAGTCCGGCAGGGCTTTCCGGGCCGAAAGACATGGTGACCGCACCACGAGCACAGAATCCGCGAACGATCTCTCCGATCGTGTAGCCCTGTTCCTCGTAAGTCGTGAATATCTGTTGCTGATAAGCGCGTACGGTCTCTTCATTCGATCCGTATTGTGCGTATTTTTCGGCAGGTAAGAGCTCATACCAGTATAATACGCTCGGGTCGCTGGGTGTGACGGAAACTTCCGCGCTACGGGCCGTCAATTTAGCGGGATCGATGCTGAATTCAAAAACTGTTTCGGAGGGGTCGCCAGCCGGAATAGTCTGGAACGAAGCCGACTCAACACTGGTTGTACGACCGGCTTGGTAACCGAATACCACGACGGAATAAGACGTGTTTGGGTCCAGTGCGTTTATTGTGCGGATTTGCGATCCCGTGTAAATATCGTAAAGTCCTGTGTTCATCAGAATTCCGTTCGCATCGATATAGGCGTCGGCGAGTTCCTCTGGAGTCCCTTGTGATGAAACGGCTATAAACCAAGTGTAGGGATCCTGATTGGTGGGAGTAATCGAGATTTTGGCTGATGCATAAGAGACGTCTTCGTCGGGAATCTTGATTGAGAATGTATTTAGGGATACCGGAGTCTTCTGGCTTTCGAATGTGTATTGGGAGACTTCCGAAAGCGGGTTACCCTCCTTGTCGATCGCAGCGGCCAACAGATGGTAGGTCGTCGATCCGAAAAGACTTTGGAGCGTGTTGTTGAATGGTCCTGTGTGGGTGATGTCGGCTACGGCACCGGCTCGGTCGAATCCTTCTTCCTGAATGCCGTACTCAATGTCGCTTTCGAGCATATCTTTGAATAAAGCGTCTTTATTTTTATTTGCGTCTGTAAATTCCTTGTCGGTAGCACGAGTCCAATACCATGTTTGTGTATTGTCTGATGGTGTGATGGAAATCTCGGCTGCATTCGGACTCAAGGTTTGGACATCGAATGTGAAAGTCATTTCGACGGGATTGGATTGCTCTCCTTCGGATGGAGGAGTTATGTCCGGCTCATTTTCCTTGTTGCAAGCGCCTGACAGGATTCCGCACAAGAATAGCATGTTGATATAAAGAAGTCTGTGCTTTATGTTTTTTGATATATGTTTCATGGCTTGGTGTTTTTTTGTTGGAAATATTTTCAGCCGTCATTAAAGAAGACGGCTGAAAATATAGATTACTTGTGTCTGTTTACAAAGCAGTGAAGCCGTCCATCGGACCGACATAGTCAGCTATTACTTTGATTTTGTGTCCGAGTGGAGCTACGAAGAAGCCTTCGTAGTGGAGCGTCCATTTTTGGCTTCCGCTGTCATAAGACAGATTCAGGTCGCCTTCCATGAGTACATACGGAAATATGGGATCGTCCAAATCCTGTCCGAGCGTGGCGTATGAGTAGCCGGGAATGAACTCGATCTGTGTGGGATCGAAGCCTGCGGCCGATGCATCCGGAGCACGATTAATAAAGAAGAGGCGCATGTTGGCTTCTCCTTCGGTGTCGGGTTGAAGGTCAATACGTCCAATATAGGAACGCTCGTAACCTTCCAAATCTGACGTAAGTCCGTATGAAACTACGGCTGGAGTATTTGAATAGGTGTCTTGCCATACATTATATTGAGGCTCCTCGGGATCTTCGCCTCCTCCTTGTTCCCCTATAGAACCTTGGAACGACCCAGTCAGCGTGCTTCCGTAAACGACTTGTGCCGACGCGTTTTCCTGATAGATAATATCGTATGAATCACGGGCGTCGATTGTGAGCGTGTATTCGTTGGTTTCCGGACTCACTTCAACTTTTATCGAGCCGGTTTTGTAGCCGATTTCCGACGGGCCGAGTGTACCGTTGATGTAAACGGGAGCGTTGGCGAAATAGGCTTTGGCCAACGATACGGTTCCTGCTTCTCCATTTTCGCTGATTGGGTAGTTACCCGTTGCGAGCGTTTCGGTTTCGGAATGGAATACCAGCGAGAACTGTTTCAGGTCGGGGTGAGCAGAACTGCGTAGCGGAAGGGCGATTGTCTTCTTTTCGGCATTCCATTTGGCCCCTCCGGTTTCGTCGAATACCACATTGTTGAGAGAATAGTTCTTTAACTCCATCTCGTGCGAGAGTATGCCGGAGAATCGACCGGTAAACTTGGTTTCGCTTTTGGATAATGTGCCTGTAATGGTCAGAATTACAGTGTTTGCCGTGCCTCGTTCAATTTTGACCAATGTCCCTGCAGGAAGGTTGTCGTCAATGTCGCTATTCCCTTCGATGTCTATCAGATAAGAGGAGGATACTGTTTTATAAAGGTCTTCTGCAAGCAGGCGGCTGCCGTTTCTCTAGGCGCCGTTGTTTTCGATACCTTCAAGTTTGATTTGGGTCTGATAAACACTTGTGTTGTCCGTTTCGAACAGGTTAATTAGTAGCATGCCGTTAGGCAGATAAAGTAATTCTCCTGTTGAAAAAGTGATATCGATTTGCTCCGGTTTCGGTTCGGGATCTTCCGTCCCTGGGTCTTCGTCTTTGAGCGGGGTAAGTTGTAATTTGTTGGAAATTGTCTTGCCCGTCTGGTTCGCAGCTGCAGCGATAACGGCATATGTAATCTGCTTGTCGACGGGAACTCGGATCGAAAGTTTGTTCTTGTCCGTGAGTTTAATGCTCGTTCCGGTTGCGAAAATTTCATCAGCAGTCGTGGGGAGCGATTCGTTCGCGTTCATGCAGACGTAAGCGCATTGCTCGGCATTTTCCACGTTGATCGAGAAGTTCAGTGCCCCGATTTCACTTTCTAAAGCAGAAATTGAGATGCTCGGTTCGGGGATAAGGTCTGATGTTTCGTCATCACTACATGCAGAGAGCATGGCTGTCAAAGTCAATCCTACCAGGAAAAACTTCATGGAAGCAAAGTTCATCATAGAGCATTTTTTTGGTTAAAGAATAATTTCAGAATAAATATATGGATAAAAAATGATTTTACAATGTTGTTTCGAAAATAAATTAGATTATATTTTTTAGGTTCTTTGCCTCTATTATAAAATGTAAATAAATTTGCTTTTGCATTTGACTTATTCTTATCTTTGTTAAAGATTGGATGCGGTTCGGCAATCTTTGTGTGCATGCCCGTACGATTGCTTGCATCTTTTGTTATTTTTGTTGCTGTCATGAATACCGGAATCGTTGTCGTTTTATTGTCGCTCGGCGTCGTTTGCGCCGTGCTGGGTTTGCTTTTGCTCTCCCTGCGTCGGGATAACGCCCGTTTGTCGGACGAACGGGCTGCTGCGGACGAAGCTCGCCGCCTGGCCGAGGAGTCGCGCCGGGTGTCCGAAGAGAAATCCGCTGCCGCCGAAATCGAAATCCGCACCTTGGTCGAGCGGAGTACGCTGGCGCAGGCCCGTCTGGAGGCGGCCGAACAGCGAATGGCCGAGGCACGTGCCGAACGCGAAAAGATGGAGGAGACTTTCCGGACCCAATTCAAGAACCTCGCCAATGACATTCTGGGCGAACAGTCGCGCACTTTCAAGGAGACCAATCGCGAAGCGCTCGACGTGTTGTTGAAACCTTTCCGGGATAACATCGTGGAGTTCCGCGAGCGGGTCGAGAAGATCTACTCCTCCGAGAACGAACAGCGGGGGGCGTTGCGCAACGAGCTCGAACGGCTGATGGAACTCAATCGCCGCATTACCACCGAAACGACCAACCTGACCAACGCGCTCAAGGGCAACTCCAAAGTGCAGGGCGACTGGGGCGAGATGATCCTCGAAACGATCCTCGACAATTCGAATCTGATCCGGGGCGTACATTACGATACGCAGCTCAATATCAAGGATGAGGCGGGAAACAACCTGCGGCCCGACGTGGTGCTTTATCTGCCCGAAGGCAAACGGATCGTCATCGACTCGAAGGTGTCGCTCACGGCATTCGTCGGATATGTCGGGGCCGAGGACGAGGCGACCCGGCGCCAGTATCTTGCGTCGCACGTCGCGTCGGTGCGGCAGCACGTCGTCGAACTGGGTCGCAAGGAGTACCAGCGATTGCTCGATTCGCCCGATTTCGTCATTATGTTCGTTCCCAACGAACCGGCGTTTCTGGCGGCGCTGCAAAACGACAGCTCCATCTGGGCCGATGCCTACGACAAGAAAGTCATCATCTCTTCGCCGACCAATCTTTTCGCTTTACTGAAGTTGGTGGACGATCTTTGGAAGCGGAACGCACAGAACAAGAATACGGCCGACATCGTTACTTACGGTACGAAACTCTACGAGCAGTTGGTGGCTTTCACCGCTTCGCTCGAAGGGGTGGGACAGTCGCTCGACGCCGCCCGGGACAAGTACAACGATGCCTACAAGCGGCTTTGCACCGGTAACGACAACATTGTCCGCTGCGGGGAGCGGCTTCGCAAACTGGGAATTCCGACCAAGAAACAACAGTCTGCCCGGACTTTGCAGGCGGCCGATTTACCGGACGAAGAGTAGCTTCGGCAGGGTCGGGGATTGCCCCGGCACGACAGCGGTGCGTAACCGGTGCGAGGGGGGGCTTGAAAAAGCCGGATGTTGGGAGGAGGAGATGCGAGTTTCCTCCCGAGATACGATAAAAAAAATCTACCGGGATGCTCCGTCGCCGATCACTTATCGGGCAGAAAAATTCCGGCAGATTTGTATTTCAAATTGTCTAAAGCAGCTTTTGGAGCAATACTTCGTCCTTGTACCCTTCGGGGGTGCGGATCCACTCCTTTTTAACCCCGACCCGGCGGAATCCGGCTCTTTCGAAGAGAGTCAGACTGGGGACGTTATCCGCGAGTACGTTGCACCACAGTTGCCGCAGCCGGAGTACCGTGCGGGCATACTCTTCGAGCAAAGCCAATGCCTCTGCCCCGTATCCTTTCCCGCGCTGTGCCGGATCGTAAACCAGAATGCCGACGCCTGCCCGTTCGTGCTGCGGCTCGAAATCGAACAAGTCGATGGCTCCGATCGTTTCCCCCGCTGTGTCGTCGATCATCAACCGCAGTTGTCCGCATCGGTAAATACCAGCCTGCTGCTCCTGGATGAATTGTTCGATCGAATAGTGCGAGAACGGTTCGATCGTACCGCTGACTGTCCACAACGAAGGGTCGTTTTCCCACCGGCAGAGCAGTTCGAGGTCCTGAGGTTCGACGGCCCGCAGGCTGCAAATATGGCCTCGGAGCATCATTAGCAAAGTCCGAGCACCTGATTGCGAATCAACATGGCAGCACCCCAGGCGCTGGCCGTCTTGCCCATTTTCGACAAGCGGAATTTGGTGTCCTTATAAACCAGATTGAGCGAGTATTTGTTGGTCGCCGACTTGAGGGGCAGCATCAGGTAGTCGCCCGCTTCGGCCAGCTCGCCGCCTACGATGACCGTTTCCGGATTGAAGGTGTTGATCAGGAAGGCGACGGCCTTGCCCGCCTTTTCTCCGACCTCCTCGATCAGTTCGATCGAGAGATTGTCGTCGTGCTTGGCTGCGTCGATGATCTCATCGACGTGGATGGCTTCGTGCTTGTTGTATTTTTCGCGCAGGATCGTATTGACACCCTGGCTGATAAGCCGACCGAACTTCTGTTCGATCGCGATTCCCGAAACTTCGGTTTCGAGGCAACCTTTCTTGCCGCAGGAGCAGATGATTTCGTTGTCGAAGAAGGGAATGTGCCCGAACTCTCCGGCAAAGCCGCTCTTGCCGTAGTAGAGTTTGCCGTTCATGACGATACCGATGGCCAGGCCGCGTCCGAGGTGGAGGTAGAGTACGTCCATCTCGTCTTTGGATTTGCTGTTGGTGTATTCGGCATAGCATCGGGCCCGGGAGTCGTTTTCGAGCAGTACGCGGATGCCGATGCGTTGTTCGATCATATCGCGCAGGGACTGTTCGCTCGAAGTGAAATAGCGGTAACTGCGTCCCGTCGTGGGATTGACGCGTCCGCTGACGCTGACACCCACTCCGAGGATTTTCGCGCGTTCCACACCGCACGTATCGATGAAATGTGCGATATTCGAGCAGATTTTTTCGAGGCATTGAGGGCGATCCTGCAGTTCGAAGTCGGTCAAGAGTTCCTCTTTGACGATATTGTTGTGCAGGTCCGTGATGAGGAACGACATGTTGTCCCGGCCGATATTGACGCCTGCGAAATAGATGGCCGAGCTGGCCAGTCCGAAGACGTTGGGACGTCGTCCACCCGGAGTTTCGACCTTGCCCAGATCGGAGACGATGTTCTCCTGAACGAGTTCCTGAACGAGCTTGGTGATGGTCGGTACGCTGATGTGCAGCTCTTTGGTAAGCTCCGAGAGCGTACACTCCCCGTTCACCGCCATATGTGCGATGATATTTCGCTTGAAGAGGTTGTTCTTGTGCGAAATACCTTTCAGATTGTCATCTTCCTGTCGGCTGAAAAATTCGGTTAACGATGTCATAGTTATTGATGTCGTTTGATGTCTTCTGTAATTTTTGTGCAAATATAGAAAGAATTCAATCGAATTTGGCGTATTTGATCTTGTGATATGAAAAAAAATTATAAACAAAATAGAATCGATTGCTTGTCAATCGATTCTATTTTGTTTTCGGAGGCGGGTTACAACGTCGATTTCGACTCTACGACCGCTTCGGGATTCACTTTTTTGATAAGACCCTGCAGGACATTGCCGGGACCGAGTTCCGTAAATTCGGTCACGCCGTCCGCAAGCATGTTCTTGACGATGTAGGTCCAGCGTACCGGTGCGGTGAGCTGTGCGATCAGGTTGGCCTTGATCGTCGCCGGATCGGTTTGGGGTTTGGCATCGACGTTCTGGTAGATGGGGCAGACAGGAGCCTGGAAGGGTGCTTCGTTGATCGCTTTTTCGAGTTCGACCTTGGCCGGCTCCATCAGGGGCGAGTGGAATGCACCGCCTACGGGCAGACGCAGTGCGCGTTTGGCGCCCGCTTCCTTGAGTTTGGCACAAGCGGCATCGACTGCTTCGACGCTGCCCGAGATGACCAGTTGGCCGGGGCAGTTGTAGTTGGCCGCCACGACCACGCCGTCGATCGAGGCGCAGGCTTCTTCCACTTTGGCGTCGTCGAGTCCCAGGATCGCCGCCATCGTACCGGGTACGGCTTCGCAGGCTTTCTGCATGGCCATCGCACGTTTGGAAACGAGCCGCAGACCGTCCTCGAACGAAAGGGCGCCGGCCACCACCAGGGCTGAAAATTCGCCGAGCGAGTGTCCGGCTACCGCGTCGGGCTTCACGCCCAGCGCCTTGGCCATGATGACCGAGTGGAGGAATACGGCCGGCTGGGTGACTTTGGTCTGTTTGAGCTCTTCGTCCGTACCGGCGAACATGATGTCGGTGATGCGGAAACCGAGGATTTCGTTGGCCTGCTCGAAGAGAGCCTTGGCTTCGGGAACGTTGTCGTAGAGGTCTTTGCCCATGCCGACGGCTTGAGCGCCTTGACCCGGAAATACGTATGCGTGTTTCATAGTTTCTGTCAAAATATTTTTTGGTTACCGGGCAAAGATAGCAAATATTTTCTTACATTTGCACTGCAACGGTTCACGAGGGGTTACGCCCCGTCAGATTAAATGGGAATGCAGTGAAAGTCTGCGACAGTTCCCGCTGCTGTGAGTCCTGCCCGACGATCCGAGGAGATCGGCCCGCTTGCGGGCGGCGTTTCGGATGCCCGGGTGTATTGCTGCGACACTCTTTTGCCACTGGTCCTGCGGGACTGGGAAGGCGTTGCGGCGGGGACGAGTCAGAAGACCAGCCTTTGCCTGCCCGATGAACGGACAGTTCGGATGATATGCGTCTGCGGAGAACGGAGCTTTCGGAAAAGACCTGCGAGGCATCTTTTCGGTGGATTGATAACCTGAAGCGAGGCGGCTCTCTGTTTCCCTGATGAAATATTTTTCGAAACCGTTGTACGGCATGTGCCGAAGTGCGGAGTTTGTGCAGAAGAAGAGTGTCTTGCCGATAAAGGTTTCAGTCGCAATAAAGTAGAGATTAGTATGGACTGAAACAAAGAGGTCGATCTGTTGCCGGGTCGATCTCTTTATTTCTGGTGTCGGACGGAATGGGCTGCCCGGCTTCTTCCCTCGGGCGCGGAAAAACGGCTGTCGGGTGTCTGCGACGGATTCTCCCGACACAAAAAAGCAGCGCTTTATGCGCTGCTTTTTTCAATTTTCCTGATCGCCTATTTCTCTTCCACGATCTTGAAGGAATCCTTGTAGAGTCCGCAAACGGGGCATACCCAGTCGTCCGGGATGTCTTCGAATGCCGTGCCGGGTGCGATGCCGCTTTCGGGATCGCCCTTGGCCGGATCATATACGTAGTCGCAGGCGGTGCAATGGTATTTGCGGGGGAATACGCGGTCGGCCACCTTGTCCCAGTCGATCAGCTCCCAGTACGATTTGATGAAATCCGCACGGCGGTTGCGGTAGTCGATATAGTAGGCGTGCTCCCAAACGTCGGCCGTCATCACCGGACGCAGACCGTCGGTCATCGGGTTGCCGGCGTTCGACTTGGCGACGATCGACAGCTTGCCGGCCTTGTCCATCGCCAGCCAGGCCCATCCCGAACCGAAAAGCCCCACGGCAGCCTTGGTGAACTCCTCCTTGAAAGCCTCCACCGAACCGAACGCCTCGGCGAGCTTTGCGGCCAGCTTCGCAGGCATGGGCTTCTGGGCAGGAGTCAGCATCCGGAAAAAGAAAGTATGGTTCCAGGTCTGGGCGGCGTTGTTGAATATGCCGCCGTCGGCCTTGCGGACGATCTCGTCGAGCGGCATCTCCTCGTAAGGCGTACCGGGGATCAGCTTGTTCAGGTTGTCCACATAGGTTTGCAGGTGCTTGCCGTAGTGGTAGTCGAGCGTCTCTTTGCTCATCTTCGGAGCAAGCGCTTCCAATGCGTAGGGAAGCTCAGGCATCGTGTGTTTCATAGTCGTGTGCGTTAATGAA
>OMCT01002277.1_pt1 | contig 9959 bp, 10 predicted proteins | sample 1674301 | NCBI WGS metagenome assembly OMCT01 (sample SAMEA103958158, study PRJEB25191) | human gut metagenome
TTATCACTTCAAGAACAGCAACGGTAATCACTACTATTCCAACGGTTGCAGCCACGCAGACCAGATTGCAGCCCTGAACGCCACCATCAGTTCGATGGAAGCCGAAGCCGCAGGCAAGGATCGCGCACTGCAAAACGCACAGAAGACCATCAGCGACTTGCAGAAGGATTTGAACGACTGCAAGAATAAGAAAGTGACCACCACGACTACACAGGCTGTAGAGAAGAGTGAATATGTAGTCATCTTCCGTCAGAGCAGCAGCAAGGTAGACGCTCTCCAGATGCCGAATATCGACCGTCTGGCAAGTTATTTGAAGAAGAATAGTAGCGCCAAGGTTTCCATCTCAGGTTACGCTTCTCCGGAAGGCAATGCCAAATTCAACCAGAAGTTGTCTGAGAAACGTGCAGAAGCCGTGAAGAACATTCTGGTGAAAGAATACGGCATCAGCGCCAACAGAATCGAAACTCAAGGTAAGGGTGTGGGTAACATCTTCGGCAAACCGGCTTATAACCGTGCAAGCATTTGCGTGACCGAGTAATCACACAACAATCCTTAATTACATCACAAAAAGAGGGCAACTGGAGAGGTTGTCCTCTTTATATTTACTAAAAAAGGTTACTTTCAAATAATATTACCGTTATTATTTTGAAACCAATATAAATTTTACTACATTTGTAATGTATTACTAAACGAATAAATTATGAAAAAGTCTTTAATTGTATTATTAAGCGCTTTATGTGTAAGCGGCTTAAATGCCCAAGATTATAATTTGGGTGGAAACAAATTCGGTGACAACTGGTCGATAGGCCTGAACGGTGGTATAGCCACTCCCCTCACCCATAGTACATTCTTTAAAAACTCGCGCGCAGTCATCGGTCTTGACATTAATAAACAGTTAAGCCCCATTTACGGTTTGACATTGGAAAGCAACTGGACCATCAACACCCAGAGCCGAATGGCCGCCCAAAAGAGCGGTACGGCATTCGATGCCTTCAACCTGATGTTGTTGAACCGCTTGAACCTGAATAACATGTTTGCAGGATACAACGGTCAGCCACGCTTGTTTGAAGTAGAGGCAGTAGGCGGATTCGGTTGGTTGCGTCTGAACGATTTCTATGAGACGGGCGAAGGTGCCAATCACTTGGCATCAAAAGCCGGAGTAAACTTCAACTTCAATTTGGGCGAGAAGAAAGCATGGACCGTAGCCATCAAACCGGCTATCCTATGGGATATGAGCATGTGGGATGCCGACAGGGCTCACTCTCATCCCAACTTTAATGCCAACTATGCCAACTGGGAAATTACAGCCGGAGTGATTTATCACTTCAAGAACAGCAACGGCAAGCACCACATGACGAAAGTCAGAGCCTACGACGCATCGGAAGTCAGCGCATTGAATGCTACCATCAACAACTTACGTCAAGACGTAAACTCCAAGGATGAAAGCATGAGAAATACGGCAAACAAACTCCGCAACGAGGAACAGAAATCCGCCGATTTGGAAAGAGCACTGAAAGAATGCCAGAACCAGGGTCCGAAAGTGATTACGAACAATAAGAAAACATTGGAGTCTGTCGTAACCTTCCGTCAAGGCAAGATTGTCATCGACGCGTCGCAGCAACCCAACGTAGAACGTATCGCCACTTATCTGAAGAACCATAAAGAAGCTAAGGTGAACATCTTAGGATATGCTTCTCCTGAAGGAAGTGCCGAAGTGAACGAACGTATCGCCAACCAACGTGCAGAAGCCGTGAAGAATATGCTGGTAAACAAATACAGAATCGACGCCCGCCGTATCACAGCTAAGGGACAAGGCGTAGGCTACATGTTCGAGGAACCGGATTGGAACCGCGTCAGCATCTGTACGATTGTTGAAGATTAATCATCATTAGACTGATATAAAAAAGACCGCTTTTCGCAAGCGGTCTTTTTTATACCTTTTGTCGTCCGAGAATCCTAAAACACTGTGATTCTGCAATCTACATATCACTCCATCAGGTTCCTCGTTTTAACATTTTTTTCTCAGCCAAACGATTTTTCAATCTCATGAGATTGATTTTTCATTCTGCGCCAAACGATTTCCCGTTTGCCTCATATCGGCAAAACGCCTTCGGCAAAGGCATTTATCCTCCTGCAGAAACTGTCCCTTTTATCAAAATTATGGAAAACATCAACGGATAGCCCCTGCTTCAAGAGCCAACTCCCGGCAAGCCTTACGGTCTATTTTCCCGTTCCCGGCCACCGGTACGGCGGCCACACGCAAAATATGCCGGGGGACATGGTAGCGGGGCAGAAGCGCCTTCATCGCGTCAAACAGGCCGACATCATCCATCGGGAAATCACGGATAACCAACAACACCAAAGCCTCGCCCAACCGCCTGTCCGGTACGGAAGTCAAGGCAAAAGGCACGTCGATAAGCTCTTTCAGCCGCCGCTCTTCCTCCTCTATCTGAATTTTCACGCCCCCACTGTTTACCACATCGTGAACGTGCCGTCGGCATGCAGACGCACCACGTCATTCGTCTCCAAATCGGAGGAGCACAATTCCGGTGCATGAATCACCAGCGTACCCCGAGCAGACAGCGACAAACTTACCCCCTCGAAAGGACGATAACCTACCGAAGCCTCCGGCCCGTTAAGTGGACGCAAAGCGACATGCGACAACGTTTCGGTCATGCCGTAAGTGGAATACACCCGGCAGGGCAAGTACTCTAAACGCCGTTCCAATGCCTCGTCCACCGCTCCGCCCCCCACGATGACACAACGCACACGCGACAGACGCTCCCGCTCGTCCGCCTGCTCCAACGTGTGGTAAAGTTGCATCGGCACGACAGACAGGAAATCCACCCACTCCTCCACGTCGGCCAACGGATGCCCCGACGGACGGCGAACCCATAGATGCAGTCCGGCCACCAAAGCACGCACGACCATCATCTTAGCCCCGATATACTTCAAGTCCATGCACAGCAAAGCCGTGTCGCCCGGACGCAAGCCGAGGAACTCACACGTCCGAACGGCACTGCGCATCATCCGCGCTTTTTCCACTCTCATCCGCTTGGGAACACCGGTGGAGCCGGAAGTCTGCACTTCCACCGTAGACGCAGGCGAGAACCATTCCGCCAGAAAGGCATAAACGGCCCGCAAAGCCTCATCTTCCTCTTCAACGGACAACGCGGCCAGTTCGTGCAAGTCTGCCGCCGAGAAACGCCGCCCCTCCACGCCGACATGCTGCCGTTCAATCTCCGTCTGCCACATACCACAAACAATCTTTCCGGATCTCCAACGGCATCGGCACGTTGTCGGTGAACAACATCCCCGTGCCCAATCCCTGCGGCATCCGAGTGTGCCATGTGGCACACCATTGCGCAATGGCATTCAAGCCAACGTTCGACTCCAATGCCGAGGTAATCCACCATCCGACGTTCCTCTTTTCCGCCTCTTCTATCCACTCCCGGCAACCGGAAAACCCGCCATGCAGCGAGGGTTTCAGCACGATGTACTGCGGATGGAGCGCGTCCAACAGCCTCCGCTTCGCTTCAAGGCTGCAACGTCGAAAGCGACGGGCAAGGGCGAAACCGAAGTCAGTCCAGCCATTTCGTCCCACTGCCCGGCCCGTATGGGCTGCTCGATGGAATGCAAATCGAGTTCGGCCAACCGTTTCAGCTTGTCCAAGGCTTCCGCAGGAGCAAAAGCCCCGTTGGCATCCACCCGGAGTTCCACCTCGCGAGCCGGAAAATGCCGACGGATGAAACGCAACAAGTCCAGTTCCTCCTCGAGACCGATGGCACCGATTTTCAACTTGACACAACGGAAGCCGGCTTCCAACTTTTCCCTGATTTGCCTGTACATGGCATCATGGTCGCCCATCCATATCAACCCGTTGATGCAGATACCCTCTTCACCGCGCGAAAAGGGCGTATCCCACAAGGCATACGTCCCTCGTTCGAGATGGCGCAAAGCCGTCTCCAACCCAAACAGCATGGAGGGGTATTCCCTCCACCGTTCCGTATCGCGCATATCCCGCGCAACACGCCTTCGTAATCCGGCAAATCGTCTACACTCAACTGCGGCAAGGGAGCGCATTCGCCCCATCCCTCACGTCCCGGACATGCTTCGGATGCCATCCTGACGTACCACGACCGCCGCTCCGTGTACACTCCCCGCGACGTACCCGCCGGCTTTTTGAAATGGAAAAGCCGGGGGAAAATATCTATACTGTACGACGGAATCATAATTCGCCGACTTCTGCCACGGAAAGTCCCGTTAGTTCGGCTATATCTTCAGCCGACATGCCTTTCCCTTTCATGCGCAGCGCAATCTGCCGTTGCTTTTCCTTTTCGCCTTCGGCACGACCGGCGGCACGTCCCTCGGCAAGCCCTTTCTCAAGCCCCTTGGCAAGTCCTCCATCCCAAGCTTCCTTCATGCGCCTTTCTTCCCGTTCCTTGGCATAAGCCTCCACCGCCAAGTGGTCGCGGTAAATCTTGATGCTCTCGTCATACTTCATCCTGTCCTCCTTGGAAAGAGCCGCAATGTCCACAATCTTTTCCAATTTCTCAAACACTGATTTCCTTGCCTTGAACGGCAACCTCTGCAATGTATCCATATTCTTCAACACATATATCCATCGTTCAAAATCCGTCTCACACTCCTGCTCCTCCTTGGTAAAAGAGGGCAATTCCAAAAAGATGAAGCGCAACTTGTCAGAAAACGCCTCATGCGTCTCCCTGTCCGAAAGGACGATATCCGTACGCAACTTGTGTGAACCGGAATCCAAGCAAAAGTTCATGAAAAACACACCATACACGGCCTTGAGCCGGAACTGCCAATCCGCCCCGCGTTCGCCCTGACGCGCCACGGCACGCGACAAATAGTACAACGCCCTTTCGCGAAAATTCACTTGCGGACGGTTTTGCATTTCCACGATGAACTGCTCGCCCGACTCATTCGTGCAATACACGTCGTAAATCACACCCCGATCTTGGGCAAAGGCAGGCAGCACTTCCTTGTCCAGAAAACGGATGTCCACAATATGCTTCTCCCCTTCCAACAGGCCGTTCAGGAAGTCTATCAGCAAATCCTTATTGATTTCCTGACCGAAAATACGTTTGAAACCCACGTCCGTAAACGGGTTGATGAACCTTGCCATATCCTGCTATTTTTACAGTCCCTCTTGCAAACTTACGAAAAAAAGCCGTCCATCCATGTCACCGTGCTGCAAAAAGACCTCATTTTAAGAGAAAATATGCAAAAATACAGCCGGGACAAAGGATTCCTTGCCCCGGCTGCCCAAAAGACTTTTTTAGAAAACTAATCTAAACCATGCCATGTGCCCGTCGCCATCATATTCCATGGACACCTTTCCCGTACCTGTCCAACCGTCTTCCGACTCTTCCATACGCATTTCCGCTTTCATTCAGGCACTAAAGGAATGACTCACTCCAATTTCTGGAAAGTAAACAGCAAACCGTCCACCCGTAATTCACCATTAACTAACGTACCGATGGTACCATCCGTGATATACACCTTATTGCCATCAAGCACATAAGTGTAAGTCCTCACATTTTCCGCCACGAAAGACACCGTCTTTCCTGAAATAGTTTCCGTATGAAACGCACCGGACTTATGGCCTATGTAGCAATTCGTCGTAAAACTTTCTACGGTATTAGCATTCAGGAAACGGTATGAAACGGCTCCTCCTGTAAAACCGTCTTCATCGGCATTGTCTTCTTCCACCGCTTCTCTCGCCATATCACGAAGGTCTGTCAACGGCAACCAATATCCTATGACGCCTCCGCCACCTGTTTCATCATCGTCCTTATCGCAAGAAGAAAAAAACACCAACCCCAATAACAGGCACAGTATGAATCCCGGCAACTGCCATAATTTGAAACTTTTCATATCCATCACATTTTATCTTTTAATTAATCATTTATCGGCCACCGGGCGTATGGCTCCCCCGAGACAACAGTCCATCCCGTCTGTCGGTCCAGGCTCACCACCAGTTTCTCCCAATCCATAAACCAATAGATTACCATAAGAATACTGCTCAAACGTGCCTGTCCAATAAACGCTAAGCCCATTGGTAAGGACTTCTGACCCTATCCGCCGCCCACACAAGGGGAAAAAGAGCTTGTTCCCGTTGGGAGCAATGAACAGCAGCCCTTCCACATTATTATACAGAACCGTTTTCACGAGACAATCTTCCACCAAGTCATCCATTTCTTTCCGCGTGGGCATGCGCAAGCGGCCTTGCGATTTCACGTAAGCAATGTCCAACTCCGTACCGCTTATCTCCTTCGGAGGATTCACCCCGGCATAATACTCATAACATCCGGGAGCAGGCACATAAAAGTCATAAGTATCAATAATCCCTTGGTACTTGACAGTGCCCGTAGGATCGCCCCATCCGCACAAAACGCCGGTCTGCTCCGGTGAAGACGCATCCCAATTACACGAGGCCCATTTCACCCGACCTCCCATGTCTACCAGTTCGCCAGCCGTAGGCACATCGATACCATCGTCAGCAGGCTTCATCGTGAATGTTTTCGTATTGCCATATTCATAAGCCCCGTCTTTCTCAAAATATGCCCTGTAATAATAGGTCGTATTCGGTGTCAAACCTTCCAGAGTCGTTTTGAAATCTCCTGTCTCCGACATACCTACCTGTACTTTCACTACCCCTTCATTGCCGGCTTCCGGTGATTTCGATGTCCCGTAAACAAAACCATAAGCATATACCTCAGGCACTGTCCCGGTTATGGTGCACGTCCCGGAAACCTCCACTGTGGTGGAAGATAATCCCGAATAGGGTTGCGTCAGGATGGTCACGGAATACGCATCCTTATCACCGTTGCCGCTGCCCGTCCCGCCGTTATCATCGTCGCTACACGATACAAAAAACATCATGCCCAAAATCCACATCCAAACCGGACATTTAAAACATAACTTTTTCATTTTTTTTAATTTAATGTTGTTCTCGAATTCAGTTTACCATGCAAAGATAGGCAAATCGAGAAGATGAAACGGAAATGAATAGTTCCAAGAAGTTGACAGAAATATTGCCATTTGATTAACATCCCTATTCCGTTCCGGAACTAAAAGGAAGGGAAAAATTTACGTCACACTTCATTTCCTGTGAAAGGTCTCCGAAAAAGTCATGATGAAGAATACAAGAAATACGCCACAACAAAGAGATATCAATATTTTCTTTGCCGAATATTTTATATACGTTAGGCCGTGTGCAACACAACTGTCTTGCAAACCATGTCACCGTACGTCCTTGCTCGTGAAGCGTGCAAGCTATAAGCTGTCCGATATGCAGCATACCCCTCTTTATTCATCCGGACTCCCAACGGACATGTTAAATCCAACATAAGAACTGCCTGTATATAGAAAAGGCGTAGGAATCTTACCTTTGCCCGTTCCGAGTTCCAAGGCCTTCGCATGCCCACCTGTCAAGAACGAGCAACGCAGAAAGCCCACGCCGATATGTATACGGCATGTCCTTTCCCCGAAAGGAAGGGACAGTACGTAAATATACATACCACGAGGACGTTACCGGTTGCCATCTGTTCTTTCGACAGGTCAAAAGGTGCGAAGTTCTGAAACCCGAAAGCCAGACGCTTGTAAACGTCTTCTCCATATATAATGCACATATCCTTGCCCACCCTTGGGCTTTCTGCGGAAATGTACAAGGCAAATATAGGAAAAAATGATGAATACTGATGTTCTCCATTCATTTTTTCTTCTTTTTGCAGTATCCGAACAGTGATAAACGAGTGATGAAGAAATTCTCCTATTGAAAATCAGAAGAAATATACTACTATGTATTGCATAGTACCAATATAATACATATCTTTGCATAGAACAAAGGGACGCACCGGCCGGACGTCTCCTTACTTAAACGCTAAAAGCCTATGAACGTAGACAATGCAAAATCACAAATGCGGAAAGGAATGCTGGAATATTGCGTCATGCTGTTACTGCGCAAGGAACCGTCATACGCCTCCGACATCATCACACGGCTGAAGGAAGCCGATTTGATTGTCGTGGAAGGCACGCTCTATCCGCTGCTCACCCGACTGAAAAAGGACGGACTGCTGAGTTATGAATGGCGCGAATCCACTCAGGGACCTCCGCGTAAATATTATGCCCTGACGCTCGACGGCGAAACCTTCCTGGCCGGACTGGACTGTGCCTGGAATGAGCTTTCCGCCACCGTGGGACACCTGAAATCGGAAAGCCCCATAAGGCTGCCTTTACAGGGAAAAGACTGAATCCTTAACTTTTAAATTCGAAAGCTTTATGAAAAAGAATATCACCATCAACCTGTTCGGTTCGCTGTATGCCATCGACGAAGATGCCTACGAACTGCTCAACCAATACCAGAACAACATGCGCCGTTACTTCTCCCGTAAAGAAGGAGGCGAAGAAATCGCAGAAGACATCGAACGCCGCATAGCCGAACTTTTCGACGAACTTAAAGCATCCGGCGTAGAAGCCATTACCATCGAACATGTGAGGGACATCATCTCACGCATCGGTAATCCGGAAGAAATGGACGGCACCGAAACGGAAGCGACTGCCGACGAAACGGATGATGCCCCAAAGGAAAGCGAACGCAAAGAAAACGTACATAAAAAACTGTTCCGCAATCCGGACGACAAAATGTTGGGTGGCGTCACCTCCGGATTGGCCTGCTATTTCGGTATCGACCCGCTGTGGCTCCGTCTGCTCATGATATTATTTGCCTGGTTCTCTCTCGGCACTTCCATTATCATCTATCTCATCCTGTGGATCATCATTCCGGAGGCGTGGACTCCCGAAGACCGCCTGCGCATGCAGGGTCGTCCCGTCAACATGGAGAACCTGCGCGACGAAATCATAGACGGCGCACGCAAAGCCGGACAGTATGCTTCGGCCCCGAAAACCCAAAAGACGGTACGGGGATGCCTGACCGTCCTGTTAGACATTGTGACGGCTATATTCAAAGGTTTCCTTTTCCTCGTCGTAGGCGGTATCCTCCTCTTCGTTACAATCATGTTAATCGCCATCCTCATCGGGTTTTGCCTGTATTGCTTTTCCGCTTTTACGGGTGGAGTGAGCGACGGAGTGTTCAGTTCGCCTGCCGAACAGTCTTTCTTCAATGCATTGATCAACGGCAGCCTCCGCCAAGGCATCTATTGGACGGCATTGATAAGTTCCATCACTCTGCTTATCCTCACTTTGTATATCGGTACACATTCCATCCTGCGCATGGCGGGACGCATACACCCCATGACTTTACCCAAACGGTTGGCCCTCATCGGAGGATGGATTATCACAGCCGTAATCTTTATCGCTTCGATGATCCAAAGCAGCATTTCCTACGACTGGTACATACGGGACTACAGAGAGGAGCAAAGGATCCGCAACGATTCCCTCGAACATCAAAGGCAATTAAGCTATTTAGAACACGAAGGTTGGAAAGTCGTCCGGCACAAAGAGTGCGGAAACAACTACGTGAAAAGCGGAGAATATTATACGGGCAACAGGGACGTGCAGTATATAGACGCATGGAACTTCAACCGGAAAATGGAATATGAGGTAGAACGAACCGTCCATGTGACACCAGGTATTTACCGTCTGGAAGCCGCCGCACGAACGGACGGACAAGGCTGTGAGATTTTTGCCTGTCATGATAACCGTGAACGGAAGGCTGACGTCCCCGTATATGGAAACCAAGGCGGGGAAATCTGGCAGGATGCCCAACGACAGCAGACGAGCGGAAACATTACGCTCGGCATGTGGAAAGATATTACCGAAGCCAATAAAGGAAGAGGTTACGGCTGGAGCATAGTAAGGATAGACAGTATCGTGACGCACGACGGCACCATCCGTTATGGCGTAACGAATATCCGTAGCGGAAAATGGAATGGAACGTGGTTCTCGGCCACGGATTTCAAACTGGAAAAGACCGG
>OMCT01002279.1_pt1 | contig 9953 bp, 9 predicted proteins | sample 1674301 | NCBI WGS metagenome assembly OMCT01 (sample SAMEA103958158, study PRJEB25191) | human gut metagenome
GCTGGAGGAAGATAGAAGTCATCGGTATGCACCGTGATGCTCTGGGGGAACTGCCGGGCCAGTTGTGCCGCCAGCGTGGTTTTGCCGCTGCCGCACCGGCCGTCCAGCGCCACCAGCACCGGGTGATCGGGATGGGCAGAGAGAAAATTGGAGAGTTTTTCTACGAGAGGGGAAAGGGTGGTTGAAAGCATAGAGAACACATCCTTGACAAATCGTTAAAAATTGACTATACTACAAATAGAAAAGGCGCTGGCCGCAAACGACTAGCCCCTTGCCATATTAGTCAAGAAAAATGACCGCTCAGGCTTGGAACGTTGAGGCGGTCATTTTTTCTTGCGTTTTTTATCGCTTGTGGCGATTTTCCATGTAATCTGAAACGTTACAAAAATCGTTCCACCGATTAATGTCAGCAAAACTGCAACATCCGAAAAACTCATGGTCCTCACCCCCTTTCTGCCCTTGGGCATCCGGGGAGCGGGCAACTCTTCAAGAAACCAGCCATTCCCGGCACCTAGGTGCCGGCAAGTGGGCTGCCGCCTGCGTTTTGGACACAGCGCCTTCGCCGCCTTTGCGGGCGGCTGACTATACTATACCATGAATTTCGACACGCCGCAACACGCGCAAAAAGTTTGATGCAGAAAACTTGTCAAAAACCCTTGACACCACCCCAATGCTGTGGTAAGATAATGCCACGTTAGAAATAACTAACCACAAAGCGGTCAGCAGACAAATGGTCTGTGCCGCATTCTTTTAGAGTTTGAGGTTAGAGATATCTAACTGCTGCACCTGCATAGAATGCGGCGCGGCGGGAAACGCTGTTCCTGAAGAAAACGAGAGCGGAGGAAAGCAGCCATGGAGCGTAATTTTGAGACCGTGATGATCGAACAGTGCGCACCTGTGCTGGCAGGGCTGAAGCCTGCCGGGCTGTTCCGCTATGAGACCCGGGACTGTGCCGACTTGGCTGCCCGGGTGCGCCGCTGGAATGACCAGCTGGGGGAGAAGGGGCTGAAGGTCCGGGTCCTCAAGGGCTGTGCTCAAACCCACCGGTATCTCATTTATGTTTACCGCGAGAGCCGCCTGCGTCAGGTGTTGGCCGATGAGGCGGTGCGGGAGTTCCTGCAACGCGAGGGCTATGCCCTGCCGGAAGATGCTTCCGATTGTGACGGTATGCTGCGGCAGCTGTCCCGGCGGCTGTGCTGCGAGGCCGATTTTCCCCATGAGATCGGCGTGTTTCTTGGTTATCCGCTCACCGATGTGGTGGGCTTTATCGAAAATCAGGGCCGCAACTTCACCTGCTGCGGCTGCTGGAAGGCTTACGGCGACCCCGATGCCGCCGCACGTCATTTTGCCCAGTTGAACAAGTGCACCAGAGTGTATCTGCGCCTGTTCCATGAGGGTACCCCCATTTTCCGCCTTGCTGTGGCGGCTTGACAAGTCATTCTCTACCAATACTCTCTTTTTATCCTGGCACCCACCGGAACAAACCACGCTCCGGCGGGAAGAAATCCTCCTTTTGACACGCGGCCGTCCGTTGCAGCCTTGACTACTGCACCGGGCGGCTGTGTCATTTCATGGATAGAAAAAATGACGGTAAAATGTAAACAATGGCTAACTTTTACTCAGAAATTTGAGTTAGTTGTTGTTGATTGTGATAAAAAAACTGGGATATTTGGGCAGAAAAACTGTTTGTTCATATAAACTAACTTTTAATGATGAAAAAACTATTGACAACAAAGGTTAGTAAGCGTAAACTGTCCATGCTGATAGTTCCGACTGACTAACCGCTCCGGTGCATCAGCAGCCCACAAACAGTATGAAAAAGGGAGTGGAATGTTATGATGCCTCTGACAATGGCGAAGGCGGGCGAGACCGTCACCATCAAGAAGATCACCGGCAAAGATGAAGTCCGCCTGCATCTGGCAGAGCTTGGTTTTGTGGTGGACAGCGAAGTGACCGTGGTCAACGAGATCGCAGGCAACCTGATCGTACAGGTCAAGGAAAGCCGCCTGGCACTCGACAGGACGATGGCAAATCGCATTATGATCGGCTGAACAGCGCAGCGCGCTGTTTGGGACCTGCTCCGACACTGGAATGGTCTCTGAATAAAGACAAGTAGAGGAGGAAATTTGCATGAAAACTCTGAAGGACGTGAAGGTCGGCGAGACCTGCACCGTGGCTCGCCTGCATGGCGAAGGCCCGGTCAAGCGCCGCATCATGGACATGGGCATCACCAAGGGTGTTGAGATCTATGTCCGTAAGGTTGCCCCCCTGGGCGACCCCATGGAACTGACCGTGCGCAACTACGAGCTGAGCGTGCGCAAGGCCGACGCTGAAATGATCGAAGTGGTTTGATTCCAAAGAGAGGAAAGGACACGCAATGAGTATTAAAATTGCACTGGCCGGTAACCCGAACTGCGGCAAGACTACCCTGTTCAATAACCTGACCGGCTCCAACCAGTACGTTGGCAACTGGCCCGGCGTTACCGTGGAAAAGAAGGAAGGCAAGCTGAAGGGCGATAAGGATGTCATCATCCAGGACCTGCCCGGTATCTACTCCCTGTCTCCGTACACTCTGGAAGAGGTCGTCTCCCGTACTTACCTGGTCAAGGAGAAGCCCGATGCCATCCTGAACATCATCGATGGCACCAACATTGAGCGCAACCTCTACCTGACCACCCAGCTGATCGAGCTGGGAATCCCCGTTGTTATGGCGGTCAACATGATCGATCTGGTCCGCAAGAACGGCGATAAGATCGACCTGAAGAAGCTGAGCAGCGAGCTGGGCTGCCAGGCAGTTGAGATCAGCGCACTGAAGGGCGAGGGCACCGAGGCTGCTGCCAAGGCTGCGGTTGCCGCTGCCCAGAAGCAGAAGGCCGGTGAGCTGCCCCACGTCTTTACCGGAAGTGTGGAGCACGCCATTGCACACATCGAGGAGTCCATCCAGGGCAAGGTCGATGACCGCTTCCTGCGCTGGTATGCGGTCAAGCTGTTCGAGCGGGATGAGAAGGTCGTGGAAGAGCTGAAGCTCGACAAGGCTCTGGCTGACCACATTGATGAGCACATCAAAGACTGCGAGAAGGAGATGGACGATGATGCGGAGAGCATCATCACCAACCAGCGCTACTCCTACATCAACGGTGTCGTTGACAAGGCCGTCAAGAAAAAGGCCCGTGTGGAGCACCTGACTGCTTCTGACAAGATCGACCAGATCGTGACCAACCGTGTGCTGGCTCTGCCCATCTTCGCGCTGGTCATGTTCCTGATGTACTCCCTGTCCATGGGCACCTCCATTGCAGATGGCGGCTGGGCTATCGGCACCTTTGCCACCGACTGGACCAACGATGTCCTGTTTGGTGAGATCGTGCCGGGCGCGCTGGGCGGCTTCCTGGAGAGCATCGGTGTGGCAGGCTGGCTGTACGGTCTGATCATGGACGGTATCGTGGCCGGTGTCGGCGCGGTGCTGGGCTTCGTTCCCCAGATGCTGGTTCTGTTCTTCCTGCTGTCCATCCTGGAGGATGTGGGCTATATGTCCCGTGTCGCCTTCATCATGGACCGTATCTTCCGCCGTTTCGGCCTGTCCGGCAAGAGCTTCATCCCCGTGCTGGTCGGTACCGGCTGCGGCGTGCCCGGTGTCATGGCTTCCCGTACCATCGAGAACGAGCGTGACCGCCGTATGACCATTATGACCACCTGCTTCATCCCCTGCGGCGCTAAGATGCCCATCATCGGCCTGATCGCAGGTGCAATGTTCGGTGGTTCCTCTCTGGTTGCTGTTTCCGCTTACTTCATCGGCATGGCTGCCATCATTTGCTCCGGTGTTATTCTGAAGAAGACCAAGCTCTTCGCTGGCGACCCCGCACCCTTCGTTATGGAGCTGCCCGCTTACCATGTGCCTGCATGGGGCAACGTTTTCCGTGCCACCTGGGAGCGCGGCTGGTCCTTCATCAAGCGCGCCGGTTCCGTCATTCTGGCAGCTACCGTTGTGCTGTGGTTCCTGCAGGGCTTCGGTTTCGAGAATGGTGCCTTCGGCATGGTCGAGGATCAGGACAACTCCGTCCTGGCCGCTATCGCTACCAAGATCGCCTGGATCTTCGCTCCTCTGGGCTTCGGCAACTGGCGTGCAACCGTTGCTTCCGTCTCTGGTCTGATCGCAAAGGAGAACGTGGTTGGCACCTTCGGTGTTCTGTATCACTTCGGCGGCGAGCTGTCTGAGAACGGCGATGAGATCTGGGCTGCTGTTGCGCAGGACTACACCGCTCTGTCGGCTTACGCCTTCATGATCTTCAACCTGCTGTGCGCTCCCTGCTTCGCTGCTATGGGCGCCATCAAGCGCGAGATGAACAACGGCAGATGGACGGCCATCGCCATTGGTTACATGTGTGCTCTGGCTTACTGCGCAGCTCTGGTGGTTTACCAGCTGGGCGGCCTGATCACCGGCGAGGTTGGCTTCAACTTCTTTACCATCGTGGCGGCTGTGGTTCTGGCTTGCTTTATTTACCTGCTGGTTCGTCCCAACAAGTACACCGGCGACAACGAGGTCAAGATCGACGTTTCCAAGATCACTGCAAACAAGTAAGCTTCGTCTGCTGAAAGGAGAGATGCTTTATGATGGAATTTCTGGCAGCAAACTTTAATCTGCCTACGATCATTGTGGCAGTCATCGTGTTTGGCGGTGTGGGCTGGATCACATGGCACTCTCACAAGCATGGCGGCTGCGGTGGCTGCGGCGAGGGCGGCTGCAATGGTAATTGCGGCGGCTGCAGCGGCTGTCACTGATCGGTAAAAACCGCAAGGGGCGCGGGCTGGAACTTTCGGCTCGCGCCCTTTTTTTTAGAAGAAAAAAGTTAGCCTTGAGTAACATCAAAACGAAAGAGAGTGATCGGGATGGAACTTACGTCGGCGCATCTGCGCTATCTGCTGGCAATCTACGAGGTCTCGCAGACCCATCTGGATATCAGCTCCCGCAGCATTGCGGAAAAGCTGGGGGTCACCAAGCCCTCAGTGGTGCGCATCATGAATCTGCTCATGGAGCATGGCATGATCGTAAAGGAGCATTACGGCAAGATCTATATGACCGACCGGGGCATCTGGGTGGCAAAGCAGGTAGACCGGCAGCTGAAAACGATCCTGAGCCATTTCCCGCCGGTCAGCGAGCCGCTGTCAAAGGAGGAACGCTTTGCGGCGGCGCTGGCCATGACCAGTGCACTGCCGGAGCGCATCTTTACCGGCGAATATGAGCGTCTGTTCGGAACAGCGGCGGATGACACAGAAATGGAGAAAGCCCAGTGATCAACAAAAAACTGCTGTCCTTTGACCGCGGTGCACTGCGGTATGTGGAGCTGAATGTGCTGTTCCAGTGGCTGGGAATGCTGTGCAATGTGGTGTTTGTAAAGGCTGTTGCGGGGCTCATCGGTGCTGCCTTTGCGGGCAGCCTGACCAGCGCCCTGCTGTGGCAGCAGCTGGTGCTGTGCCTTGCTACGGTGCCGCTGCGCTTTGCCTGCACCATGCTGGCCTCCGGCATGAGCGACCGGGCGTCCAAAAACGTCAAGCGCACCCTGCGCAGCAGCATCTACGCAAAGCTTGCCCGCCTTGGCCCCAACTACACCGAGACGGCGGCCACCAGCGAGGTGGTGATGCTGGCCAGCGAAGGCGTGGAGCAGATCGATACCTATTTTGCAAAGTACCTGCCCCAGCTGTTCTACAGCCTGCTGGCGCCGCTTACCCTGTTCGCGCTGCTGGTGGGGGTGCACGCACGGTCTGCCATCATCCTGCTGTGCTGCGTGCCGCTGATCCCCATGTCCATCGTGGCGGTGCAAAAGTTTGCCAAAAAGCTGCTGGCGAACTACTGGGGCGAGTACACCACCCTTGGCGACAGCTTTCTGGAGAACATTCAGGGCCTGACCACCCTGAAGATCTATCAGGCAGACGGCTGGAAGCACGAGCAGATGAACGCGCAGGCTGAGCGCTTCCGCAGGATCACCATGAAGGTGCTCACCATGCAGCTGAACTCGGTGACACTGATGGACCTGATGGCCTACGGCGGTGCGGGCCTTGGCATCATCAGCGCGGTGGCTGCATTTGCGGCAGGCCGGCTGACCCTGACCGCCACATTGACCATCGTGCTGCTGGCGGCAGACTTCTTCCTGCCGCTGCGGCTGCTGGGCAGCTACTTCCACATTGCCATGAACGGCGCCGCTTCGGCAGAAAAGATCTTCCGGCTGCTGGCAGCGGAAGAGCCCGCCGACGGCGACCGCCTGCCCGGCGAAAACACCACCCTGCAGCTGGAGCATGTCACCTTTGGCTACGAAAAGGACCGCACTATTCTGAAGGATGTATCGCTCACCATCCCGCAGGGCAGCTTTGTCTCGCTGGTGGGCGAGAGCGGCTGCGGCAAAAGTACGATCGCAGCGCTGCTGTCCGGCAGCCGCACCGGCTATACCGGCAGCGTGACGCTGGGCGGCGTGCCGGTGCAGGAGCTGCAGCAGGAACAGCGCCTGCGCACCCTGACGCTGGTGCCCCACAACGCCGCCATCTTCAAGGGTACGGTGGAGAGCAATCTGCGCATGGCAAAGCCGGATGCCTCCGAAACAGAGCTGTGGAACGTACTGGAACAGGTGAATCTGGCCGATTTCTGCCGCAGCCAGAACGGCCTGCAGACCGCTCTGCATGAGGGCGGCAGCAATCTTTCCGGCGGCCAGCGCCAGCGCCTTGCCATGGCGCGGGCCCTGCTGCATGATACGCCCATCTACCTCTTCGACGAGGCTACCTCCAACGTGGATGCCGAGAGCGAGAACGACATCATGCGGGCCATCCACAGCCTTGCCGGGAAAAAGACGATCATCCTGATCTCGCACCGTCTGGCAAACGTGGTGCACAGCGACTGCATCTATGCAATGAGCAATGGCCGTGTGACCGAACAGGGCACCCACGCCGAGCTGCTGGCAAAGCAGGGGGCTTACAGCCGCCTGTATCTGGCACAGCGGCAGCTGGAAACACTGGAAGAGGAGGATGCCTGAGCATGAACAAGAGCAATCATCGCAGCCCCTTTGCCATTGTGGGACGGCTGATCGTACTGGTAAAGCCCATGCTGCCCGTTATGCTGGCAGCGATCGTGATGGGTGTGGCAGGCCACTTCTGCGCCACCTTCATTACCATCTTCGGCGGTTTTGGCATCCTGCGTGCGCTGGGGCTTGCAAGCCCGGTGGGGACCGTGGGCACGGCCTTTGCCTGCATTCTGGTGTTTGCGCTGCTGCGCGGCGTTCTGCGCTACGCAGAGCAGGCGTCCAACCACTATATCGCCTTTAAGTTGCTGGCCCTGATCCGCGATAAGGTGTTCGGGGCGCTGCGCCGCCTGACCCCTGCAAAGCTGGAAGGCCGTGACCGCGGCGACCTGATCTCCCTCATCACCGCCGACATTGAGGCGCTGGAGGTGTTCTACGCCCACACCATTTCGCCCATCTGCATCGCGTGCATCTGCGTCATCGGCATGACGGGCTTCGTGGGCAGCTGGCACATCCTGCCTGCGCTGGTGCTGCTGGCGGGCTATCTGCTGGTGGGTGTGGCCCTGCCGGTGTGGAGCGCAAAGCGCGGCGACCGTGCCGCCCGGGAGTACCGTCAGGCACTGGCCGATACCAACAGCTATGTGCTGGAAAGCCTGCGGGGCCTGAAGGATACCCTGCAGTATCAGGACACCGCAGCCCGTGCCGAGGGCATCACGGCCCACAGTGAGACGCTGGGCGAAAAGCAGAAGGCCCTCAAGTACCGCGAGGGCCTGACCGTGGCCCTGACCAATACCCTGATCCTGCTCACGGTGCTGGCCGTGCTGGGCACCAGCCTGAGCCTTTACCAGAGCGGAAAACTGGGTGCCGAGGGGGTGCTGGTGTGCACCCTTTCGGCTCTGAGCTCCTTTGGCCCGGTGGTGGCACTGGCAAACCTTGGCGTGGGCCTGACGCAGGTGTTCGCCAGCGCCGACCGTGTTCTGGACCTGCTGGAGGAAGAGCCTGTCACTGCGGATGTGACCGACGGCACAGACACCGTCTTTGCGGGTGCTGCGGCAGAGCATGTGAGCTTTGCCTATGCCGAGGAAGAGATCCTGCATGACCTGAGCCTGACCATTCCGGAAAAGAAGATCGTGGGTATCACGGGCCGTTCGGGCAGCGGAAAGTCTACCTTCCTGCGGCTGCTGATGCGGTTCTGGGATGTGTCCGGCGGCAGCATCCGCTTTGGGGAACAGGACATCCGCCGGGTGAACACCGCCACTCTGCGTGCGCAGGAGAGCCTTGTGACCCAGGAGACCGAACTGTTCGATGACACCATCGAGAACAACATCCGCATTGCAAAGCGGGATGCCACCCGGGAAGAGGTGGAAGCGGCCTGCAAAAAAGCTGCACTGGATGGCTTCATCCGCAGCCTGCCCAAGGGCTATGACACCCCGGTGGGGGAGCTGGGCGGTGCCCTTTCCGGCGGCGAGCGTCAGCGCATCGGTGTGGCGCGTGCGTTCCTGCACGATGCGCCGTTTCTGCTGCTGGACGAGCCTACCTCCAATCTGGACAGCCTGAACGAGGGGGTCATCCTCAAGGCTGTGCGGGCAGAGTGCAAAGACAAAACGGTGCTGCTGGTCTCCCACCGAAAGTCTACCATGGCGGCGGCAGACATCAGCTTTTCGGTGGAAAGCGGCCGCCTGAGCTGAAAACGGGTTCTACAAAGAAACAGCCGGTCTCCTGCGCGGAGGCCGGCTGTTTTTGGTCATAAAGAATTACTGGATCGCATTCAGGATCTGCTGTGCAATGTACTTGTGGCCTTTGACGGTGGGGTGGCCGTCCGCAGCGGTCTGGGTGCGGGGAATATCCACATAGATCAAGCCTTCCTGTGCGGCAAGGTCTTTGGCAAAGCGGTTCAGTTTGCTGAAATAGCGGTTCCATGCGGGCAGCAGAGGCACCGGATTGGTGTAACCCAGCAGCACGATTTTGGCATCCGGGTTCAGTGCGCGGATACCGGCCACGATCTGCGGCAGGCTGGCGGTCACATTGGTATAGGCCTGATCGCAGATCTCATCCATGCCGCGGAACAGCAGGCGGTTGGTGGCGCGGCTCTCGTCAAAGGTAAGGACCATACGGTTCAGCGCTTCGAGGAAGAGCCCCAGCTTCTGGAAGTTGAAATCACGCAGGGCACCGCTGACCATCAGCCCGGCCAACTGCTCACTCTTCCAGTTGGTGGCCTCGCCCAGACCTACGATGCAGGGCACCAGCGCGTCGTTGGAGCCGATTTGGATGGAAATGATATCGGCCTTGCGCAGGTACTCCTGATATTCCGGGTAGACGTAGTACGAGCCGGAAGCCTGATTCATCTTGGGCATGGCGCTGCTTTGCACCATATCCACCATGTCAGGGCTCATCAGGCTGGGCAGGCCCAGATTGATGGCGTGCTGGCGGTCCAGCCCAAGGCCCTTGCCCACAAGGGCGGTGTAGCACTGGGAAGAGTAGCCCTCGAAGTTTGGCCGGAGATCGTAGCCGATCTGGGCGATGTTGTATTTCATATCGGCAAGGCCGACACCGGAGGTGATGCTGTCGCCCAGCGCCACATAGGTGAGCTGCGGCTCCGGTTCGCCGGCTGTCTGGGCATCGGCGGGCGCTACAGTCTGCTCCTGCTGCACTTCTGCTGCTTTGGCGGCAGGCAGCTCCGTCTGTTCGTCGGCAGCAAATGCAGGCATGGCCAGCAGCACAAGCGCTGCCGCTGCGGCCAGAAAGCTGGCAAACTTTTTGTTTTTCATTGTAATTCCTTCTTTCTGGAATGACTGCACCTGTGCGGCACAGCTGTTGTCTCTATGATAAGATGGAAAGTAAAAATTGTCAACTGACAAAATTCAAAAAATTGCGGTCATCGCTGCGCCCGTATTCTGCGGTTTCTTCCATACAAAAAAGCTCTCCCTTTCGGGAGAGCTCAGTGTCTGAAAA
>OMCT01002282.1_pt1 | contig 9947 bp, 9 predicted proteins | sample 1674301 | NCBI WGS metagenome assembly OMCT01 (sample SAMEA103958158, study PRJEB25191) | human gut metagenome
AAAAGGCTGGCACAAAGGTAACAAAAAACTCCCTCCTGTGTCAGCCTGTGCCTCTTAACAGTACATGTTAAGCGATTTCGTTGTTATTTTTCTTTTGACGCTTTCTTGTAACCGTCTTTTTGGTTACTGGCTGGTCATGATAAGTCAGCTCCGGCTCACCGCTTCCATCCACTGTCTCTTTTGTAATTGTACAGGATTCTACTAAATCATCCGATGGAATCGTGTACATTAAATCCATTACTACAGATTCCATGATAGAACGAAGTCCTCTGGCTCCTGTATTTCTCGCAATTGCCTTTTCTGCGATTGCTTCTAAGGCATCATCAGTAAACTTAAGCTCTACACCATCCATCTCAAATAACTTCTGGTACTGTTTTACCAATGCGCTCTTTGGCTCTGTAAGAATCTTTACGAGAGCATCTTTGTCTAATGGATTCAGAGATACATTGACAGGAACACGGCCAATGAATTCTGGAATTAATCCAAACTTTACAAAGTCTTCTGGAAGAACCTGTTTTAATAAAACACCTACGTCCTTCTTGCGCTGTTCCATAATCTCTGCCTGGAAACCGATAGATTTCTTTCCAATACGGTTCTCAATAATCTTTTCAAGGCCATCAAAGGCTCCACCACAAATAAATAAAATATTTGTCGTGTCAATCTGAAGGAATTCCTGATGTGGATGCTTTCTTCCACCCTGTGGCGGAACAGAAGCTACAGTTCCCTCTAAAATCTTTAATAAAGCCTGCTGTACTCCCTCACCAGAAACATCTCTTGTGATAGAAGTATTCTCTGACTTTCTTGTAATCTTATCAATCTCATCAATGTAAATGATACCAGTCTGTGCACGCTCGATATCGTAATCTGCTGCCTGAATCAGCTTCAGTAAGATATTCTCTACGTCTTCTCCTACATAACCTGCTTCTGTCAATGCTGTCGCATCTGCAATGGCAAATGGTACATTTAACTGTCTTGCTAATGTCTGTGCAAGAAGTGTCTTACCAGAACCAGTAGGTCCAAGCATGATGATGTTACTCTTCTGAAGTTCTACATCATAGCTTCCACCTGCCAGTATACGCTTATAATGGTTATATACTGCTACGGATAAAACCTTTTTCGCCTCATCCTGACCGATAACGTAATCATCTAAGAAAGCCTTCATTTCTTTTGGCTTCATCAGATTGATTTCCTGTGTGTCTTCATTAAAATTTTCAAACTCGTCTTCCATGATTTCTGTGCATACTTCAATACACTCGTCACAGATATAAACGCCCTTTGGACCAGCTACGAGCTTTCTTACCTGATCCTGCGTTTTATTACAAAATGAACATCTGAATTGCTTGTTGTTATCGGATCGTGTTGCCATATTGTCACCTCACTCCTGCTTGCAATCTGTCTCATAGAAAAGTTACCACAACTATAATTGATAGCTGTGGTAACCCTATTATTTCATGTATTTCCGAAATCTTTCAGCCCGCCCTAAAACGTTTGTATAACACGCATCTTTATGAAAGCATTTTCCAAACACGCACTAGAAGCAGATATACTGAAATTTCAAAAATACATCTTACTGTCTTTTCTCAACCACGGCATCAATAAGACCATATGCTTTTGCCTGCTCGGCTGTCATATAGTTATCTCTTTCCGTATCCTGAACGATTTTCTCGTATGGCTGACCAGTATTCTCTGCAAGAATTCTGTTTAATTTTTCTTTTGTATGCAGAATGTGTTCTGCCACAATCTCAATCTCTGTAGCCTGTCCCTGAGCACCGCCGGATGGCTGGTGAATCATAATCTCAGAATTTGGAAGAGCCAGACGTTTTCCTTTTGCGCCGCCGGCCAGAAGGAATGCTCCCATACTGGCTGCCATACCCATACAAATTGTGGATACGTCGCACTTTACAAACTGCATGGTGTCATAAATCGCCATTCCAGCAGTCACAGAACCACCCGGACTCATAATGTATAAGCTGATATCCTTCTCAGGGTCTTCAGACTCTAAGAAAAGGAGCTGAGATACGATTAAACTCGCTGTGGTATCGTTCACTTCTTCACCAAGAAAAATAATTCTCTCTTTTAAAAGACGGGAATAGATGTCATAAGATCTCTCCCCATGACTTGTCTGTTCAATGACATAAGGTACTAAACTCATAATTCCTCCTGTTTCTACATAAACAGCAACCAGAAATTTTAATTATGTGTAACTATCTTTAAGTTACTCCTATTTTTCTTCAAAATCAAGCTCTTCAGTAGCTTCTGTTACATTTGCCTGATCCAGTACAAATTCAACTGCTTTCTGGACTGCGATATCTTTCTTCATGTTCTCTTTCTGTTCTTCTGGAATCATGCCTTCGATCTGACTTGCTTCCATCTGATACATCTGAGCCATCTTTTCAAATTCTTTCTTTAAGTCTTCTTCGTTTGCTTCAATATTCTCTGCTGCAACAATTGCTTCAAGAACAAGGCTTCCCTGTACTCTCTTTAATGCGTCGCCCTTCATGTTTTCTCTTAAAGCATCCATGTTCTGTCCGGAGAACTGAACATACTGTTCAAGAGAAAGTCCCTGGTAAGAAAGTCTCTGTTTGAACTCATCTACCATCTGGTCTACCTGGAAGTCAACCATAGCATCTGGGATATCCATCTCAGAAGACTCTACGATCTGCTCGATAAGAGCGTTCTCTGCGGCAGATTTAGCCTGCTCTTCTTTTGCTGTAGCAAGTTTTTCTTTGATATCGTTCTTGTACTCTTCAAGAGTATCGAACTCTGTTGTATCCTGTGCGAAATCGTCATCGATTTCTGGGAGCTGTTTTTCCTTGATTCCAAGAACTTCTACATGGAATACTGCAGCCTTACCAGCTAAATCTGGTGCATGGTATTCTTCTGGGAAAGTAACCTCTACGTCTTTTTCTCCACCGATTTCAACGCCGATTAACTGCTCTTCGAAATTATCGATAAATGTATGGGAACCGATTACTAACTGCTGGTTCTCTGCTGTACCACCGTCAAATGCAACACCATCAACAGTACCTGCATAGTTAAGAGTAATGATATCTCCATCCTGTACAGCTCTGTCTTCTACAGTGATTTCTCTGGCATTCTGTTCCTGAGCCTCTTTTAATTTAGCTTCTACTTCTTCATCAGCTACTTCTACAGAATCCATCTGTACGTCTAAGCCTTTATATTCTCCTAATTTCACTTCTGGTTTTACAGCTACTTCTGCTGTAAAGATGAAGTTCTGTCCTTTTCCAATCTGAGTTACGTCTACTTCCGGACGGGAAACTACTTCAAGACCGCTCTCTTCTAATGCTGCTGCATAAGCTTCTGGCATAAGTTCGTTAGCTGCATCTTCGTAGAAAACTCCTGCGCCATATTCTTTCTCAATGATATACATAGGTACTTTTCCTTTACGGAAACCTGGCAGATTAAAAGAGCCTTTCTTCTTATTATAAGCCTTCTTCATTGCTGCATCAAATTTAGATGCCTCTACCTCGATAGTAAGCTTGGCCATATTATGCTCTAATTTTTCAACCTGTACGCTCATTTTTAGTATCCTCCTTAATATGTTCCTTATTTAAAGTTTATTCATAGTAAACTCATTTTGTATTTTAATTATATGAAAACACATTTAAACATTATAGCATGAGAAATATTCACTGTCTATAACTATTTGACGAAAAACTGATAGAAAACTTGCAGAAAACCACCGAAAAAACATCAAAATAAGCCGTCTGTCCTCATTTTCAAGGGCAGACAGCTCATTCTTACGGTATTCTGATTTCAGTAAGGGACTCTTCTAAAGAACCAGCGAAAATTTAGCGGCTCTGACCAGCCATTTCCTCTTCCTGTCTCTTGATCATCTTACGAACCATTTCTCCTCCGATGGAGCCGGCATCTCTTGCAGTAATATCTCCGTTATATCCCTGTTTTAAATTCACACCAAGTTCGTTGGCTACTTCCATTTTAAAACGGTCCATTGCGTCTCTTGCTTCCGGTACTTCTACTCTGTTAGATGAAGAATTTTTATTACTTGCCATTGTCTCTACCTCCGTAATGAATCTTCGATTTGAATACCGTAATCCTATTGTGTGCAAATGGGGAGAAAATATGATGGTAAATGTAGGGAGATTTTTGTGATGATTTTTGTTTCAATAATCCAAGTGAGCTGTTATTGAAATTCTGAAATTAAAATCATTCATCCAAATTATGGGTACATTATATAAACAGACCCCAGAATCCTAAATAATCTATATTTATGACCTGGGAGCAAGGTTTGAATGCGAGCGCATAAGCGAACATTCAAACCGTTGCGACGAAAGTCACAAATATAGATTATTTAGGATTCTGGGGTCGTCTGTTTCCCTGAGGAGGGGACTACTCAATTCCTATGAGGGATAGAATTTCATCCGGCTTTTTGATTATGATTTTGGCTCCGTGTTGTTTTAAGAATTCTTCACCCCGGAAGCCCCAGTCGCATAGAATTTCATCCATGCCGCTGTTTCTTGCTGTTTCAATATCCACATCGGAGTCTCCGATATAAACGGAGTTTTCTGCAGTGCTTCCGAGCTGTTTCAATGCTTCGATTACCGTATCTGGTGCTGGCTTCTTTCGGATGCCTTCGCTTTCTTTTTCTCCAATTGCAACAGGAATTAAATCTTTAAAATAGATTGCGTTTAATTCTTTTACTGCAAAGTCTGCCTTATTGGAAACAATTGCAATCTTGATATTATTTTCTTTTAAAGTGCGAAGCAACTCCATAATGCCAGCATAAGGCTTTGTTGTATCGTTACAGTGCTTTCCATAATGTTCTTTGAACAAAGTAAATGCCTTATCAAAGTTTGGATCGTCTTTTCCTCCTGGAATGGCTCTCTGCATTAGCAAAAGAATCCCATTTCCTACATATCTTCGCACTTCATCTAAAGTATGCTCTGGATAGCCACACTGTGTCATTGCATAATTCACACTGTTTTTTAAATCTTCTAATGTATCAAGTAAGGTTCCATCAAGGTCAAATACTACGGTGTCTTTTTTATTCATGTTTTGTATTCCTTATCCTCTTAATATATCTTTTTATATGTTCGCATCTAATCATAACTCAATTCGTTAGTTTATTATTATAAACTTCAGATATATATTTATTCTATTTCCAGAGTGTGCTTGAGAAATCAAAAATATCTGCGCACACTGTAGTTTCGGACAAACCACATATGTCATTTGCCCGAAATCAAAAATCTTATCTAACTATATCTACATTGGACGATACAGCATACTGCGGTTGATGTCTTTAATGGATGCGGCTCCGCACATTGCCATTGTGTCAGAAAGTTCTGCGGCAAGTTTTTCGATGTATAGTTTGACACCTTCTTCTGCGCCGCCGTAAACTGCCTGTACAAATGGACGGGCAATAAGTACGGCATCAGCTCCCATTGCTAATGCTTTGAAAATGTCGGTTCCCTGACGGATACCGCCATCAACAAATATCTTCATACGTCCCTGATTCCACTCTACGATTCTCTCCAATACTTCTGCAGTTGCTGGTGTCTGGTCAAGAACTCTTCCACCATGATTAGATACTACGATTGCACTTGCTCCGGCATCAAATGCTTTTTTTGCTCCTGATACTGTCATAATCCCTTTTACAATGAACGGAATTCCTGCCGCATTGACAATCTCACCAAGCTGCTCTACTGTCTTACTTCCTGCCGGTGGATTAAGATTCTTAAGAAATGGAAGTCCTGCTGCATCAATATCCATGGCAACCATTTTCGCTCCACAATCCTGCACCATATCCATCTTTTCACGGATTGTCTCGATATTCCAAGGCTTAACTGTTGGAATCCCCTGTCCGTGATTCTTCTTAATCGCTGCCGTTGCTGCCTTAAATACATCTGGATTTGTACCATCTCCTGTAAATGCTGCAATTCCATTTGCTGCACAGGCAGAAACTAAAATATCATTATAGGTCAAATCATCATATTTATCCCCGTAGTGAAGCTTCATTGCTCCAACAGGTCCTGCAAAAAATGGATAATCAAACTTCTCTCCAAACAACTCAATGCTTGTATCTGGTGTTACATTCTCGCAAATAGTATCCATATTAATTCGGATATCTTTCCATGCGTCATAGTTTCTTATAGCAACGTCGCCTACCCCTTTAGCACCTGGGCCTGGCATCTGGTTTTTGCAGGCTTTTCCGTTACACTGTGGACAAACTTTACAGTATGGTCCAATCTCTGATTTTGCTTTTTTCATTACCTCTTCATATGTCATACCACTACCTCCTAATTCAAATCGCATAGTATAGGTTATTTATACACCCTCGGAAATAAAAATGCAATTTCTGATTTTGTGCCAGCATCCACAGTCAGCCAGCAAAGAGAGCCTATTCCCTATATTTGTGGCCTCGGAACAAGGTTTGGATACAAGAATATGAAGCGAGTATTCAAACCGCCGCGACTAAAGTCACAAATATAGGGAATAGGCTCTCTTTGCTAGCGTCCGTTTCGCTCGGCAAATCAGGATTTATGATATTTTTCCTCGTAATCCGTTATCATGGATTCTCTCTTATGTTTGCGAAGTCCACGGTAAACCAGTTTCCTTATGATGTCATAAATAACCGCAAACAGTGGAACTCCGATAACCATACCGACAACTCCCCACATTCCGCCAAATAATAAAATGGCAAATAATACCCAGAAACTTGAGACACCAGTTGTATTTCCAAGAATCTTCGGTCCGATAACATTACCATCAAGCTGCTGCAATACGAAAATAAAAATAATAAAGTAAAGACAATGCATTGGATTTTCTAAAAGAAGTAATAAACCGCATGGAATTGCTCCGATAAATGGACCAAAAAACGGAATAATGTTTGTAATTCCGATAATCACACTGATAAATGCCGGTGCTTCAAATCCCATGATGGATGTTCCTGCAAAGCACAAAAGTCCGATAATTGCAGAATCAATAATTTTTCCTACTAAAAATCCATTGAACATTTTGTCTGTGTAGCGGATTTCTTCCTCAATAATTTTTGCCCACTTGTCAGAAAATACTCCGTGTAAAATGAGTCCAGCCTGCGCCCCAAAAAGCTTTCTGCTTCCAAGAAGATAGGCCGAAATCAATAATCCCAGGAAAATATTTTTAACAACGCCAAGTACTCCAAATAACTGTACGCTGAGGCTGTTGATAATACTCTGCACTTTCTGTATCGTGTCTACATTTAAAAGACTGTCGATATTGCTTTCTGCCTGACTTGAAAATTCTTCAAAATATGCCTGTAATTCTGGCTGATTTTCAAGCATATGTTCAATCCAGTTATTTACTACAATAAGTTTCTGCGGCACCATCTGGATAATCTTCATAACACTATCCCATACCTGCGGAATAATCATCATGATAATGAGCCATATAACCGCAATTGCTACGCATAATGATATTACGATTGCTATAAAACAGATAAATCTTCTTGCTTTTGTCTTTGCTTTCGGGAAAATCTGAAATAGTTTTTCTTCTATTTTATTACACAAAGGAGCCAGAAGATATGCGAATACCACTCCATATAAAAATGGTTTCAAAATCTCAGTAATCCCCTTTAAAACGGAAATAATAACTGGCATTTTAAATAATACAAATGCACATAAAATCCGATGCCAATATCGCCGCTCCGGTAATTCCTATTTTTAAATATCTTTTCATCTCGTCATCCTTCACCTGCTACGCGCTTCCTTTCTTCCGATGTTTCGCATAATGCTTTCGTAAATCCCCCTGCATTTTTAAAGTTCCCATATAAAAAGCAGATGAAACAGATTCCTTCATTTTCGAACAAACTTTAGTATACATTACCTTCCTGTATTTTACAACTTACAAAATGATTAAAATTCAAAGCTATAGCAGACGCAAACTTAGAACCCCAAAAGACAATATCCCCCATATCTGTGACCTCGCAGCTCCGAGGCCACAGATATGGGGGATATTGTCTTTTGGGGTTCGTCTCGTTCGTCTGTCTTTTTAATAAATCAAACCATATGCAGTACATGAATCAGCAACAGCCATGCTAATCCATAATAGGTAACAACAGCAACCAAGTCATTGATTGTCGTAATCAGTGGACCTGATGCAACTGCTGGATCAATCTTAATTTTGTGAAAAAACATTGGCACGAGGGTTCCTACCATGCTTGAAATGACCATTGCTGTCATAAGTGAGAATCCAACGCAGCCGGAAATTACAAAGGCATGTGCAACTGGATTATGCTTGAGCAGCCAGATATAGAATCCGATAAATACAAATGCTAAAACGCCAAGGAAAAGGCCATTGCATAAACCGATTCTCATTTCTTTTACTACAAGACCAAGTTTCTGTTTTGTGCTTAATGTCTCGTCCATTAATACACGGATCGTTACAGCTAATGACTGGGTTCCGACATTTCCTGCCATGTCAAGGATTAATGACTGAAAACACATAACAACAGGAAGTACGGCAACAACAGTCTCAAAGACACCGACAACAGAGGAAACTCCCATTCCGAGGAATAAGAGAATAATCAACCACGGAAGTCGTTTTTTCATACTTTCAATTGTTGTTTCTTTTAAATCTTCTTCTGCAGTAAGACCGGCTAACTTTGCATAGTCTTCTCCCATTTCTTCATCAACGGCCTCAATGATATCCATTGCTGTGATAACACCGATTAATAAATTATCTTCTGTCAGAACCGGGATAGAATCCTCTGCGTAATCCTTGATTCTCTCAATACAATCATCTATCATTTCGTGGTCATTTACATAAGGATAAGAGGTACTGATAATGTCTTCTAAATTGTCTTCCTGTCTTGCCACGATTAAATCTTTTAAATCAATCGCACCATAAAATTTATCATTTTCATCTAAAACATACACTGTGGAAATGTTATCGTTTTCCCCTGCCTGCTGTACCAATTCACGCATCGCCTGGCGAATCGTCAGATTATTATGAATCACAATGAAATTGGTAGTCATTTTGCTACCCATCTCATCATCCTCGTAAGAGAGAATCATCTTAATGTCATGTCCCGATTCCTCATCGAGCAATCCGACCAGTTTTTCCTGCGTGGAATGATCCATCTCATCTAAAATATCAACTGCATCATCGGAATCCATGAAAGAAAGTACTTTCGCCGCCTCATCTAAAGGCAGTTCCTTCAAATAAGAATCCGGGTCATCAATATACGAAAAAATCTCCGCAATCTGTTCCGGCCCAAACATCTGGTACCAGCTTTTTCTCTCGGACTCTGACAGAAGCTCAAAAGCCTCCGCAATATCATTTTCATGGTAATCAGCAATTCGGTCAAGCATTTCCTCTTTTGAAAAAGAGCCATGCATAATCGCAAGAATCTCTTTTGCATAATCCGGTTTCTTTAACATTTTCTCCATCATATCTCTCCTTTCTTCCCCAAAAAGGGCATAAAAAGTCCACCGCTTTCTGTGTACTGTCTCTCGCCTTATAGCCAACAACATAATTTTCATAAAAAGAAAATAAGTTATTCAAAAATATCACTACTACAGGTACACCGATTCAAAAACCATTCGGCAGTTCATCAGCCAGCTATTCACTGTATGCGATTCTCTCACATACTGAATTTGTGTGCGAACTGTACAGGAATCCATCCACGCGGTGGAGAAAAAAGAAATATTTAAAAAATATCATATAGAGACATCCAAAATCAGGCACAGCTAAAAATGAAATCCACGTTCAGCCATGTCAAAATCTTCTTACTGCCACCGCAAATCATACTTCGCCCCGCACTATCACAACTGTCCATGTATTTCACTTCCTTTCCTGAATCTAATCTTAAATCAATCTTAAAACCGTTTGCCATTCTACTATAATGCATCCGTAAAATCAAGTCTTTTTGCCTTAATTACAAAGATATCTCTTCATTTTTACGCTAATTATACGCTGCTTTACAAAGT
>OMCT01002294.1_pt1 | contig 9903 bp, 8 predicted proteins | sample 1674301 | NCBI WGS metagenome assembly OMCT01 (sample SAMEA103958158, study PRJEB25191) | human gut metagenome
TCATCCCAGCTTACCGTATGCGTTACGGCATAGTCCGCAATGAATAGGCTGTGGGGATATTTATTCTTCTGAGCATACTCCTCGGTGGTTGCCATTTCCGATGTGAGCTTATAAGCGTTGACCGTGCCCACATAGGTAAAAGGCACATAATGAAGTGTGCTGTCCGGTAGATTGCTGTTTACCGTTCCGGGGATGTTCATCGCCGACAGATCAAAATAGTATCTGCCGCCAGGGGCGAGGGTAAACTGTTCGTCAGGCTGACTTTCCACCGTCAGCGTGACATCCGCAAAAGCACTTGCAAGGTCGGTCTTGCAGTCACCGTTATACTGCTCGCTGAATACCTTCATGGTATAGTCGCCCGGTGCAATGTCAGACGGAATTTTGATTTCAACCGTTCCGCTTTCGGCAGTAGGTTGTGCTACTCTGCCGTAATACTGTGCGCCGTTGTTATCCGCCAGGATGACAGAGATATATTCATTTTTCCCTGTGGTCGCCCCTTTGTAATTCAGCGTAACGGTATCGTCGGGGGCGGCGCTGACAGTTTTTTCCGTCACGGCAAAATTGCGTCTACTATCTAAAAGCGTCAGCTTCCACTCGTTTCCGCTGTATTCGGGAATCGGGGTCAGCCCTCCGTCAGGCTTTCCGCCCACAGCGGCAGATGCAAAAAGGACAGAGTTCATATTTAATTTAAAAGCGGGACGAACAGTCCGATGATTATTGAAAATGAGGACAGAGTACCCAGAGTATTGGACAGAACCCTCACTACGCACGACGGCGAGATGATATTTATCGGAGCCGGGGGAGCGCAGCCACCAACCGGTTGTCACCCAATTCGGATGTGCAGGATCCAAGGCACGCAGATCGTTGTTTACAGCAATAGCCTCTTTTGCGGAAAGTGGCCAGAATACAGCGTTATCCACCTGCCCTCCTGCTACACAGTCGGTATTCTCTCCGTCGTAACTTCCGCTTGTAAGCGCCCGTTTCTTTACGGCAGCATTTTCTTCTGTCGTCAGCTTTTCCGCAAGCGCATCTATTGTGGCTTTCAAATTGCTCGGTGCGTATTCGTTGTTTAATATGGCATCGACAAATGGTATAACCCCCATAGCGCCTGCCGCAAGCAGGGTAATATCCCCCTGTGAGCTTGTAACACCGCTTCCGTCATAGCCGATAACTCGCCATGCAGCGGGATTATTATCATGGTTTTGTCCAAAATACACAGTCGGTGCGGTCGCTGTGTTTACATTTTTACTTAACACACTTAGTGCATCTGCACCAAGCTGTATCGCAGCAGAGCCCCATGCCCCAACCTCCTCGGCAAATACGCTTATCGGCGTAAGGCAGAACAGCATACAAATTGTGAGCAGGATACTAAGTATTCGTTTTTTCATTTTTCGCCACCTCCGTTATATAAATTTAATCAAGAGCAGTTATTGTAATAGTACCTCTGAAGCCACCGAGATAAGTATTGTATGCCGAATTTTCAAACCACAACTGCAATGTAATGTCTTTATTTGACGCATCATACACTCTGTTGAAATTAAAGGAATGTTGATCATTGGTATACGGTATTTTTGCCCCGTCTCTTTTTATTCGTGTAAGTTCCCTGCACAGATCGTCATCATAACCGTCTGTCATCTGAATAGAGTAATTGCCGCTGTTGTTAAATTCGTTTGAACCAACTTCGAGAGAACCGCTTAAGCAGACATTGTAAATATGTCCTTTTTTGAGGGTAATATTATTGCTGTAGGATGAAATCAAGCCGCCCTTGTTTATTTTTTCGTAGACAGAAATATTGACACGACTGCTATTCAGTACTGTCCTCGGAGCGTTTGCCTCTCCGTAAAAATATCCCGAACAGCTGCCGTTCTGACCTGCATCACCCTTGTCGCCTTTATCTCCTTTGTCACCCTTTTCGCCTTTTTCACCGATGTCTCCTTTGTCGCCTTTTTCACCGTCAACTCCTGTGGCTTTCACTCCCGTATCGGTCGTTCCAATCCACCAGTTGCCGTTTTCACCGATGAACGGGGTGTTGCCGTCTTTGCCGTCAGTGCCGTTTTGTCCGTTTGTTCCGTCCTTACCATCAGCACCGTCTTTGCCGTTTATACCGTCCTTGCCGTCTGCGCCGTCAAGACCTTTCAAAATTGAAAGATCGTAAAGGTTAAGCCATATTTCATCGCCGACATAACGCCACTGTAGGTTATTTTCATTTACACGGAACTCAGGTGTTTTTCCGTTTGCTCCGTCCTTACCGTTCTGTCCGGCATCTCCTTTATCTCCCTTGTCGCCTTTTTCACCGTCAACACCTGCGGCTTTTACGCCAATGTCGGTCACTCCGAGCCACCAGTTGCCGTTTTCACCGATGAACGGCGTATCACCGTTCTTTCCGTCGATTCCGTCTTTTCCGTCAAGACCTTTCAAATTTGAAAGATCGTAAAGATTTAACCATATTTCGTCACTGACATAACGCCATTGAAGATTGTTTTCATTTACACGGAACTCCGGTGTTTTTCCGTTTACTCCGTCTTTACCGTTCTGCCCTGTGGGTCCTTTTATATCGGAAATGGCAACAAGGTTTTGCCAGTCTTCTCCCTCATAGCGCCACTGTATATATTCCGTTGTTCTTTGTACCTCTATGTTTTTGCCGTCAAGACCGTCTTTACCGTCAGTGCCGTTTTTTCCGTCAGTACCGTCTTTTCCGTCAACGCCGTTTTTACCGTCAGTACCGTCTTTTCCGTCAATACCGTTCTTTCCATTAGTACCGTCTTTGCCGTCAAGACCGTTCTTTCCATTAGTACCGTTTTTTCCGTCAGTACCGTCTTTGCCGTCAAGACCGTTCTTTCCGTCAGTGCCGTTTTTTCCGTCAAGACCGTTCTTTCCATTAGTACCGTTTTTTCCGTCAGTACCTCTGAGCGTGTTAAGAGCTACAAGATCGTGCCATTCCTCTTCGGCGGTATCTCTCCATTGGATTGCTGTGCCGTTGTTTCGAACCTCCGGCAACACGGCTTTGCTATTTTCCGCTTTGCTGCATACGGCAGCAAATGCAATGCAAAGTACGATGCAAAGCACAAGACAGAGTGCGGTGGTAATAAAGTATATTCGTTTTTTCATTTGTCATTGCCTCCTCTCAAATATTGTGAACGGTATTTATCAGCAAACAGGGCAACACCCTGTTTTAAGACCTCCATTTGGGTTTTTAAATAATATTCATCCTCAAACATAGCATAGTGTACACAGGCACGGACAAATATAAAAATGAGCGGTGTAATCACCGTGTACGGAATGCCGATTTTCGGCTCAAGCCGCTTTGCATACTCGGTATAGCGCTCATTTACCCCCTCAAAGAATTTCTTGCCGTGCTCAATATATTTCGGATGGGTATAGACCTGATACATCAGCCGATATTTCTTGCCGTGCTTCTTTGCGGTCCAATACGGAACCTCTTTCACAAATCGAACAACATCCTTCGGGTCGGTGGGAGCTTTTTCCATAAAATCATCCTCGACCTTTTCCATACAGTATGCAGTTGATTCAATAATCAGTTCATCAACACTGTTGAAATAGGAATACAGATTTCCCGTTGTACAGCCACACGCTGCCGCCAAAGCCTTGATGCCCGTACCGGTCAATCCGTTTTCAGCATAGCATTCAAAGCATTTTTCCATTATTTCCCTCTTACGCTCGTTGTGCTGTTCCTCCGTTGTTCTCATAACATTCGCTTCCTTTTGATAACTAATCGATTAATTAATTATAGTATAGCACAGAGCTACGGTAATTTCAACAATTAATTAAGAAAAAATCGCAAAATATTAAATTTTTATCACATCTGTCGGAAACTTTACTGCTATAACAGTACCCTTTTCCGAACTTTCTTCCACACGAACTTTACCATTGTGCAGTGCAACGATTTCCCACACCAAAGAAAGTCCCAATCCAACTCCGCCGTATTCTCTGCTTCGGGATTTATCCACACGAAAGAAGGGCTGAAAAATACTTTCTCTGTATTGTTCGGGGATGCCGTAGCCGGTATCCGCAACCGTAATAACAAGCTGATTATCTTTGTGCGTTACGGTAATATTCACTGTACCGTCAAAACGGTTGTAGCGTATAGCGTTTTCGGTCAGATTGTATAACAAACGGTAAATCAGCGTGTCACTGCCTGTCATAACAGCGTCGCCCGTGCTTTCAAGTGTAACATTGTTCTTCTCTGCAAGGGGTGCAAGGTCAGTGAAAATCTCTTCTACCATAGGTCCTATCTCTATGCGGTCAGCACACGATACTGTACGAAGCTCGCTCATTTCCAACAGGGTTTTTGTCATTTGCGTCATTCGTTCAGTCTGCTCACGCAATAATCGGAGAAACTCCGCCGTTTCCGGCAATACCTCAGAATGCTCTGCCGAAAAAAGTTCAAGCTGTGCCTGCATAAGCGAAAGCGGTGTGCGCAACTCATGTGCGGCGTTTCCCGTGAACTGTCGTTGAGCGGTAAATCCCTCATCAAGACGGTCAAGCATCCGATTGAACGACTTGACAAACTGTCTCAGTTCAGGCGGAACTTCTTCGGTTATCTTCATATCCGTCAAATTGTTAGGTTGAACCTTTTCAACCCGAGCGGTAAAAGTACGCAGAGGCTTCAGTGCATGCCCGCTTAAAAAATACGCAAGCACACCGCCTAACAATGTTGCCACCGCCGTAATATACCAATTGGTAGCGATAAAGGATTCCTGTGCTCCGTTAATTACAATAGTCAATTCACGATCAAGCTTTTCGTGTTCGGGATCGAAAAAGTCAGGTTCTCCTTTGTCCGTATCACCGTAACCTGTAACATAAGAGCCTATGGAATCCATATAATGGCTGCCGGAATAGCCGATAAGAACATTCATAAAAATGCAGGTGGCTCCGATAAGAAGTGCTGTCATCAGAGTTATGCGCCATTGCAAGGATAGCTTTTTCATACTTTTTCTTCCTCCATAACATATCCTTCACCAATGCGATTGCGAATCGGGTCATAGCCGAGTGCCGCACGCAGTTTCTTTCGTAATGCAGAAATATGTACTCTTATTGAATTGCTGAAATTGTCAACACTGTTATCCCAAACATGGTCGAGCAGTTCTTCCTGACTGACGGGGCGACCTTGATTAAGAAGTAAATATTCAAGTATTCCGATTTCTTTTCGGGTAAGTGACAGCTCCTGACCGTCAGCAACGGCAACACGGGCTTTGGTGTCAAAAGCAACCTTTCCACAGTTCAAAACAACATTGTTTTGTGTAAACCGCCGGCGAGTCAAACTGCGTATTCTTGCCTCAAGCTCCTCCAAATGAAAAGGCTTTGTCAGGTAATCGTTTGCTCCGGCATCCAGTCCCTCCACCTTGTCGGCAACCTCACAGCGTGCCGAAAGAATTAACACTCCGGTATCTCTGTCGGTTTGTCGCAGAGTTCGCAATACCGTCATCCCGTCTGCACCGGGTAAATTCAGATCAAGTAAAACAAGATCGTACTTTTCTATTCCGAGCAACTCATTTGCTTTGTTTCCGTCATAGCAAAAATCAACGCTGTATGCCAATCTTTTAAGGCTGCGAACAATTGTCTCGCACAGCGCACGCTCGTCTTCAATTACTAAAATACGCATAGAAACTCTCCTTGTTGTGTTTTCATATTTCTTTGATAATTTAATTATATCATTATATCGCTCAGGCATAAAGTTTTTGTTAAGTTTTCGTTCTTAACAGGGATTTTACATCCTCTGTGCTACAATGAGAGCACAAAAGAAAGGGGTGACCGAATTGACTCGAAAGAAAAAAGCCGTATTTCAGATCGTACTGATTATCTGCGGAATTATGATGCTGTGTTACGGAGCTCTGCGTGGAGAGGCAGAAACCGTGTTAAGCAAGGCAATCCGGCTGTGTTTGGAGTGTGTGGGAATTGGATAACAAAGAACCGAAGAAAAAAAGAGGCGGTGTATCGCAGTTTCTCTCACGCTTTCGATGGCTTATTCAAGCAGGAGCAACTTTGCTGAGTAATATTCATCTGCCGAATTTATTGAAGGGCAGAATTTATCAAGGCAACGGAAAGGCTGTTTGCGTTCCGGGACTGAATTGCTATTCCTGCCCTGCGGCATCGGGTGCATGCCCAATCGGCTCGTTTCAGGCTGTAGTGGGTTCATCAAAATTCAGTTTTTCATATTATATCACAGGATTCCTCATATTGATAGGAGTTCTGCTCGGGCGTTTTATCTGCGGTTTTTTGTGTCCGTTCGGATGGCTTCAGGAACTGTTACATAAGATACCGACAAAAAAGCTTTCCACTAAAAAGCTGAAGCCGCTGACATACATAAAATATGCAGTTTTGCTTTTTGCTGTAGGTTTGCTGCCAATGCTCATTACAAACGATGTGGGTATGGGAGATCCTTTTTTCTGTAAGTATCTTTGTCCTCAAGGAGTACTCGAGGGGGCAATCCCTCTTGCCGCCGTCGATTCGGGAATCCGCGCCGCACTGGGTACGCTCTTTTCGTGGAAGCTGGGCATATTGATTACGGTAATCGTACTGAGTGTACTTTTCTGCAGACCGTTCTGCAAGTGGCTGTGTCCTCTCGGTGCATTTTATGCATTGCTTAACAAGGTGTCGCTTTTCGGAATGAAAGTAGACAAACACAAATGCATTTCCTGCGGAAAGTGTGCCCAAGTATGCAAGATGGATGTAGATGTAACCAAAACTCCCGACCACACCGAATGCATACGCTGCGGTAAGTGTATCCGTGCCTGTCCTGCCAAGGCGGTCAGTTTTCGCTACGGCTTTGGCAAAGGAAAAGAAAATGATTGTCCCGCTGAAAAAGCGGAAACAGCAAAACAAAAAATTGAAACAGAAATTGAAACAGAAATTGAAACAGAAATTGAAACAGAAAAGGAGTAAACACTATGAAAACGACTAAAATTTTAACCTTACTGACTGCCTTGGTGATGTTGTTAAGCTTTGCCGCCTGTGGCACAGCCAAAGGCAATACGACGAATACTACTGCAAATAAGAAAAGCGAAACGGCTATGCTGACAGCTGTGAATCCGAAAACAAAAGACGAGGCCGCCGACCTGCATCAAAAACTGATGGCACAGGAAAATGCTATTCTTTCCGAAAACAGCAAACTTTGGGAAAAGGTATTTATTTCAGCCGATAAGGGTATGGCGATGAATGAGGACGGCAAAAACTACGGCGATTTTCTTCTGAAAACAATTGACGGTATCAAGGATCAGTTCAGTGCTGATGAGTTGAAACTGCTTAATGAAAGCGCCGAAGAGATTAAGGAAATCGAAGGAAAACTGACGATTTTGGAGCAAAAATTTCCCGGATGCGGAGAAAAACCGTCCGATGGAGATATGAGCGTTCCGGCGGAAAACGGTAAGCCCATCGAAAAGGATAATCTGAAGAAATTCCCGACATTTGACGGCAAGGATCTTGACGGAAACGAAGTTAAGAGCAGTACGCTTTTTGCAAAAAATACCGTTACCGTAGTAAACTTCTGGTTTACCACCTGCAATCCCTGCGTGGAAGAACTTGCCGACCTGGAAGCTCTGAATAAACAGCTTGCAAAAAAAGGCGGAGCAGTAGTCGGAATCAATTCATTTACACTTGACGGTGACAAAACGGCTATCTCTGACGCAAAGAATATTCTGGCAAAAAAGGGTGTGACCTACAAAAACATTTGGTTTGATTCAAAAAGTAAAGCCGGAGAATTTACATCCGGATTGTACTCCTACCCCACAACTTATGTTGTCGATAAAAACGGTAATATTGTGGGAGAGCCGATTGTCGGTGCAATAACCTCCGAAAAGCAGTCTGAAAAGCTGCAAAAGTTGATTGATCAGGCAATTGCAAACAGCAAGAACTGATGTGTGCCCTGTCCCGACAAAGTATCAATAATGCATATTTTCAGGTTCTGTAAATTTTACATATAGATTCCAACAAATATGCCAATAATTAAACCCATATAATTTTTCGTACAACAAAACCTCCTGCAACGGATTTTACTCTGTGCAGGAGGTTTATTCTTATTTCGATATTTTTTATTTCATCATTATATCTGTATAAAAATTTTACATAGCTGTAAAGTGGTTTGTCATCACAATAAATTTGTATTCTGTTCAAGCATTAAAAAGGGGGCTCTTTCGAGCCTCCATACAGCAGTTGTTCTACCCTATTTTATTGTAGAGTTTGTTACTGTCAAAATGCAAATATCAAAACTGCCGATGCGAGAAAAAGTGCAAAGGTAATCGGTTGAATTTTTATGTATTTTTCAACTTTTGCAATTCGTTCTTCCGAAAAAGCATTTGATTGTACTGCTTTTTTGTAATCTCGATAAGACATTACAAACATAAAGATTGAAGCAATTATAAATGCAGTATAAAACACATATAAATAACTCTCCAAAAGCGAACCAAAATATTTTGTAATCAAAGAAAATGCAAAGCAAGCTGTCTGGAAAATCGGAGCTAAAATACTTCCTTGAATTATTCCGTCACATTTATCCTCCGGTCTGTCATCCTCTTCATTGGGTAAAAAATAATCCTCTGCAAGGCTTGAATTAATATGAACCCTCTTACGGTAGAGTTTTAATAAAGCTGCAATCAACAGCAATAAAAACATTGCTAAATTACTGTAAATATAGATTGAAAATTCAATATCGTGAAAGACATAAACTAAATCTGAGTCGCTATACATAGTTAAAGCGTAAAAATAAGCATTAACTATAACTACCCAAGCATATATTCTTTTAACCTTTTTGAAAAGTATGTATATTGTTGCAAAGTGCATTGCAAACAGCAAAAACAACAAAGATATAAACACAATCAAATCATACGGATTATGTGTTTTAAAAAAATTCATAAAAGGATAAAAATTCAAATACAATGCAGTTGTAGGAAACATAGTTAAATCCGAAGTAACCAAACAATAACCTACATTTACAAGCAACAATAGTATAAGTAAACTTTGCAATCCTACGACAATTGTATAATAAATTTTCTTTGCTTTCATTTAAAACATCCTATCTGTTATTTTACTTTTCATATTTGGCTATATCAAAAAGAATTCAAACGAAATCAACAATTCGTATGGTGATATCATGGCTGATGAGATTAATTAACAAAGAAATTTTTTTGGTCAATTCGGTTTTCCCGAATACTAATAACGAAAAAATCACAATGTCGGCAACAAAAGGCTTTGCTGTAATAACTGCTCATATTAAATTCTTCTTGAATGTATTAGATTGATTTTTAGTGATTAAGTGTGTATAATGTATATCGGGAGGTATCTATGGGAAAGCAAAATTATTTTTTCAGCGGAATTACGGACATACTGATTCTTGCCATTTTGTGTGAGCATGACAGTTATGTGTATGAAATTGTAAAATTCATAAAAGAAAAATCAAACGGATGCCTGTCCATATCTCAGAACACCGTTTACGCAGTCACCTACAAGCTTGTTAACGAAGGAAAAATCAGCGAATATTCAAAGCTTGTCGGCAAAAAGCGCACACGAATTTATTATCATATCGAGGACGAAGGTCGGGCATATTATGAAAACCTTTTGGAGAGTTTTCATAATGCATACAGCGGTGTAGAGAGTATTTTAAATATTTTAAAAGAGGACAAGGGCAATGAACAATAACGGGGATTCCCTATGTTGTCAAGAAAATAAGAACAGGCAAATACATCAAAAGACTTATTGCGGTTGTACTTATTCTTGCACTCATATCAACTGTTACATACTGCATTGTTTTGCATGAAGACCATCAGATTACAAAAAGACAGGAAGCTGTTATAGCCGAAGATGTAATCGAATAGTATAAATTCCGTTCGGATATTTTTAAAATTTACAGACCGATTTCAAATTTGATTTTGAAGTCGGTCTTTTTTGTAT
>OMCT01002304.1_pt1 | contig 9852 bp, 12 predicted proteins | sample 1674301 | NCBI WGS metagenome assembly OMCT01 (sample SAMEA103958158, study PRJEB25191) | human gut metagenome
TGCCGTTCCGTACAAACCATTCCACAACAAAGGGAGTTTCATCTGCGATACGACCAATGCGGTCAAACATGAACACCAGCAGGATATCGAACTTTCCCTTCCGGGCATAGTCCTTGATGATTTGCAGCTTGTCGCGGGCGGCGGCACGGACTTTGTGGCCAGACACGCCCTCTTCCTGTTCTTCATGGACGATGACCCAGCCCTTCGCTTCGGCAAATTTGTGACACGCCTTGCGCTGCATAGGAAGGTCTGCTTCATGATTCGAGTTGAAATCCACCTGCTTATCGGTGGAAACGCGGTACAGACAGCATACACGATTATTCGTCATAAATATTCTCACTTTCTTTCAGTGAGATGAATGATGATTCGGTTGTCAAAGAACATTTGGGAGCAGTTCCCTGGTTGACCCGAACACCGCTTCCATCTCCAGTATAGCGTATAACGTGTGTTTCGTCCATACCTTTCAGCTTGCTTTCTTCGTATAACTTGTTGCAAGCAGGATGTCACGGATGCGCTCAAAGGTTTCGGTGTTGGCTTCCTTAGCAAAGCTGAGAACGACCGGATAACCGTTGATCACCAGATACTGCTTATTGGGGTCGTTGTCCAAGGGGATGTTGGTTGCGAGCTGAGAAAACTTTTCTGTCATTGCATCACTGTTCCTTTATTATTCTGTTTCTTTTTGATTCATGTGCCGATCATCCAATCAGTTCTTTCAATCGTTCCAGTTTTTCCTGTGTTGTTTCCTTGCGGAAGCTGACCCCGATGCAGGAGACGGGAACGCACATTTCCAGCAGGCGGTCGTAGATGCGGGCGTGGGCGGTATCCTGCGGATGCCGAATATCGTCCAGTGTCAGATTGGTCGTGACGATCAGGGGCTTCCGGCTGCGGTAACGGCTGTCTATGATGTTGTAAATCTGTTCCAGTGCATACTCCGTGCCACGTTCCATTCCAAAATCGTCAATGATGAGCAGCGGATAGCAGCACAGCCTGTCCACGACCTCATTCCGCCCGGAAAAGTTGTTGTTCAGTTCGTTCAGGATGTGTGCAAAGTTCGTCATGCGCACAGGCACTTCCTGAGCCATCAGAGCGTTCGCAATGCACCCGGCAAGGAAACTCTTGCCCGTGCCAACGCCGCCCCAGAAAAGCAGTCCGATGTTCTCTGTGTGCATAGTCTGCCACTGCTCCACATAGCGGTGTGCATGGTGCATCTGTGGGCAGTGCCCGTTGTCGTTTGCGAATGTCCAGTCCAGCATAGCGAAATCAGAAAAGCCGTCTGCTTTCAGCCGCCGCACAAGGTCGAGGTGCTTCCGTTCCTTAATAGCTGTTTCCTGTTGTTCCCGTTCAGCCTTGTGACAGGCACATTCTACCGGATGCTTGTTCTTTCCCATCAGGACAAGACCTTTGGCAAAGAAGGCTTCCTTGGGCGTTTGGCACTTGCCGCAGTAGAGCAAACCAACTGCCCCATAATAATCCATTGCGTTTTCAGGCATACTGGAAACAGATTGTTCCAAAATCTTCTCAATCGTTTTTATAGGCTTTCTCCTTCCGCAAAGGTGTATTCCGGGATACCCGGTGCTGTCTTTTTCTCTGATTGCTGCCGCTTTGCCCAGATACGCAGCGTTGCAGCATGGTCGGCGTACTTTCTTCCGGTAGACTGGATATAAGCTGAAAGCTGCTCGATCAGATCATCCAGCCCGGAGAAATCGGCTTTGAGCTGATTGTACTCTTTTTCCGTCAGAAAGACATTTTGATATTCTCCAAAGGTCAAATAAGCATCTGTTGTTTTTATCAGGTGGTTATCTTTCAGGTTGTTCTTGTTACGTTGGTTAGGTGTGCATTTTTGCATGATCATACTGTGCGTTTCTGCACACTCATGCTGTGCGCTGGTGCATACTGTGACTGCGCAATTCTGCACAGTATGCGGAACTTTGAGCAAGATGTGGCTGGGTGTGGAAAAGCCGTAGCGCACCTGCTCGGCAAGTTCCGCTTTTTCCAGTTCAGCAAAAGAGCGTGTTACGCTGGAAACGCAGCAACCCAAATCCTTCGCCAGATTGGAAAGCGATAGATCACATAAATGCGCCCCTGCTCGTCCACCCAGTTGTTTTTCTGTGAGAGTGTCGCACGGTCGAGCAGCAGCGTGTAGAGCAGTTTTGCAGTGTGGCTTAAATCGGTATTTAGAAGAAACCGGGCATAGGGCAGATACTGCGGCAATGGCATATTGGGTTTCAAATAGTCTGAAATAATCTTCACCTCCAATTTTTACGTCCTATCATGGTGCTTTAGGGGTTCGAGAATTACAAGCGCAAGATTCGCCCGTGTCGCCTCAAAACTCACTTTCGTGATTTTGGCCGACGGCGACCTTGCTGGAGATTTCGCTCCCCAGTCCCTCGATGAAATCTGAAAATCTACAATTTTCAGATTTGGCTCCCCATAAAAATGGTGAGCAGCCGAGATGCAGGGCATCATCGGGAAAGCGTGGGACTGCATCCCACACCCTGCACCGAACAACCAGTCAACAGAGATTTGCAAATCCCTGTGGTCTGCTTGTCCGGCTTTTTGCTGTCGGTCTCTCCGCAAGCTGTTCCTGCCCAATCTACTCCGGCGTTCCGACTTCCTTTGGTGCGCTCTTGTCGTGGCGGAACTTCCCCGGAAAGTCATAGTGGCTTGCAGCTGACTATTCGGTTGTCAAGGAACACGGGTTTTCAATCATAGAATTGGAGAAAGCCCGTTTCGCAAGGTACTTTCAAAAACTTTACAGATTTTTTGCTTTCTCACAAATAGGAATCCGCAAGGGCGGTTTCATATACAATTTTTTGAAATTTTCAAAAATTCACATAGACCCACGAGGCAGAGCATCGTGGCTGGGAGATGAATTTCATCGAGCCAATCAGTAGAAACAGACGGTTCTGCATGAGGGTATGGGGAGCAGAATCCCCATCAAGATGCCCGGCACGAAAAGCCTAAATGGAATTTCGAGTTACTCCGGGCGAATCTTGCCCTGATAAATGTGCAGGCAGTGATCTTCGGAGAATCCAGCGTTAGCATTGAGATTGCTGGTTTCCACCGCTGTTCAAGCGTTTTTTTACGTTCTGAAGATACCGGCTGGCACGGTCAATAAAAATCAGCAGCTTCTCATTGTTTTTCGGTTCGGTAAGAATATCCGGGTATTCACGAAAGCACATTTCCCACCGCCGGACAAAATCCTCCTGCGCGCCCTGAATCTCACACATCATGGCTTCGCCATCTGCCAAACGGCGAGGTGAATAAATGCTCTTGACGGCATCCTTGAGATTCTGTTTTTCTTCCTTGTTGAGTCCTTTCTTATGCCCCTGAATGTCTTGCTTGAAGGTCGTTACAAACTCATTGTCCTTTGAAGGCGAAGAATACGAATCCGTTATACTGGAATCCCGTTCGGCTTTAGGCTTACGCAGCTCTGCCACAACTTCGGGACGCTTTTCCTTTGGAACCTTTGCAATCGAGGAAATTTCACGATCGGTTGCCTGGATCTTTCCGCTCAGGATTTCTTCCTGCGCTCCGGGTACTGCTTCTTCCGCTGCTTCTACACCTTTTGCAAATTGCTCTGCACGGTAAACATAACTTTCGGATGTTCCATGTTCCGCAGCGACCTTCGACCGTGAACCGTGCTTTGTGCGGTCTGGTTCATTTTGAACCAGACCACTTTCAGATGCCAAAGTATACTGATTGCCGTGAAACGCTTTGACTTGCTTTTCCGCTTTTGCCTGCTTTCCAATCAAGAACTTTTTCTGTTCCGGGGTCAGGTTTCGCCGCCCAAGCTGATTTTTACAGATCCATACGAGTGCTTCATAGCGGTTAGCAAATTCTTTTTCGATGACTTCAAATGGAATGAACGGATATTTCCGAAGGACTTGATAGCGTGTATGTCCATCCACAATATAGCCGTTCCACGTGATGATCGGATTCAGTACACGTTCTTCTTTGAGGATGTTCATTTCCAGTTGGTGGGTTTCCTCAAACGACGGAGGGTTGATTTGATTCTGGAACTCCGGATCGATTTTAAGCTGGCTCAGTTTTGTCATAGGCAAGCCTCGACGTTTTCGTTCAATCAGACCAAATTCTTCAAGTTCCCGCAGCAGCTTGGTCGCTTTGTTGTCTGCGCAACACAATGCCCTCTTGACATCCTCAATTGTGAAGATGATAAACACCCGGCCCTGCTCGTCCAGCCAGCCATTTTTAGCAGACAGGCTCATGCGGTCGAGCAGGATACCGTACAGTGTTTTGGCATCGGTTGACAGGTTTTGGAAGCGTGACTCTAAAAAGAGTGCTTTCGGGATGCGGTAGAATGAGAAAAGCTCTCCGACTTGTCCGTAGAAGTAATCAAGGGTCATGCGACAGTACTGTGAAACGGTGGCGGTACGATGTTGACATTGTAGGAAGCCTCCTCGCAATAGATTTGTGGAAAATAAAAAGCGCAATTCCGATTTTGAAAATCAAAATTGCGCTTTTTAGCTTAATAAATAAGAAGAATTTAACCTGTTTGGTGTCGAAAGGGGGATAAAACATCTTGACAACACCTAGAAACAGGATGTAAACTATATATCGTCAATGAAACTCGTTTAAGCAACAGCGTTGCTTTTGGGTGAGAATGTGTCTTTCTCGAAATAAAGCGTTCTAACGCCAAATATCGTCCATCCTCGCACCTTTGCGTGGGGGTGCGTGAGTGCGTGGTTCGGGAGAGCGCTTGCATGGCATGCAAGAGGTCACCGGTTCGATCCCGGTATTCTCCACCAAAAAAGCACTGTACTTCGTTTGAAGTATGGTGCTTTTCTTTTTGATTTCTTGGAGGCTACGGAAAAAATCAGTCAAAAGTCTGATTTTGCAGGCGCATGGACGGCAACCCCCAATTCTTGCTGTTTCGTTGTTTTTGAAAATACTTGTTCGATGCCCGACTGTTTTGCAGGCGGACGTATCACTCCCCCTCGATGTACGGAGCAAGGTCGAAGTTGAACGAGATGTTGATCTGGTATCCGCGATATACGTCTACCCTGCGGATGAGCTGGTTGACGATCATCTTCTTCGCTTCAAAATTTGCACTGTCGTACAGGTCAGCATAAGAAATCAGTTCATCATACAGCCGCGACACTTTATCCATCAGCTCAGCCGTTTTCTCCAGTTCTTCACTGGCCGCTTCGCAAAGGTTTTCCAGCTCCGTGAGTTTCTCTTCCTGCGCTGTAATCATTTCGGCAAGGGTTTCTCTCGGTAACACGCTTTCACCTTTGATGCAAGCTAAAACCTCGGTTTTCAGTGCCAACAGGTCTTTTTCTGCCTTGTTCCGCTGTGTCTGAAGGTCTTGCAGATGATTCTTGCGTTCCGCATTCTCTTTTTCATAGCGTTTTGTAACGATCTGCTCTTTGGGGATACCCCTCATCTTGGAGAAAATCTGGCGGACAGCTTTATCAATGATCTCATCCAGAATGTGGACGGTATATCCCGTCTGCCCGGTGCAGTTGGTCTGCTTGCGGAGCTTTCCGTAACAGGTATAGCGAATACGCAGCGTATCGTCTAACGAACCATCTGCCATTTTTCGCCATTTACGGCTGCTGGTCAGTTCCAGCTTTGCACCGCAGTGTCCGCAGTAAGCGTTGCCGGCAAGCAGCGACTTCCCATGGATGTTCAAAGGAAGGCGATTTTCGGCTTCCGCAGTTGAGCGCACAGAGCGTTCATTCCGAATGCGCTGTGCGTTTTCAAACTGTTCCTGCGGGACAATCTGCAAATCCGGCATCAATTCTGACCGTGCATCCCCACAACGGAGAACGCCGGTGTAGGTCAGGTTTTGTACCATCCCCCGAATACTGGATGGGTGCCAGCACTTTCCAGACCTTGCGCGATAGCCAGAATTGTTCAGATAGGTAGCAATGTGCTGCGGGCCGTAGCCCTCATACACATACTTGTCAAAGACAATCCGCACTACGGCAGCTTCCTGTTCGTTGATGTGCAGTTCGTACAGTTCATGCTTGCGCTTGTTGATACGCCCACTCCGTACAAGGTCATAGCCATAAGGCGCATTTCCGCCCTTGAAGTGACCTTCTTCTACAAGCTGGCGCAGACTGGTGCGGGTACGGACGGAAGTCTTTTCGCTTTCTCCGTCCGCCTGCCAGAATCGGATGTAGTTCAGCAGTTTGTCAGTGTGGTTGTCGAAACGCTGCTCACCCTCTTGGGTACTCCATACCCGGATGCCGTTCCGTACAAACCATTCCACAACAAAGGGAGTTTCATCTGCGATACGACCGATACGGTCGAACATGAACACCAGCAGGATGTCAAACTTGCCCCTCCGGGCATAGTCCTTGATGATTTGCAGCTTGTCGCGGGCGGCGGCCCGGACTTTGTGGCCGGACACGCCTTCTTCCTGTTCTTCATGGACGATGACCCAGCCCTTCGATTCAGCGAACTTATGGCAAGCCTTTCGCTGCATGGGCAGGTCAGCTTCATGGTTGGAAGTGAAATCCACCTGCTTATCGGTGGAAACGCGGTACAAGCAGCAGACGCGGTTGTTGTTTTCTGTCATTGTAAATTCCTCACTTTCATAACAAAAGTGGGGACAGGCTTTATTTCGTTGTCAAAGAACGTCCGGCAATGGTTCGGCTTGTAGCACCGCCCGTTACCGCACTCAGTATAGCGTTTGGTTCTGCATTCGTCCATGATGTCAACCTACCTTCTTCGTATAGCTGGTGGCAAGCAGGATGTTCCGAATGCGCTCAAATGCTTCCGGGTTGGGTTCTTTGGAAAAACTGAAAACAACAGGATAGCCATTGATTACATGATATTGCCGGTCGGCATCACGGTCAGCCGCAGGAAGGTTCTCTGCGACCTGTGAAAATTTATCGATCATAAGATTGTAACTCCTATTATGAATAAATGCTGTTGTCTTAATATGTAACAATGGGCATCTGCGTTGTGCGGATGCCCATTGTCTTTAAGGAGAGATTCCTGTAAATGTCAGAACTTCATCGGCAGGGCATCCTTACGGGATTTGCCGTTGTACGCCGCATAGATGGGGAAAACGTATTTCTTCCATCCGGGCAGCTTTGCCGGGTTGTCCATCCCGGTGCGGTAGATTTCCATGGGATGGACGCTGCGCAGGGCACGGATCAGCCGTTCCTCGTTGAACTCACCGTGATACACTTCCACGAAGTACATCACACCCTTCAGGACTGCGGCACGGAAGGAATCGGGTTTGCCCTCCCATGCGTCCACAATCAGCCGCAGAGCCTCGCAGTAGATTTTCTCGCCCATCTGGTTGTACAGCTTGAGTGCAGTGCCTACGCAGCTGATGCGGTAGTCGCTCAACTGCAAGCTGTCATAGTTGAAGTCCAGACCCACCCGGTTGGTGGCTGCGAGGAATGCCATGGAAAGAGCATCCTCGCCCACGACCTTGGCACGGAGCTTGATGCCCGCCGTCAGCGGTGCAGCGTGACCGTTTTGCTCTGCGAAGAACAGGGCTTCCTGCTGCATCGTCAGACCCGTATACACCTTGCAGAGAATCGGGAGGTCTTTGCCACCGTTGCGCAGGATACGCGCTTCAATGGTGTGCTGACCGTCCGTTACATAATACCGGCCATTGCGAAAGCTGACCTTCGGCTCATTCGCCGTATATTCATTGAAGTCTCTTGCAATCAGCTCAACGCGCTTACGCTGGATGCCCCGCTGATAAAGCTCGCGCGGGTAGATTAGCTTGCTGCTGTGAATGACCACCATCTGATAAGGAGTGGCCACATTGAAAGATGCGGAAAAGTTGTTGGTGTTGCTCAGTCGCATTGCATTTCCTCCCGGATTCTCCAGATGTATTTTTCGGCTTCTGCTAAAATCTCACTGACCTGCTGCTTACGCTTCGGGATGGTGAGCAGGCTGGGATTAAAGGTAAAGCTGTATTCGAGCCGCTGTATCATGGCATGAACAGCGGATTGCAGCTCGGTGTACAGCATCATTTCCTCCACGCTCCCTGCGTCCTCAAAGGACGATTTGATGGGTGTGTAGGGATAGATGGGTGGCTTTCCATCCACTACTTCCGGCGGCGCATACGCTGCCGTGGAGCGGATGATGGGCTTGAGCTTCCGAATGCTGCCCAGTGGGTTCAAGGCAAGACTGTTCTTCAAGGCATAATCGAGCCGCTGCATATCTTCCGGGGCGAGATGCCCTAAGTATTTCAAAATGCGGCTTTTGTCGATGGTGAAGATCTGTTCTGCCAGAGCCATAGAGGACATAGACAGCCCTTCGTTTTCCAACAAGCAGTGTGTCGGCTGAGTTACTTTCTTTTCCGTATTGCTTGTCAGAGGGACAACGATGAGGGTCGGTGCGTAGGTATTGCCCACATCATTCTGAATGATGACCGCAGGGCGGTCGCCGTGCTGTTTCGAGCCGGTACTTGTGTTTCCGAATTGGACGTAGTAAATGTCTCCGCGCCGGAACTTCCAGTTTTGCTGCAAATGTTTACCTCCATGTTTTGTTATGTACAAAGCCCGCTGCTTTTTCTTGGCAGCGGGCTTCGTTCAATTTATGGTGGCATTCATTTTAATGGGGTGTGTTATCACCTCCCCGGTGACAAAGTGCAGTGCCGGACTTACCGGTGCATAACAACATAGTCATGCCCACGGTTGGTCTGGCAGACCGTGCAGGTGTCCATGCTCTTGTCAGGGCTGGGCACGAGCGCAATTTTGAAAGCCTTAGCTTCCACGAAGTGCCGGAGGCAGGTCGCGCAGAGGGTTCGGATGGATTTGACCATTTCCGGGGTCAGCTCCATTTCCTCGTAGATCTCCTGCTCCCGCACGGTAGGATTCAATTCAACCATAGAGATGTCCTCCTATGTCGGGTAGTTGTTTTGCGGATAGATATGGATAAGTAAAAGTAACAGGAGTTGTCGGAGACCGAAAACGGCATCCGACCGCTCCTGCTTTATTGCAAACCAACGTGTTATTCGTTGGGGAATCGTGTTGGGATTGCAGATCACTGCTCTGCCGATTTGGCAGTGCGATGAAAATATGAATAAAGTTCTCTCATATTCGCCCTCGGCTCCCTGAGAGTGGGGAATCATCTGGCGGCGGGCTTGTACCGCTCCATTGGCATCTCAGCCACCCCGCCTAACGCTGACCGGGCTGCGTTGAACAGAAGTATCATTATCTTGAAGTACCAGATGATTGAACTATTCAGCTTTCAAGGTCCGTGAGTGTGGACATATCACCAGCGGCGAGAGCCGTCTGGTGAATTGTCCCCTCACTTACGAGCCATCGAGAAGCCTCAATCTACACCTAAAAATCCAAACTTCTTCAAAAATTTAGTAATTTTCAAGATTCGCTTGCTAATATTTTGCTGTGCAATGCCATAAACTTTAGATAATTCTACGGTACTATATTCGTCGCGGAAATACAGCGTGATAAGCCGAAGTTCTTCATCGGAGAGTTTTTCTAACCCTTCTTGCAAACGCTTGTCTTTGATTTCGCCTACCCATGCAAACCGAGTCCGGGTCTCGTGGTAAGTATCGGTTACAGTAATTGCCTTTTCATACTGCTTAAAGTCAGAAGATTTCCTTCCCGTGTTGTCATCACCATCGTCAACGATTGCCAGTGTGTTTGCAACGTAGGAACGCTCACTATTGAGAACGCCCAAATCAAAATCATACATGGCTTGGATTGCATCTTCACTCATTCCCGCCTGTTGGTACTGCACACGCAGCCGTTCCCACTTTTTGTTCAGTTTTCGACGTTCGTTGCCGTTATTAAATTCCATCGTTGACCTCCAAATTTTCGATAATTCGTAAAAAATTGAAAATTTGGAGATTCTAGGGATACTTTGCGGCCAGTTCCAGCCACGAAAAGA
>OMCT01002305.1_pt1 | contig 9845 bp, 9 predicted proteins | sample 1674301 | NCBI WGS metagenome assembly OMCT01 (sample SAMEA103958158, study PRJEB25191) | human gut metagenome
ATATTCTCATTTATGCAGAGCCTGCAAAGAAAGTATTCTCACAGGGCGTATTTGCGTTTGTAGCCAATATCATCATTGTGGGTGTACTTGGTTCATTACTCGGACTGGGATATACAAAGATTGGAGCAAAATCATCAAGTCTTACAAAGGAAGACTAAAAACGTATGGAACCGATTATTGAATTTGAAAATTTTACATTTAAATATCGGTCACAGATGGAGCCGACACTCCGGGATATCAATTTGAAAATTTATCCCGGAGAGAAGGTGCTCATCATTGGACCATCGGGATCAGGGAAGTCGACATTATCAAATTGTATCAACGGACTGATCCCTTTTTCGTATGAAGGAGACAGTACCGGAACTTTAAAAATCGAGGGAAAAGATCCGAAAAACCTTGGGATTTTCGGACTTTCCAAGATGGTCGGAACCGTGTTGCAGGATACGGACGGACAGTTTATCGGTCTGACGGTTGCGGAAGATATTGCTTTCGTGCTGGAAAATGACTGTATGGCACAGGAAGAGATGTTTCGCAAAGTAGACGGTGTGGCAGAGACTGTAGAGGTAAAAGAACTGTTGCATCATGCACCATCGGAGATGTCCGGCGGACAGAAACAGAGAGTTTCCATGGCGGGGGTTATGATCGATGATGTGGATATTCTGCTGTTTGACGAGCCGCTGGCCAATCTCGATCCGGCGACCGGAAAGAAAGCCATTGCATTGATCGACCGAATCCAGAAGGAACAGAAGAAGACCATCGTGATCATTGAGCATCGTCTTGAGGATGTGCTTTATAAAGACGTGGACCGTATCGTTGTGGTAGGCGAGGGAACGATTGTGGCGGATATGAAGCCGGATGATCTGCTGGCTGGAAATATCCTGAAGGAACAGGGAATCCGCGAGCCGCTTTATGTCACGGCACTGAAACATGCCGGATGTACGATTGCGGCAGAAGATCATCCACAGCATGTGGAGACCATGAATTTTGAGCCGTACAGAGCGCAGGTCCGGGAATGGTTTGAGACAACGAAGATTCCGCAGAAACAGGAAGCAGAGGAAAAGGTGCTCAACGTGGATCATCTGCATTTTTCTTATCAGCCGGGAAAGGCGATTCTTTCGGATATCAGCTTTGATGTGAAAAAAGGGGAAATGATCAGCATTGTCGGGAAAAACGGTGCCGGAAAGACAACCCTTTCCAATCTGATCTGTGGGTTCCTCGAGCCAAGCAACGGAAAAATCGAACTGAATGGAAAAGATATCTCACCGCTTTCGGTCAAAGAGCGTGGGGAGCATATCGGAATCGTCATGCAGAATCCGAATCAGATGATTTCAAAACCCATGATTTATGAGGAAGTGGCGCTTGGTCTGACGGTGCGTGGGGTTCCGGAAGAAGAAATTCGTGAGCGTGTGTACGAGACACTGAAAATCTGTGGTTTGTATCAGTTCCGGAACTGGCCGGTTTCAGCATTGAGTTTCGGGCAGAAGAAGCGTGTGACGATTGCATCCATTCTTGTCATGAAGCCGGAGATCCTGATTCTGGATGAGCCGACAGCGGGGCAGGATTACCGCCATTATACGGAAATTATGGAGTTTTTAAAGACGATCAATGAGACACAGGGAACGACCATTATCATGATTACGCATGATATGCATCTGATGCTGGAATATACCAACCGCGCCATTGTTGTGGCGGATGGACAGCTGCTGACGATTGATACGCCGGCGAAAGTGCTGACGGATGAAACCATCACGGCTCCAGCATATCTCAAGCAGACATCTCTCTATGAGATGGCGGTCAAATGTGGAATTGAAGATTCTTCCCAGTTCGTGCAGCGGTTTATCAATTACGAAAGGGCGGTGCGGTAATGGCAAAGTTATTGACCTATGAGCAAAAAGATACCTGGATGGACCGGCTGTGTGGTGTCACAAAGCTGATCTATTTTCTGGCATGGTCCATCACAAGCATGCTTACTTATGATACCCGTGTACTCGCTGTGATGCTGGTTTTTAGTCTGATCCTGTTTAAGATTTCAAAAACAGAGTGGAAACAGGTCGGTTCTATTTTTAAGTTCATTATGTTCTTTCTGGTCATCAATGTGCTTGCCATTTTTATTTTTGCACCGGATCAGGGAACAAAAATTTATGGTACAAAGCATGTACTCTGGCAGCTTTCGGCGCATTATCCGATTACCGCTGAGCAGTTGTTTTATGAGCTGAACATTATTTTGAAATATTTTACAATTATCCCGGCGGTGTTCATTTTTGTCGTGACCACCAATCCGTCGGAGTTTGCAGCATCGTTAAATCGTATTGGAATCAGTTACAATATCGGCTATGCGGTGGCGATTGCACTGCGTTATATTCCGGATGTGCAGGATGATTTCCACAAAATTAAAAATGCGCAGGAAGCGCGTGGAATCGAGATGTCTGGAAAAGCGAAGTTGATGAGTCGGATTAAGAGTACAGCCTCTATCATTTTCCCGCTCATTTTTACAAGTATCGGCCGTATTGACACGATCAGTAACGCAATGGAGCTGCGTGGATATGGGAAACACAGAAAGCGTACCTGGTATATGGGAAGAAAGTTACAGCGCAATGATTATCTGTGTATTGCGCTGGTGCTTGGATTTGCCGTGGTTGCACTTGTGATTACCTATCATGATGGCAGCCGGTTTTATAACCCGTTTATATAAACAGTAGAGATTGCGCAGCTCGTCTTAATAAAATTAGAAAAGGAGCTATCGCACCAGCGAATATCGGTGGCACGACAGCTCCTTTTGTTTCCCATGTCTGTTTTTAAGCTTCGGTTGAAGCATCTGGTGCAGAGGCTTTAGTCGGGGTTTCGGAAGCATTTTCCGACACGGTCTCAGAAGCTGGTTCCTCAGACGGCTGTTCCGGAGGAATCACCTCGACATCCTCTTCCTTAACCGGTTCCGGCTTTGGCTTTTCCGGCATTTTCTGTCCACAGGCACTGCAGAATGCAGCATCGGCATCCACGCTTGCACCGCAGGATGGGCAGATCGCTACACCTTTCATCTGGTGAATGCTTTCACGGCATTCCTTAATTCTAGCTTCGGAAACGGCAATCGCATCCAGCCAGGTTTTTACATCTTCTTCGGCATCTTCGCGATGTTTTTCCACATACCATTTTCCAATCTGTTCGTATGCAGTATCAATCTTGCGTTCTTCCTCGGAGATATTTAAGTTTAATTTTGCAGTATCTGCCAGATCTTTTGTTTTTTTAATGGTAGTCTGGCTCACATCACTGATCTTTTGTCCTAAGTTGTTTAAAAAAGACATATATTTCACTCCTTTCCTATATCAAAAACCTTATGTTATGAATTATCATAACATGCTGTCTGAAAAACACAAGGAAGTTTACAGATTATTTATGTCTTTTTCTGTTTTTCTTCCGGGACATGCGTGGTGCTTTAACGGATGGTTTTGCAGCCGGAGTATTTTCGCCAGCTGGAGTTTCCACAGTAGCAGATTCCGCTGATGCCGGAGCTTCCACAGGAGCAGATTCCGCTGATGCCGAAGCTTCCACAGGAGCAGATTCCGTTGGTGCCGGAGCTTCGGATGAACCGGTGACAATTTCATTTAACAGCAATGCTTTTGCAAGATTTCCTTCCGCAGAAATTTTCCCACTCTGGTAAGCTTCGAGAATGTCAAGGCTGCCCTCTGCAAGTGCGAGCAGACTGGCAGCTGAAGTGGTGACTAAAATGTCACGGTCGTAATATTCATATGGTTCAACATGAAGCTGTCCGTTTGCAATTTCCAGATACAGGGCACCTTCGGCTTCTCCCTGTATGTTAAACTGGATGGCAAGATGTTCACTGATTTTGGAAGCATCTTTCTCCTGATAAGTATCTTTTAATTTTGAAACTAATTCCTGATATGTCATAGTCAGTCATTTCTCCCTTCTCCATCTGCTAATTAGATTGGTGATTGCGCAACTCGTTTCTGCGGGCTGTCGTTTTGTCGGGGACACCGTCTGAGCGATTTTGTGTCTGCCTTAGAGGGAAGCTTCGAATAAGCATGCCCACGGTTCTATTTGCGCAGTCACAGAGTGACATATTGAAAATAAAGTAAATATCAAGACAAATGGGGAGTGGGCGTAATAAACGTTTCGAAGATTCCCTCTTAGGCAGACTAGAAATTGCGAACGGTGTCCCCGACAAAACGACAGCCCGCAGAAACGAGTTGCGCACCCACCTGTTTGCTAATTAGAGTATAGCTTTTCTGTTATGCTTGTCAAGCAAACTTTATGAAATTATCATTGCGGGAAGCCGCTAAAAAGCGTACAATAGGGATAACAAAATTTTAAAATAAAGGAAGGGATCAAGATTATGAGAAAAACCAAAACGCACAATGTACTCAGGCGTCTGCTTGCGTTTGTCCTGATTGTTTCACTGCTTCCCCTGGGGTATGCGGGCAATGTGATGGCTGCAACAACCGGTACACGGAACGTAAGTATTCAGGTTACATACGGACAGACGGATGCCAGAAACGTCTATGGCATGATCAACAGTATGCGCAGAAATTCATCCGATGCATGGTACTGGGATGCAAACAATTACACGAAGACATATTGTAATAATCTGCAGTCGCTTACTTACGACTATGCACTGGAGCAGGTAGCCATGAAACGTGCAGCAGAGATTGCACTTTCATATTCACACACCAGACCAAATGGCACAAATTATTATACTGCTTACAGTGAAAACGGTGTCTATGCGGGAGTTTATGCAGAGAATATCGGTGTGAATTATTCTTCCGCATCTGCACTTCACAACGCAATGCGGGAAGACAATGCAAATTATTCCGGACAGGAACAGCGTAGAAATATGTTAAACAGCCAGTTTACTGCTGTCGGAATCGGACATGTATATTACAATGGATATCACTACTGGGTAGAGGAATTTGCCAACACGGTAACCAGAACATCCTATACAACACCGAACAACCAGACGACAACGGTAAACAATATTCAGATTGCGGAAAGCAATATTACCTCAGATCAGATTGTTGTTCCGTCATCCATTGGAAATTACATTCAGATGTCTGCGGGTCAGACCATTGATTTATCTGGATGCTATGAAAACATTAAAGTATCTAATCACTGGCCAAGCAATGCAAACTGTCCGATTGTACAGGGACTGAATATGTATGTATCCAATACTGCGGTTGCCTATATCAGCGGAACAAAACTGATCGCAAATACTGCAGGTTCCACAACACTTACACTGAATCGTCCGGATGGAAGAATTCCTCTGCAGATTCCGGTTCAGGTAACAGGAACCAATAACAGCAATAATACCTATTCGTACTATATTCCAAATGCTTCGGTAGGTACAATCGTTGATCAGACATACACCGGATATGATATTCGTCCGTCTGTATCGGTATGGCTGAATGGCGGCTATCTGTACGAGGGAAGAGATTATACACTTACTTACAGCAACAACCGCAATATCGGTACTGCATCCGTAACAATTAACGGAATCGGAAATTATTATGGAAGCAGAACAGTTTATTTCCGTATCGTAAATCATGGGAACGGAAATACAACGGTTTCATCCAATAACCTTGCAAATGCGGTGATCAGTAAGATTGCAGCACAAAGATATACGGGATCTTCCGTAAAACCGGAAGTTACCGTTACATTAAATAACATTGTTTTAAAAGAAGGTTCGGATTACTATCTGAATTATAGTGACAATGGTGCACCGGGAAAAGCTGCTGTTATGGTAGTGGGAACCGGTAATTATACGGGATCTGCAAAGACAAGCTTTATTATTAAGCCGGAGAAGCCGGTTATCACAAGATTGCGTGCACACGGATCAAAAGTCCGTATCACATGGCTGCCAGGTACTTCCGTTACCGGCTATGAAATCTACCGCTCCAAGGGAGCATATGATTATGGATACAAGAAGATTGCGGCTACAAAAGATGGTGAGATGCAGTCTTATACAAGGGCAAAACTCACCAAAGGAACTTATTATTACAAGATCCGCAGCTATGTTACTGTAGATGGAACAAAGTATTACAGTCCATACAGCAGTGTGAAGTCTGTAAAGATCCGCCGCTAGGATCAAAGCATAATTGAAAATAAGAATTAAAAATGTCGGTAGATATCTGTCAGATATCTACCGACATTTTTGGTATACAAAGTTAAAAGATTTATTTCATCTGTGCGACCCGGTCAAATTCCTCTTCGATTTCTTTGGAAGGTTTTGGTGTCAGCAGACTGACGATTACGATCGCAGCGCAGGCAATCAGGAATGCAGGAAGCAGTTCATAGATGTTCCAGATACCACCGAGCGGGCGGATCAGGTATTTCCAGATAAATACCATGGAACCCCCGCAGACCATACCGGCAAGTGCGCCCCATTTGTTGGTACGTTTCCAGAACAGGGAAAACAGAACAACCGGTCCGAATGCGGCACCGAATCCAGCCCAGGCGAAAGAAACGATGGCAAATACGGAACTGTCCGGATTTCTGGCAATGAATGCGGCAACGACAGAAATTACAAGGAGTGTAATTCTTGCGGCTGCCATGCTTCCGTTTTTGTTGGAAGAATCTTTGCGGAAAGCACCGAGAATGTCGGAAGAAACCGCAGAAGATGCAGCCAGCAGCTGCGAGTCCGAAGTGGACATGGTGGAAGCTAAAATGCCGGCGAGAATCACACCCGCAAGCAGGGCAAATATCACACCGTGCTGGGAGAGCAGGGCGGAAATTTTTACGATAATGGTTTCGGAATTCGATCCGGTCAGCATCTCCAGTGCGCCGACTTTGCTCATGGTATAACCGATCACACCGATAAAGACGGCAACGAACAGGGAGATTACGACCCAGATGGTTGCAACGCGGCGGGACAGTTTCAGTTTTTTCTCATCCTCGATTGCCATAAAGCGGAGCAGGATATGCGGCATACCGAAATATCCAAGTCCCCATGCGGCAGTGGAAACAATGGTCAGGGCACTGTAAGGAGCGGCCTTTCCGGTGTTTACATCATAGGAAAGTGTCATGGAGAGATATCCCGGAAGCTCGGAGGCGTTGTGGATAACGGCACCGATACCGCCAGCAGTTTCTACACCAAAGATCAGAACTACAATCAGAGCAACCGACATGATGATACTCTGGATAAAGTCCGTTGTGGAAGCAGCAAGAAATCCGCCAAGTGTCGTGTATGCCACAATTACGATAGCACTGATGATCATGGCGGTCAGATACTTTACCCCGAATAAGCTGGAAAAAAGTTTTCCGCATGCGGCAAATCCAGAGGCCGTATAAGGAATAAAAAAGATAACAATAAAAATAGCAGCAATGACCTGCAGCATCTTTTTTTCATCGTGATAGCGGTTGCTGAAGAACGATGGGATGGTAATGGAATTGTTGCAGGTGTGCGTATAGCGGCGGATACGTTTGGCAACGATCAGCCAGTTAATGTATGTACCGGCAGCCAGTCCGATTGCTGTCCATCCGGCATCTGAAATTCCGGTGAGGTAAGCAACGCCCGGAAGTCCCATCAGAAGCCAGCTGCTCATGTCGGAAGCTTCGGCACTCATCGCGGTTACGAAAGGACCGAGTTTTCTGCCACCCAGATAGAAATCGTCAGTACTGTTGTTTTTCTTGGAACATCGGAAACCAATATAGATCATACCAATAAGGTATACGATAATGGCAATCATGATGCATATTTGTGCAGATGTCATAAATAAATCCTCCTCTTTTGTACGCTTTCACACGCTAATTGTTCATAGTATAGCACAGATGATAATTATACCGCAACCGGGAAATCCTGTTTGACACTATGGGCAATAAGATGATAAACTGTCTTTGTCTATACATGAGAAAAGCAATTCCGTTTGGCCTTCAACATGTGCTTGCCATGTTTGTAGCAAATCTGGCACCCGTACTGATCGTCTGCAGTGCAGCTCTGGTTCGGGGCAGTGGGGAACACCTTACAGCAGCGGAAATTACACAGATTCTGCAGTGTGCGATGTTTGCTGCGGGAATCGGAACCTGCATGCAGTTATATCCGATCTGGAAAATTGGCTCGAAACTGCCGATCGTAATGGGCGTCAGTTTTACATTTCTCGGAAGTCTGCTGATCATATGTACCAACCCGGAGCTTGGGTATGAAGGAATGATCGGGGCGGTTATTCTCGGCGGATGTACCGTTATGATGTTTGGTTCAATCATGTATGAGGGGATCAAAATGTTAAAAAATTGCGAATTTAATGACCGTACAATGATTATTGTTTCCCTTTCTTTTTGTATCGGGGTTGGCCTGACACAGACATCCGGCAACTTCTTTTCCGCATTTCCGAAAGAAGTGGGAGATATCTTCAATGGAAATGCCGTGGCAGGAGTGTTTGTTGTTTCCCTTCTGTTGAGCCTTCTTTTGCCGAAGAAGAAACAGGCAAATTAAATACACGTTGTTAAGGTAACGTTAAGGTGCAGCGATTTTTAAGATAAGGATTTGGTGTTATGATGATATCATCAAAAGGAAATGGAGGAATTTGATATGTGGAGTCGCGCACAATTAAAGGGAAGGGCGAAAGCAACATTTAAACGAAATTATTGGAAATGTATTCTGATCAGCCTGTTGCTGACACTGATTGCAGGGGGAAGCGGAGCTGCTTCGGGCAACATCAGCAGTGCAACCGGTTCCTTACATGGATCGGATAATCAGGCAGGCAGTTCCTATGATTATGACAGCAGTTATGACAGTGATGATGGTTCACTACGCGATTTTGAGGCTGGGCTTGAAGAAGGCTTTAAGGACGGACTGAAAGCAGGAAACAGGGGAATGATGGGCGGTATGGTCGCAGCAGCGATCGCCATCGGCATACTCATAGTTGTTTTTCTGGTGATTTTTGTCCTTATACTTCTGGTTGATGTATTTATCATAAATCCGTTGGAGGTTGGATGCAGGAGATTCTTTATCCGCAACTTAAACGAGCCGGCACAGATTGGGAACATTGGATATGGATTTGACAATAATTACAGGAATGTTGCAAAGACAATGTTTTTCCGTGATCTGTTTACGGTTTTATGGTCATTGCTTTTTATCATTCCGGGTATTGTAAAAGCATATGAATATATGATGATTCCGTACCTTCTGGCAGATAACCCGCAGATGACCAAAGAGCAGGCATTTGCGGAAAGCAAGCGTATGATGCAGGGACAGAAATGGAAAGCATTTGTTTTGGATCTGTCCTTTATCGGATGGTACATTTTATCCGGACTGACACTTGGAATTCTTGCAATCTTTTATGTGTCACCATATGTGAATGCAACACATGCTGCACTGTATGAGGCACTGTGCTATGCAAACCCGGCTGGTTCAAACGGATTTACACAGCAGGAGGATCCGGTGAATTCACCTTTCCGGCAGGAGAATGTATGAATTATACGATTTTAATTGCAGATGATGAGCCGGAGATACGAACGCTTCTCCGGCTGTATCTGGAAAATGAAAATTATCAGATTATTGAGGCAGAAAACGGGAAGCAGGCACTGGAACTGCTGAAGAAAGAACATGTGGATCTGTGTCTGCTGGATATTATGATGCCGGAGATGGACGGATACCATGTGTTGCAGGAATTACGTAAAACAAGCAATATTCCCGTTATGATACTTTCGGCAAAGGATGCGGATTCCGAGAAGATTCTGGGGTTAAATCTCGGGGCAGATGATTATCTGGCAAAACCGTTCAATCCTTTGGAGGCAGTAGCACGTGTCAATTCAAATATCCGTCGGTTTTATGCGCTGGGGACAGCGGAACTGTCATCCGGTATGCTGACCGTCCGGGATCTGGAACTGGATCCGGAAGG
>OMCT01002307.1_pt1 | contig 9838 bp, 7 predicted proteins | sample 1674301 | NCBI WGS metagenome assembly OMCT01 (sample SAMEA103958158, study PRJEB25191) | human gut metagenome
GGATATATGTATGCTATTTGCCTTAAAAAAGACAATTTTCCCATAGGATATATCAAAGTTGATATCGATGAGCCTCATGATTTCGGCTACGGTCTTCGTAAATAATTCTGGAACAACGGAATAACAACAGAAGCGAGCAAAGCCGTCATTGAACAGATAAAAAAAGATGGCTTGCCTTATATTACAGCGACACACGACAGGAACAATCCGAGAAGCGGAAAAGTAATGCAAAAGGTCGGCATGACTTATCGTTACTCATATAAAGAGCAATGGCAACCCAAAAACCTCCCTGTAATATTCAGAATGTACCAGCTAAACTTAAACGGCAATAATGATTTTGTGTATAAAAAATATTGGGATATGTCCGACAATCATTTTATTGAATATTTATAATCGAAACAAAGTCCCTTTGCCGAAATGAGTACATCGTATTCTCAAAAGATTTTTAATAATACGCCAATGAAAATAAAATTGAATGCGGATAGGACGAAAAGAAGGTTGAATAACTTCCTTTTCGTCTGCTTTATTTTCATACATTTGAACCCATAAGAACCCAACAGGCAAAATACGACAAATTAGACGATGACCAAATCATTATCTTAAAGAATGCCTATTCTTCCAACTATCTTAGCTTCAAAAAACATATTCCTTAATACAGATTTACAACAAAAGTATGGCACGTGTAGTTATCGGACTCTCCGGCGGCGTCGATTCGTCGGTAGCGGCCTACCTGCTCCAACAGGCCGGACATGAGGTTATCGGACTCTTCATGATCAACTGGCACGACACTACGGGCACGCTCGAAGGCGACTGCCCCTGGCACGACGACCGGCTCTTCGCCGAACTTGTCGCCCGACGGCTCGACATTCCGTTCCATACGGTCGATCTCTCGGACCAGTACCGTCGCCGGGTGGTGGACTATATGTTCTCCGAATACGCGAAAGGGCGCACACCCAACCCCGACGTGCTCTGCAACCGCGAAATCAAGTTCGACGTTTTTCTGAAGGAAGCCCTCAAGCTGGGTGCCGATTTCGTGGCTACGGGACACTACTGTCGCAAGGCCGAAGAGACGGCGCCCGACGGCCGGACGATCTACAAATTGCTTGCGGGTAGCGATCCCAACAAGGACCAGAGCTACTTTCTCTGCCAACTTTCGCAGGAACAGCTTTCCCGGGCGCTGTTTCCAGTCGGCCACCTGCTCAAACCCGAAGTGCGACGCATCGCCGAGCAAATGAAGCTCGCTACGGCCAAACGCAAGGATTCGCAGGGCATCTGTTTCGTCGGCAAGGTCGATCTGCCGGTCTTTCTTCAACAAAAGCTCGAAGCAAAAACCGGCAACGTCCACGAAATCAAAGCCGATTGGCCCAAATACGGACAAGCCGTCCCACTCGTCGGCAAAACGGAGGATGCAGGGATGGGCACGGCGGAACGAACGGCTTCGGATAAAAGTGCCACCCTACGCGGTATAAATCCGGCGAATACGGACTCGACGGAATGTCCGAACCCGGCGACAGCTCCGACGGATACCGAGCTGGCTGCACTCGCTGCTCCCTACCGTTATACCGTGCGCGACGGCAAAAAAATCGGGCAGCATAACGGAGCCCACTTTTATACCATCGGCCAACGCAAAGGGCTGGGGATCGGCGGCCGCAAGGAGTCGCTTTTCGTACTGGCAACCGACGTGGAGCAGAACGTGATCTACGTCGGCGAGGGGGACGACCATCCAGGACTTTACCGCCGGGCCTTGCGGATCGCTCCCAGCGAGCTGCACTGGATCGACCCGCTCCGGGAATTGAAAACGGGCGAAAGCCGTCGTTTCGATGTCCGTATCCGCTACCGCCAGCCGCTGCAAGGAGCGGAACTCTTCATCCGTCCGGACGCGGCCTACCTGCTTTTCGACGAACCTCAGCGTGGAATCACACCGGGACAGTTCGCAGCCTGGTACGATGGCGATGAGCTGGTCGGATCGGGCGTCATCGCCGAATAACCGGACTTTCCCCCGATAGCGTCCAAGCGACCGCCGCAGAAGAAGAAGCTCATAAACACGGGCCATTTTACCGAAACCCCGGCAAAACAGGCGACAAACAGTCTTCACAACCCTCCGCTCCACGCTCAAATACAGGCAGCCATCGCGTACCGTACCGGCCGATTTCCGACAAGCATTTCCCTCCCAAGCCCCTTTCCACAAGGAGGCAAAAGAAAGGGACAGCCCAGAACACGCCCCCGGCGAACGATGACAAACAGCCTCGGGAAACAAGTCTGAAACCCGAACCCAATATAATCGCCATACTTGTTGCGGCAATCGGAATTATCCCGCCCGCTTCCTCGATCGTCCGCAAAAAGGGAGCGGGAAACGAAGAAATGCCATCCGACAAAAAACACCCCTCGGCTATCGAGCCGAGGAGTGTCAATACAGACCGATTTCGGACTTAAGTCGAAAATATTGAAAATTCAACCTTCGAAAAGTCGCCGCATTCCGTACGACCAGTCGAAACGGCCCGCACCCTATTGCATCTCCACGATCAGCGAACTATAATCCGACCAGTTCTTCTGATATTCGGCTTTCGTCCCTTTCGGTACATATATTTTATAGGAAACCGGATCCCAGCCGCCGGGTTTCGGGAAGACGCCTCTCGAACCGCTCTCCAACACCGGGAAAGAGCCGGACGCAATATCGTCGAACAAAACGGTAATCTTCTCCAGGGTCATCTGATCCCAGGAACTCCTCGTATTGAAGGCCTGATCGCCGATACGCTGAATACTCTTTCCGATAACGACCGTTTTCAATGCGGTGCATTCCGCAAACGCTTTCGCGGCAATCTCGGTAACTCCATCGCCGATATAAGCCTCCTGCAAACCCGTACAATAATTGAAGGCCCCTTCGCCGATATAGGTTACCTTGTCCGGAATGACGATACTTTTCAGGGCGCTGCAATCGTCGAACGCATTATACTCGATCTTTTCCAGGCTTTCCGGAAGCTCGATGGAAGACAGTGCCGAACATCCGTTGAAAGTATTCAGATTGATCTTGGACAGGTTGTCCCCCTCGAATACCACGCTGGTCAGGGCCGTGCAATTCTGAAAAGCACCTCCGCCGCCGGTTTCATTCCACAGATTGCGTCCCACCTCGACAACGCTCGCAGGAATAACGATTTCCTGCAGCCCCGCCTCTCCCGAAAAAGCGGCATCCGTAATATAGATCACGGTACCCGTATAAGCCCACCGCCCTTCACCGGTAGCGGAATCATACGTACTCTGTTCGTCGAGGAATTTACAATCTTCGCCCCAGAAACGCGGATCGACGGAACTCTTCTCCCAATCCAGTTGCCGGGTAGCCTTATAGTCGATATACTTCACCTGCTTGACGACCAATTTACGCATGACGGTCCTTTCGTCGTCCGAAGCGAACACCAGAATTTCGCTCTCGGGATCGGTGATCGCAGCCGGATCGTCCGGTGCGGAAACCGTGATCTTTTTAGCCGACTTGTCCACGGCAACCTCGTATCCGCTGTGCGAAATGCACTCGATGGCGACCTGCACGTTCAGAGGATTCGTCAATTCGTACTCCACCTCCGCCGTCGCACCCGGGCCGCAATATACCGACATCTCCTTTACCCGGTCAGAACCCGAAACAAACAAAAGGTCGAATTTGTCCTTGTAATACGGCAGCTTGATCGATGCTCCGGTTTCGGCCAGCGTCAAAACGAGATAATCCGGATCGGAAACATCTATGTCGCTGAACATCGAATCGCCGTCCTCACCGGGATCGCCCGTAGCCGGGCCCAATTTATTCCACGTTTGGCCGTTGTCGTAGGAAATATACCAATAACCGTCGTCGCGGACCTCCAGTTTCGGCGTGACGCCGTCATCGCCCTGATCGCCGGCACTGCCCTTGAGCGAGGCCAGCCACTCCTCCTCGGTCCCCTGATAACCGTTCTCCACCGCAAGCTCATAAGCCGACTTACCGTCGTCGCCATCGTTGCCATTGCTGCCATTGAGCGAGGCCAACCACTTCTCTTCGGTTCCCTGGTAGCCTTTTTCGACGGCCAATTCGTAAGCCGATTTACCGTCGTTGCCCGTATTGCCCTTGAGCGACGCCAGCCACTCCTCCTCGGTCCCCCGATAACCGTTCTCTACGGCAAGCTCATAAGCCGACTTGCCGTCGTCGCCATTGCTGCCGTTGAGCGAGGCCAGCCATTCGTCGAGCGTTCCCCGGTATCCTTTCTCCACGGCCAGTTCGTAAGCCGACTTACCGGCCATTCCCTGAGCCAGAATCTTGCTCCCTTCGTCGTCCGTGAGCCATTCGCCGTCGAGCGTCCAGTAATAGAGTCCGTCGGTATCCTGTTCGACACCGATTACAGGGGTCGTACCGTTCTGTCCATTTTCTCCCTTTTTCCCGTGATAGATCGTCACCGGGCCGCTTTTGCTGAAAGAGATCGTATAACCGACCGTTTCACCGTTTTCCACGACCGGGACCACTCCCGTCACATAGTCGTTGCCTTGCAGGGCCTCGACAATCTGTTGCAGCGAAACGATATTGGTATTCAGCCGGCTGCACAGCTCCTCCAGCGCTGCCAGCCGCGACCCCATATCTTCGTTTTTGTTCCACATGGCCACTTCGTCATACTCCGTACAGGAAACCAGCGACAGCAGGCCCAAAATCATGCAAGTTATTATCTTTCTCATAGTATTCTCCGATTAAAAATTGACACCTGCCCTCACGATGAAACTGCGATTCCTGACATTCTTGTAGCCAACCATCTGGCTGTCGTTCCCGTACATCGTATCGGTTTTGTCGATGTTGATCAGGCCGATCTGGTAAGCGACCCCGATCCCGAACCGACCGAACGTAATATCGGCTCCGCACGAAAAGCCCATGTCGTGACGCGAAAACCCGCCTTTTTCTCCGAAAACCGGGATCTCCTCGGCGCCGACCTTGCGCTTCCCGCCGACACCGACCGCATAATAGAATCCGGCGTGCGGAATCAGGGCAAAGCGTTCGCCCAGGGCGACGGTATAATCGATACCCACAGGAATTTGCAGGTAGTTCATCGTAGTACGGCTATCGTCGAAGCCACGGACCTCATACCCTTTGCTTATAAAGGTCAATCCCGTCCGCAGATAGAACGGAAATTGCCGGCTCAACCGAATCCGATCGCTGACACCCACCTCGTAACCCGGCCTCGTCGATGAGGTCAAGCCGTAAGAAGTGATCCACGAAGTGCAATATCCCGCATGTACCCCGATCATATTCGCCGGATACGAGCGACGCGGCTTTGCAGGAACCGTCGCAGGGACCATCGTTTCACAAGGCATCGCCGCCGCGTCGGCAGGCACCCGAACCGGCTCCTGCTGCGGCGCCCGCTCCTCTTCGGAGGGAACGACCGCAATCGGCTCCGGCTCCGTTTCGCTATCCTGCTGCGCCACGATATGCAGATAGAGCACGGTGCTGACGCTGTTGCGAAGTTCGGGGAAAAAGTGCTCCAACATATAATTATACGGTTTTCCGCCCTGCAAATCCATCAGTTGCTTTTTCCGGCCATCGACAATCCGATTATCGTCGTCGTAAATCCACAGCGGCGTATGGTCGAGAATATCCAACACTTCGTCGCGTCCCGCCATATCGGAAGCCGCGACCTGTTCCCGCAGCATTCCCCACGCGATGCCTTCGGCGTGATATTCGATCAAAGATGCGGGTATGTTCCCCTCGCGGACCAGATAGGCCTTCAACTCTTCCGCCCGTCCGACCGACAGCCGTTCGTTGGCTTCTGCCGTTCCGTCCGGCGAAGCATACGAGCGGATAACGACCTTTTCGACCCGGTCGTTTTTCAGTGCCGCTTCCGTCAGATTCAAGAAACGCTCCATCTGCGCCCGATTGTCCCGAAACGACAGATCGACATTACGATACCCACGGCGATAAAAAATTTTCATGGAATCCGCCGCTTCCTGCGCCTCCACGCCTCCTGCGGCTAATACGGCAGCAAATAAAAAGAATAGGATTTTCTTCATTCGACATTCAATTATCATCGATTAAACACTATTAACCAACAATAAACCGGGACGTTATCCCAACGTCCATCCTATTTAATCGTTCCACTGAACACCACAAACGAATAATGCGGGGTATAAACCCACAGGGTGACAAACAGAGAAAATTATAATTATCTGGATTATAATATAATTGTAAATTGTTTTTGCAAAGTCGCCGGGATAATATATATTTGTGGCTATAAACCAACGATTTAACCAACGATTAACCGACAAATCGGGAAAGAGCGATCGAAACGGCTCCGGCGGTCTTCTGCAAAATCGGCGGAAACTCCGAACACAAATCGCCGGAATTCCCGCAAGTTGTTCAAACATCGGTCCGATTGCTTTTGAAACGGCTGATTCGAAGTCGTTCTTTTTTATCCAGCGCTTTTTGGACCGACAGGTATTTCACCCTGAATTTGGCAAACGTGTCCCGCGAAAGACCGAAATGCCTGCAAATATCGCCGATGGACTTTCCCCGGTCGAGCATTGCGATAACGGTTTGCCGATTTTCAATCAATACGTTCAGTTTGGTATAACTCCCGTAACGACGACCCAAGACCATCCCCTCGGCACGCCGCAGCGCCAGCGCCTCGCGCGTCCGCATCGAAATAAGATTGCGCTCGATCTCCGCGACGAGTCCGAAAGCAAAACACAGCACCTTGCTGTTGATCGTATTGTCGAACGAATAGCCCTCCTTGGTCGTATAAAGGTTGATTCCCCGTTCCAGGCATTTGCCCATAATCGCCATAATGTCCGTAAGCGTTCGGCTCAGGCGCGAAATCTCCGTAACGATCAACGTATCGTTTTTCTTAAGACGGCGTAACAGTGCACCGAGTTTGCGATCACGCTCGCTCTTCTTACCGCTGACGACTTCCGTCACCCAATGGTCCACGACGAGATTCCTGCTTTCGGCGAAACGCCGGATCTCATCCTGCTGGTTGGCAAGATGCTGTTTTCCCGTGCTGACGCGTAAATAACCTATTATCATAATACAAATGATTTTAACCGAGGCAACGTCGCCTCGGTCGGTAAAGGTAAGCGTATGCTTCGGGAGCACCGGAATACAAAACCTTCCGGCATAAACAGTCCGGACCGGCCGCAAAGCCCGGAAAACGAATAATAAATTAGAACCCTACATCCGATTTACTCCGGATATGTTTCGGGTTCCGAAACCTTTCGGTCGGAACGGTCGTTATTCTCCGCCAAAGGGAACATTTACGATTGCGGCCTCTCCCCTCCGCAGAGGAGATTTCACGTGCGGCACGGAGCTCGGGAAAACGATGAGCGAAAACGAGTAAACCGTCAAATTATGCGACTGTTGTAAATAAACGTCCCGAACGTTTTATCGCTCCGTTTTAATCCCGCGATTTTCGTATCCGGCCAGGGAAAAACGGTTGGTTTACGACCGAGCCGCAAGTCGTTCCATAGGATGATGTCGTCTGCAGCATGGATTCCGCCGCTCCGTCTTTTCGATCGGAACAGACTGAGAGATTTCTTGCCGCAGCCCCAAGCACTTTAATACCGAACCACCCGTTCCCTATGCTGTCGGGCAAACCGCCACAAAAGACCGAAAGCAAGCCATTAAAAGCCAAAGTCCGGAAGAGCGTTACGATAACGATTCGCTCTTCCGAACTTTGGTTTGTCGTGCAGTTAAGTCGCCTCTTCACCTTCGGAGCCCCTGTCAATCCGCTCCGCCGTGCCGAAGAAATAGTGCAAGACCCACAGGAAAAATAATCCTTCGAGAAACAGCCGACTCCGAGAACGAAATATCCCCGTACCCTTTTGCAGGGTACGGGGATATTTCGTTCTCGGCACCGCCCGCCCACAGGCAGGAATATCAGGGTAGTGCCGCAATCGTTTCAAAAGCCTCTCTCCAGACAGCATTTTTCCTGTACACCTCCACACTGCTGGCAGGTACATAAAGAATTTTAGCAGGAAGGCCGAAATTATCTTTCCCTAGCTCCGGCGGAATAACGGCCAGACAGGTAACGACAGCCATATCAAGATAACTTGGAAAAGCTCCTGTTTCAATCACCGTCACGCCATCGGGAATAGTTACATCCGTCAATTTATGACACTGCGAAAAAGCCCCGCCACAAATAGTTTGCAAACTCCCCGGCATGATAACACACGTTAGATTATGACATCGAGCAAAAGCGCTGCTCGGAATAGTCGTTACCCCCTCGGGAATACAGACGCTCTGAAGACTTTCATTCTCGTAGAATGCCCATTCACCGAACCTCACCATACGGTCAGGGAAGGTGATACGCTTCAAACTCTGACAATGCCAGAAAGCCCAATCTCCCATACTTGTCACACTTTCCGGAATAACAACTTCCGTCACAAAGCTGCATAACATAAATGCATAATCTCCGATGCGGGTCACACCTTCGCCAATCGTCAAGGAGGAAATCCTGTTCACATGCGGATACCAAGGCGGAGCTTCCGAAGTACCTCCATCTCTATAATCGGGCATAGGTCCCTCCCCGGTAATCGTCAGGACACCATCCTCCGTCAAAGTCCATGTAAGCTCCCCGGTCGTTCCCCCAAAAATCACCGCCGCCGAATCGCTGCCATCGCAAGAAGATAACCCTACAGGAAACAACAGGCAAAAACACAAAGACCAAAATAAAAATCTTCTCATAAGCTGAAAATCATTAAATCCCCCTAAAAACAGTTCGTCCAATAAAACAATTCGACATAAATATATAAAAAATTATTCAAAGAGCGCCTATTCGGCAATATTTGCCATGGTGATTGATTATACGATTTAGTGTATCCCCCAGGATTTATCAGGATTTAGTTCGTCATCGCCTCATTTTCTTTACAGCGACAATCACGCCCCAAGCCCCATAATATCGTCCTACTAATCTCTTTATCAACGATGTACTTCGTCATAGCATACAATAACCACAAAATACATCCGTAGCAAACATGCTCGATCATCATCGGTGGTCGCTGCTCTATGCCCTGCTCCTCCTTATCCTTTATATGAAAATCGATTTTTACAAAGACTTTTAACCCAAAGCGTTATGTGACAAAGGTAATGACGGGCCGACGGTCGCCGGCACAATTCGTATGTTTTTCAATTTCCCAAAACACCTTCCCTACCGGGACCAAAAGAGATTTCAGACCAGAACCGATCAACACGTCCACGACACACCAACGGGTTCTCTCTCCCGCACCACACAAGCCTCAATCCCGAATACACACGATCCGCAATCTATCGCCTACATAAATTTAACGCTTTTAATACGGGTGTCCCGCCCGGCGATTTCACGTTCGACGAGGCCCGTCACCACATCTGCGGCATCGTGCCAGCGGTTAGCACGGAATTTCCGGCGGTAAGTGGTCAGATGAGCATACAATTCAGGCCAGCGCAGCGCCCAGTCGCAGGGAAAACGTACCGTATGAACCACCGTCGCTGCGTTCGAGAGGATGCGGGCTTCCTTGTTAGCGGACTGGTGAAACCACTCCACACGAACCTGCGGCGCTAAAGCCTGCACCGCGCGGGCAAATCCCCGGCCTCCGTTGTTACTCTCGATCAGTGCCGCACGCGTACCCGACTCGCGGAGCATCGTTCCCACCAGTCCTTCGGTCATCTCCATCGGTTCGCGCGAATAAACCGCATCGGTAACGTAGATCACCCCGTCCGGATCGACGACATAACAGAGCGAACAGAGGTAATCGTCGCCCGTATCGGCCGTATCGGTATAGTTCGCCCGGCGCACGATGTCGCGGGGCAGCTCCTCGTAAGTCAGGAAATTATCCCCGTAGAGCAGCCCTTCGCGCACCGAAGGACGCC
>OMCT01002310.1_pt1 | contig 9825 bp, 10 predicted proteins | sample 1674301 | NCBI WGS metagenome assembly OMCT01 (sample SAMEA103958158, study PRJEB25191) | human gut metagenome
CTTAAGTTCATAAAAGGAATAAAATACAATTATACTTATACTAAAATAACAGCATATTAAGGTGAGACAGGCTGCGAACAGACAGCCGCCGCCATGGGATGGAGATGCAAGGAAAATATGAAAATCAAACCGCTCAGCCGCCTTATGACCGACTTCGGCGGCTTCCTGGGTCTTGCGGAGCACGTCAAGCTCGGGATCTATGCGAAAAACGCCGTTAAGGTTCAGGAGCACATTGTCAAGAAGCTCATGCGCGACAACAAGAACACCGTATACGGCAAGGCGCACAATTTCAAGGACGTTCACTCCGTTGCGGACTATCAGGCAAAGGTTCCTCTCTCGCGCTACAAGGACTACGAGAAATATATCGACCGCATGGTTGAGACCGGCGAAAGAAATCTTATAACCAGATACCGCATACACAGATACGCCGAGTCCTCCGGCAGCATCGGCAAGCCGAAGCTCGTTCCCCTCGCCGCAAGGTCGCTGTGGAACTGCCAGTGCTTCAGCTTCTCGGCTCCCGTCGGCTGCGCCGTCAAGTGGTTCCACGCGCACGGCAAGCGTCTGCCTCCTCAGAAGGGTATGCTGACGCTCGAGATAACGCCCCACCGCCTTCCCAACGGAAAGACCTGCAGCTGCCTTTCCGGTATCCCGATGATGTACTTAAAGCCCATAGTCAGCTCCTTTGTCACCTCTCCCCCGGAGATAATGTTCCCGGAGGATCCGAGCAGAACGGATATGCAGTATTTCAAGCTGCGTTTCGCTCTGATGGACAGAGACGTGAGCTACCTGAGCACAATGATAATAACCGTTCTCGAGTCGATGATGCATTATCTCGAGGACAACTGGGAGATGCTCTGCGACGACATTGAGCACGGCACGATAAACGAGAGCATCGCGTGCCCGCCCCAGGTAAAAGAAAAGCTCATGAAGCGCATTAAGCCCATGCCCGACCGCGCCGCCGAGCTTCGCAGCGAATTCGAAAAGGGCTTTGACACTCCGATAGTCCCCCGAATCTGGAAGAACTGCTGCTGGATGTTCGGCATGGGCGCAGGCTCGCTCGAGGTATACTCGAAGAAACTGGGTCGTTACACGGGAAATCTCCCGATTCACAACATGGGCTACGGCGCATCCGAGGATCTTGTTGCAGTGCCGATAGCGCTTAACTCCAACGACTGCGTAATTCTTCCTCACAACGGATTCTTTGAGTTCCTGCCCGTCGGCGCTCCCGAGGGCACCCGTCCGTTCACCATAAGCGAAGTAAAGCCCGGCGAGGAATATGAAATAATCATCACGAATCTCTCCGGTCTCTACCGTTACCGCATTGACGACGTCGTCGAGGTCACCGGCTTCTACAAGCAGTCTCCTACGGTAATGTTCAAGTACAGACTCAACCAGGTGCTTAACATCGGCGGAGAAAAGACCGACCAAAGCATGGTTGACTGGGCGGTTGAGCAGATGTGCGACCGTTTCGGCACGGTCGCGATAGGTCACAGCGTCTATCCCGACACTGAGACGACCACTCCCGGTCACTATGTCCTCTTCGTTGAGACCGAGGACGAAATCGACCCCGCAAGACGTCAGGAGTTTGCGGCGGTATTTGACGAAAAGCTCAGTGATTCAAACCTCTTTATCAGCGATGCCTGGCACGAAAAGACCCTCGGCAAGACCGAGCTTCACTTCGTCAAGAAGGGCACTTATCACCAGTATCTCGAGATGAAGAAGAACGAGGGCGCGAACCTCAACCAGCTCAAGCCCGTTGTCCTGCTCAACACTCAGGACAAGCGCGACTTCTTCTGGAAGAACATCACCGACTGACGGTAATTCAATAAAAGCTTACAGCCGCAACGGGGTTACTGTTGCGGCTGTTCTTATATTTTTTGAGGAGTGGAATTGTATAGAAAAAATTGAAATTTATCGTGGAATCTATTAGGCTCCCCTGTACCCCCGACAACGCCACCCGCGGTACATAGCTTGCGGCTCTCAGTTAGTTGCTCGGCACATTCGCACGCAAACGCGCCGGAGCTTGAACGAATGCGTGCTCGTGCGTCTTGCTTCGCAAGCCGTTCCCTCACTCTCCTCAGTTAGCTATTACTGCTGCGGCACGGCTATTATAAGCCTGATTATAAAAATTGGTTGAGCCACGCACTTTTACTTCGCTATGGCTCAAGTGATAGGCAAACCCCAATTTTTAAATTCTATTTTTTCAAAGGAGAGACCCATGCTGTTTCTGACAGAGGCAAATGAAAAATATATAGACGAATTGGAACAGTTCAAGAATGAGGTACTAGTCTGCGATAGAGATAATAAAGATCAGTTCGCGGGCTGCATGGGTCTGAGGGACTGCAACAATGTGAAAGAATGGATCGATATATGCAATCTCAGAAAAAGCGAAGAGACATGTGAACAGGCAGGAACGACGGTTCCGTCAACAACCTACTTCGCTATCAGAGAAAGCGACAATAAACTTGTCGGCGTGATCGACTTGCGCCATCACATCGATCATCCGATTCTCGGGACATGGGGCGGTCATTGCGGATACTCCGTAAGACCATCCGAGCGCGGAAAAGGTTACGCAAAGGAGATGCTCGGATTAAATATTCAAAATGCCAAAATAATGGGGATACAAAAACTTCTTGTGGTGTGTGATGAAACAAATACGGCAAGTGAAAAAACGGTACTTGCTAATGGCGGAGTTTTTGAAAAGTACATCGAAACAGGCGGATGCCGGATGAAAAGATACTGGATCAATACGGACTGACAATATTCTGCTTGCCGCACCGATAAACGGCTTACTTCTATACATCCTGCAATAACATAAAACCGACCTATAAATCATAGGTCGGTTTTACTGTTTTATGAACACCTGCTGAATATATGGCTGATTTTATCTTGTCAATACTCTGACCCACTTGAAGCGGTTGACTTTGACTATCGCCACGAAGCATTTGAGTATCTGATCCGCCTTGAGCAGAGCAAAGGTGACCGCGGGCGGGAACTTGAAATAAAATGCCGAGAGCGCGGAGAGCGGGAGCACGATGCACCACATGAAGACAATATCGTTGAAAAAGACGAAATTCGTATCTCCGCCGCCCGAGACTATGCCCGTGAGGCACGGCATTTCATACGCTGTGCCTATCGCCGTGACGCAGAGGATAAGCACAAATATATTTGCAAGCTCCGCCGTCTCAACCGAGGCGTTATAGACCGAGATTATCGGCTTTCGGACTAAAAACAGCACAAATGAAGTCAGCACACCGATAATCAAGAACATCAGCTGCATGGTCTTTGCGCCGCTCTTGACCTTTTTCATGTCTCCCTCGCCGACCGCCATGCCCGTCATGACGCGCGCCGCGTCACCTGTCGCATAGGCAATGACCGAGGTGCACTGGAACAGCGTCTGCGCTATGCTTGACGCCGCGATGCCGGAGGCTCCGAGCCTGCCGAGTATCGCCGCCTGAACGGACATCGCAACGCCCCAGGAGACATTCGAGAGCAGAAGCGGCACGCCCGATTTCATGAAGTCGGCTATATAACTGCGCTCGAGCGCGAAGACATCTTTGATTCTGAGCTTGAGCTTCTTGTCGATGAATCTGCAATAGATTATGCTCGCGATAAACTCGACTGCCCTCGAAGTCAGCGTCGCATATGCAGCGCCCTTCACTCCAAGCTCGGGCGCGCCGAAGTGGCCGTAGATGAGAGTATAGTTGAGACAGATATTTATAAGCAGGGTCGAGAGCGAGATGTAGAAGCCTATTCTTACCGTTTCGACGCTGCGCATGACTCCGAGCAGCGAGTTTGAAATCGAGAACATCAGATATGAAAATACCATTATTTTCAGGTATTCCACGCCAGCCGGAATGATGCTCTGCTCGTTGGTCAGCAATCCCATGACCCCATAGGGCACGAACCAGACTATCGCGGACATAATCGCGCTGAGCAATAAACTTATCCAGAAGCCGACCGCGAACACGCGCTTTATCGGCTCGGTTTGACGTTTGCCCCAGTACTGCGAGATGATAACGCCCATTCCGGACGCGGTGCCCGTGACGACCATCTGCAGAAGAAACTGCACCTGATTCGCTATCGCAACGCCGCTGAGCGCCGTCTCGCTGTAAGCTCCGAGCATGATATTATCCGCGAGATTGACACCGTAGACGATAAGATTTTGGAGCGCTATCGTCATGGTCATCGTGAAGAAGTCGCGGTAAAATTTCTTGTCGCGTACCAACATTTTCATCCCCCCAAAAGACACATACCGCCGTATTATAGCACTTACCGCACGGTTTGACAACACCCGACGGATATGCTATAATCTTGTCGAAACCTATATGGGAGATGTTGAAATGAAAAAGCTCAGAAATATATTCTGCGCGGCTCTTGCGCTGCTGCTCGCAATGTCCTGCGCGGCGTGCTCGAAGAGTGCCGATAACGAGACTACCTCAGGCGCGGAATCGGACACGCAGGTCACTGTTATATCCGCCGACGGCACAACGGCAAAGACCGTTATTTCAAACGACGGCGGCACGATCGCACAAAACGGCGAGACGAAAAATCAACCCGCGGCGGGCGGAGACAATGCTCAGGAGCCGGAAAGCCCGGATGGCGGCTCGGGTCAGCGCGAAACCGTGCGCGTCACGATAACCGAGGGCATGACTCTGACGCAGATATTCAAAAAGCTCGAGGCAAACGGCGTGTGCTCTTTTAACGATTTGATGAAGACCGCCGAGAGCTACGACTACAGCTACTATCCGCTTATAGCCGCAAGACCGTCGAACACAAGGGCGTTCAAGCTCGAAGGATATCTCTTCCCGAACACCTACGACTTCTACAAAAACGAAAAGCCGCAGGATGCGATAGGGCGTTTCCTGCGCATTAGCGAAAAATACATAACCTCTGCCGACAGGGCAAAGGCAAAATCCATGGGCTATTCGATGGATCAGGTGCTGACGTCGCGTCGATAATCGAAAAAGAGGGCGCGAACCCCAACGAAGTCAGAAAGATAGCCGCCGTTATATACAATCGCCTCAAGGCGGGTATGCAGCTGCAGATGGATTCGGGCATCTACTATATCGAACGCAGCGTCAAACCCTATATCTCCGGCGACGTCAACCGCTACAACAGCCTGTATAATATGTACAAATGCAAGGGTCTGCCCGCAGGTCCGATATGCAACCCCGGCGCGCGGACGATAAATGCGGCACTCGATCCGGCGGATGTATCTTATCTCTATTTTTGCCACGACTCGAGTGCAAAATACTACTATGCCGACACATATGAGGAACATCTCGAAAATCTGAAGAAAGCCGGAATTGCATCATAAGTTGCAAAAATGTCGGATAATTCACAGAAAATTTAAGTTTTGATTCTCCTTCGGGTATAAAAATGGACTTTGGGTGATATAATTGTACTAAAGTACATTTTTGTACTCGGAGGACAGTTTTTATGAAAAGAACACAGCTGAAAGACAGGCAGCTACCCGACTACACACGGGGAGAAGAGATATTCAACATGGTCACGCACATAGTCGGCGGCGGACTGGCGGTAGTCATACTCGTCGCCTGCGTGACGGTCGCGGCGCTCCACGGGAGCATATCGGGAGTCATAACCTCGATAGTCTACGGGCTGTCGATGATAATGCTCTACACCATGTCGAGCGTCTATCACGGCGTGCCGCGCGGCTACGCGAAGAAAGTCCTGCAGGTCATCGACCACTGTACGGTATATTTTCTGATAGTCGGAACATACACGCCGATCGCGGTCTGCGGACTGACTAAAGTCAACAAAGCAGTCGGTTGGACGGTATTCGGAATCGTCTGGGCTCTCGCGGCGGTGGCGATAACGCTAACGGCGATAGACCTCAAAAAATTCCGTGTATTCTCGATGATATGCTACATGGGCATGGGCTGGTGCATAATCTTCGCCGTCGTGCCGACATATCATGCGCTGGGGCTCGGCGGATTCCTCCTGCTCGTCGCAGGCGGTCTGCTCTACACATTCGGCGCGATACTCTACGGGCTCGGGATAAAGCATCGATATATGCACTCGGTTTTCCATATATTCGTCATCCTCGGCAGCCTCGCACACTTCTTCTGCATAGTGCTCTATGTGCTGTGAGGAACAAAAGTAAACATTCGGAATGAGAAAAATCCTACCCGCAACGGGTAGGATTTCTATTTTTTATACTCCGAATATTTTCTTTATCTCGCTCATATGCGGCGCAAAATCGATGTTCTTTATCAGGTGTGCGTCCGCGCCCATATTAAAGCATGACCCCAGCTCTCTGCCGATGTTCCACATTCTGCGGCTGAACTCCGGGTCGCCGTAGATATTGCCGATATTGAGCTCCCATGCGACTTCGTGCTCCTTTGCGAGGGTCATTATATCGCCGAGCTCGTTATCGGTTATCGCTTGGCTGACGAGAGTTTTGTCTTCAAACGCGCGGACATATCCGGCGGTCAGCGGATGGGCTATGCAGTCCGGCTTGCCGCTTTTTATAAGCGAGGTGACATTTTTCAGCGCGTGCTCGGCATATGCGCGCGGCGTGATTTCCGTCGCCTGCTCCCAGAAGTCGAGATGATAGTGGTTGCAGGAATAGAGCCTGTAATCGAGCGCGTTTCTGAGCTTGTCGCCCTCGAGGGTCTTGCCGATACCGTATCCCGAAAGCTCCATTCCGTAGAGCACTCTGCACGGCTCGCCGAGCTTTTGTCCCTGCTCTCTGAGCGTTGCGAGTCTCCGCAGAGCCTCTTCATCGTCGATATCGTCGTTATAATGATCGGTCAGGGCTATTGTCCTGTAGCCTATGCGCGCCGCCTCGGCGAAGATATTTTCGACTGTCATCTCGGGCTTCGCGCAGCGCGAAAACGAGGTGTGTATATGCAGATTGTCGCGGGCGAGCTCATCAAGGTTGAAGCACGGGGCATGAATATACATATCAGCCCTCCGCGGCGGTCTGAGCCTCGGACTCTGCCGGAGCTTCGGTCTGCACCTCACCCTGAGTCTCTGCGGGAAGGGTCGTATCCGCCTCGGTGGTCTTGGGTGCCGTTGTTGCGGCGGTCTCGGGCGCGTCGGTGTTCTGAATCGCGCTGATGAAATATCCGTCGCCGCTGACACGCAGGGTCACCTTGAGATATTTGCTCGGCGCGGGCTCAACATAGTTGCCCTTTGCGTCCTGCTCCCAGCCGTCGCCGCTGATACAGCCGACGGTGAGGATTATCGAATCGCCCTTCTTCTGCTGAGATATGACTCGCGGAATGAACGTCGGCATAACGCCGGTAAGCGGGACGATATAAGCCTGCTTCGCCTCGTCATAGGTGAACGTATAGGTTCCGCCGTCAACGGTGCAGTGGACGGGTTTGACATCCGTGCCGAAGAGCTTCGCGAACTGCCTTTCAACATCCTTCTGCGGGACTATGACGCCGGAGACATCGCCCTCGGCGTACTCATACTGGTCTATATCGATATCGCTCTTCATCAGCGACCATATAGATGCATCTATCAGCTGGCTCATCTGCGCGCCGCTGACATCGTCAAACGGATCTGGATCGTTCATTATGACGGGCGACAGGAACTGCTCGTATTTCTCGAACTTGTCGCTGTTGTCCGTAAGGCTCCCGATTCCGCGCACGGCGAAGATTATCACCGTGACAAGACCGATAACGGCGAGGACAACTATCACTATGCCCAGCGGGAACGCCCATTTTTTCTTTTCCTGTGCCGATGTGTTAGTGCTCATGGAATTTCCTCCTTCAGCGTATCTGACCCGAGCCGTAGACAACATACTTTTCGCTCGTCAGATTATTCAGTCCCAGAGGTCCTCTCGCGTGGAGCTTCTGGGTGGATATGCCTATTTCCGCGCCGAAGCCGAACTCGCCGCCGTCCGTAAAGCGGGTCGATGCATTGACATAGACCGCCGCCGAATCGACTTCGTTCAAAAACTTCTGCGCATTGAGATAGTTCTCGGTGATAATGCTCTCGCTGTGACCTGTGCTGTATTTCGCGATATGCGCTATCGCCTCATCGATATTATCTACCGTTTTTATGCTGATCTTGTAATCGAGATATTCTTTTCCCCAGTCCTCTTCTGTAGCAGGCTTTGCAAAATCGAGGACGGAGCAGACTATCTCATCGCCGAAAATCTCGACATTCTTCTCTTTGAGTCTGCCCGCCACAGCGACTATCGCCTCCTCGGCGACCGCTTTATGGACAAGCACGCTCTCGCAGGCGTTGCAGACGGACGGGCGCGAAGTCTTGGCATTAAAAACAATATCCGCCGCCATGTCAATATCCGCAAACTCGTCGATATATATGTGGCAGTTGCCGGAGCCTGTCTCGATAACAGGGACAGTCGAATTCTCAACTACGCTTTTTATGAGACCCGCTCCGCCGCGCGGAATGAGCACATCGACGAGCCCGTTCATCTTCAGCTCGTTTGCGCTCTCGCGCGAGGTATCTTCTATAAGATTCACGGTATCTGCGGGAAGTCCCGCTTTTTCTACCGCCGCGCGCATGAGATGCGCCACGGCTTTGTTTGAATTTATCGCCTCTTTGCCGCCGCGCAGTATGACTGCGTTGCCCGCCTTGAGGCAGAGGGCAGCGGCATCCGAAGTGACATTCGGTCTTGCCTCATATATTATACCGATAACGCCGAGCGGCACGGTGACTTTTTCTATTCTGAGCCCGTTCGGTCTTGTCGAGCCGGAGAGGACTCTGCCGACGGGGTCGGGCATCGCCGCGACATCGTCAACGCCCTTTGCCATGCCCTCTATACGCTCTGCGGTGAGGGTCAGACGGTCTATCATCGACTCTGCCATGCCGTTTTCGCGCGCCGCCGCTATATCTGCGCGGTTTGCCTCCAATATACTCTGCACATTTTCGCGGAGGGCTGATGAAATCTCTCTGAGTGCCGCTTCGCGCTTTGCTCCGCCGGCGCGTGCGAGCTCGCGCTGAGCTTCTTTTGCGCCTTTAGCTATTGATAAAACAGTTCCTGCGCCCATTATGTGCGCTCCTTCCGTTAAGCTTTCGCCTTGAAATAAGTTCCGGTCTGTCTGCCGTCGAGCAGTCTGTAGATATCCTCGGGCTGAGCGCCGTTCATCACGACGGTGTCTATCCCCGCCTCTGTCGCTATCTGCGCGGCGTGGAGCTTCGTCTGCATGCCGCCCGTGCCGAATTTGCTGCCCGCGCCGCAGGCCAGCCGCTCGATCTCCGGCGTGAGCCTCTCGACGACGGGGATGAGCTTCGCCGCGGGATCGCTGTGCGGGTCGGCCGTGAACAGACCGTCGATGTCCGAAAACAGGATGAGGAGGTCTGCCCGGATCGTCCGGGCGACGATGGCGGCCAGCGTGTCGTTGTCGCCGATGCCCAGCTCCTGCGTGGCGACGGTGTCGTTTTCGTTGATGATGGGCAGCGTGCGCAGCTGCAGCAGCCGCGCAAGCGTGTTGTGGAAGTTTTTCGCGCGCTCCGGCGTCTCGATGTCGTCCGCTGTGATGAGCAGCTGCGCCACGACGTGGTGGTACTGCGAGTAGAGCTTATCATAAATGTACATCAGCTCGCACTGGCCGACGGCCGCAGCCGCCTGCTTGCCGGGAATATCCTTCGGCCGCTCGGCCAGCGACAGCTTGCCGACACCCATGGCGACGGCACCGGACGATACCAGCACCAGCTCATGTCCTGCATTTTTGAGATCGCTGCAGACCTTGCACAGCTCCTCCACCCGGCGGATGTTCAGCTGTCCCGTGGCATAGGCCAGGGTGGATGTGCCGATTTTCACAACAATGCTCATTGGTCTGTCCCCCTTCTGTTTTCCTGATTATACCAGCTTTTTCCCTC
>OMCT01002311.1_pt1 | contig 9824 bp, 6 predicted proteins | sample 1674301 | NCBI WGS metagenome assembly OMCT01 (sample SAMEA103958158, study PRJEB25191) | human gut metagenome
ATTCCCAACTTCGACAAGCTGATCGCCACCATCCGCAGCCGGGAAATCTCGGCATGATAGAATGTGGTTTCTGTGGTGGCACCCTGACAAGGAGGAGTTGGCATAGCAGTTCACAATATAATAAAGCAATCTGGCAATGTGTCGTTTCCACCAAAAAAGGAAAAAAGTTCTGCCCGGAGAGCAAGGGTGTTGACGAAAGAACGATTGAACGGGCTTTTGTAGAATCCTATCGCCTCTTGTGCCAGAACAACAAGGATGTTCTGGACGAGTTTATGAAACGGACGGAAGAAGCCCTTTCCGAAAGCAACGCGGGCAAGCGTCTTGCAAAAGCTGAAAAGGACATTCACGCTCTGGAAGTCAAGAAAAACAAGCTGGTTGATATGCGTCTTGAAGATACCATTGACAAGGAGACCTACGACCGAAAGTATTTAGACCTGTCCAGCCAGATTGAGCAGTTGCAGAAAGAGTGTGAAAGCCTGCAAGATGCAGCCGAAACCGAAACTACCATGCGCAAGCGTGTCGCCATGTTCCGACAGACACTTGAACAGAATGAGGTTCTGGACACCTTTGACCGACATATTTTTGAAAGTATAGTTGAAAAAGTAATCGTGGGCGGTTATGATAGTGATAGGAACAAAGACCCCTACATGATTGTCTTTGTCTACAAGACCGGGTTCAAGAACAGCGTGGACGGCAAGAATTTCAAGCCGCTTCGCAAGAATAGCAAGGAGAACCACTCCCCTGCTGTTTTGTGTTCCCATGCTTCTAACGAGGCTGAATCCATGTGTTCCGATTCTAGCGACGACACATGTGGAAGTTGTGAGTTGTTATACCAAAACGATGTAACAAACGCAACCCTCAAGCCATGTGGAAGCGGTCCTCCTTTTGACCAACCTCAATGTCGAGCGACACATCGAAGTGGACGTTAACATGGATGAACTGAATGTGACTGCTGCGGAGAGCAAGGCGACTTACAACGAGATTCGGGATTATGTATGGGAGCATCCATCAGCTCAAGGTGTCCAATCTCTATATCGCACAGGTGAAGCAGAAACACGGCATTATTGAGCGAGAGAATTACCATAAAGCGAAAAACGAAAATGCGAAGCAGCCCAAGTGTCCGAAGGAAAAAGAGGATGCGATTGTGGAGGCATTGAAGTGTTTTAAGATGATATAAGCAGGAATCCTACGATTTACAAACACTTGACCGCTTTGCAAATCGTGGGATTTTTATTACACAAAATAATTTCGTTGAAAGCATTGACAACATACAACAAACCAAGTACTATTTAAGATAGAATTTATCGTTTGGAGGCGATATTATGGATTTTATACGCAAACAAAAAGAAAAACTTCCGGTGTTAGCTATCTGTTATGACTTTGATAAAACCTTGTCGCCCGACGATATGCAAGCTCAGGGATACATTCAGTCTGTCGGCTATGATGTCAAAACATTTTGGGACAAATCCAATAAGATGGCCCAAGATAATGACATGGATACAAATCTGGCCTATATGTATACTATGATGACAGAGGCGGAAGGGAATTTACCTTTCACAAAAAAGACTCTCGCTGCATATGGCGCAAAAGTAAAATTCTTTAACGGTGTAGAAACGTGGTTTGAACGCATCCGAGCTTATGGAAAAGTACATGGTGTCATTGTAGAGCACTATATCATTTCCTCTGGACTAAAGGAAATGATAGAAGGAACCCCCATGGCAAAAAATGGCGCGTTCGAAAAAATATACGCAAGCTCGTTTTATTACAACGAACGTGGTGTTGCCAAATGGCCTGCACAAGTCATCAATTACACAAGCAAAACTCAGTTCCTGTTCCGCATTGAAAAAGGAACATTGGACATCAACGATCCAGCAGTAAATGATTATTTTCCACCAGAGCAAATGCGCGTTCCCTTCCGCAATATTGTTTATATTGGGGATAGCGATACAGACATTCCCTGCATGAAACTTGTGAATTCGTCTGGCGGACATTCTATTGGAGTTTATAATCCCTCTACGATGGACAAGCAGAAAGTCTTTAAGATGATTCAAGATAATCGCATCAAGCACTTTGCTCCGGCTGACTACTCGGAGGGTAGTGAACTTGATCAGCTGGTGAAAGCGATTATTGATAAAACTGCTACCTATGAGAAGCTAGAATCCAACTATTTTGACAATCTTGCAGAAGCCCGGGGAAAATAAGAAGTAAAAATCAAACTGTTTATAAGAACAGCCGCACAGCGACCACCTCTCACGGTCTCGCTGTGCGGCTGTTCTTGTTTCGTTTTCACCACAAATATTCTTCGTAGTTGTGTATTTCGTCCTGTTCGTTTCGTCCTGTTCGGCGTGGGTCAACTTCTGCTGTTCCTTGCGGTGTTCATCGGAGGGGTCGTAAGATGATTTGATAAAGATGTCCGTCTGGTTTTCAGGCGGGCATTTTCTTTTGCCGGAATATGGTGTTTCCACTTTTATCGTGGTACAATAGATGCAAGAATCATTTTTCAGGAAAAACACCCTGCCATCCAATTTATAGGACACCCATTGTTGTAAAATCAGGATGTCCACCTATCACAAAAAACAAGGAGCAACGTATGCCAAACGATAAGATCACCGCCGTAGGTGCCAACATTGCCGAAAAAGCCGCCATGATCTGGAACGTAGCCGATATGCTGCGCGGGCCGTTCAAGCCCCACGAGTACGGTCTGGTCATTCTGCCCATGACCGTGGTGAAGCGGTTCCACGACTGCCTGCTGCCCACCCATCAGGCAGTGCTGGACACCTACGAAAAGGTGAAAAAGCTACAGGTCATCGACGGCTTTTTGCAGAAAGCCTCCGGTTACCAGTTTTACAACACCAGCCGGTTCACCTTCGAGACCCTGCTGGCAGACCCGGACAACATTGAGTCCAACTTCCGGGATTACCTGTCCGGCTTTTCTGCCAACGCACAGGACGTGCTGGCAAAGTTCGACTTTGACAACATCATCAAGCGGATGGTGGAGAGCAACACCCTCTACCTCGTTATCAAGGAGTTCGGCTCCGAGAAGGGCTATCTTGGCCCGGACAAGATCAGCGCCGTGGACTGCGGCTACATCTTCGAGGATCTGGTGCGGCGGTTCTCCGAGAGCTTTGGCGAGGAAGCCGGAGCCCACTTCACCAGCCGGGACATCATCTATCTGATGACCGACCTGCTGCTGTCTGAAGCCGACCTGGACACCAGCAGCATGACCGTTTACGATATGGCCATGGGCACCAGCCAAATGCTGAGCTGCATGGAGGAGCGCATCCACGAGCTGAACAGCGACATTGAGGTGACCTGCTTCGGGCAGGAGTTCAACCCCTCCACCTTTGCCATCGCCAAGGCGGACATGATGATCCGGGGCGGCGACCCTAACAATATGCGGTTCGGTGATACTTTGTCGGAGGATCAGTTCCCCGGGTTCACCTTCCAGTACATCATCTCCAACCCGCCCTTCGGCATTGACTGGAAGCGGGAGCAGAAGGCAGTGGAAGCCGAAGCCGCCCGGGGCGAGATGGGGCGTTTTGCGCCCGGTCTGCCCAAGATCAGCGATGGTCAGCAGCTTTTTGTGCTGAACGGCCTTGCCAAGCTGGCAAACAAGGGCAAGATGGCCATTATCCAGAACGGCTCTCCCCTGTTCAGCGGCGATGCCGGCAGCGGGCCCAGCAACATCCGGCAGTATATTCTGGAAAACGACTGGCTGGACTGCATCATCCAGCTTTCCACCGATATGTTCATGAACACCGGCATCTCCACCTACATCTGGGTGCTCAGCAAGGATAAGCCCGCCCACCGTGCGGGCAAGGTGCAGCTTATTGACGCCAGCCACTGCTTTGAGCCACGCCGCAAGAGCATCGGCACCAAGCGCAACGACATCACCGATGCCTGCCGGGAACTGATCGTCACCGCCTACGGCGAGTTTGCCAACGGCAAGGTGTACGGCGACAAAAACGGCATCTACTGCGAGAGCAAGGTGTTCGAGAGCGTGGAGTTCGGCTACAACAAAATCGTGGTGGAGCGCCCCCAGCGGGACGAGGCAGGCAACGTTATCCTGAAGCGCGGCAAGCCTGTGCCGGACACCAGCCTGCGTGACACTGAAAACGTGCCGCTGGTGCAGGATATTGACGCCTACTTTACCCGCGAAGTTCTGCCCTATGCGCCCGATGCCTGGATCGACCACAGCAAGACCAAGGTGGGCTACGAGATCCCCATGACCCGCTATTTCTACGAGTATCAGGCACCGGAAGCCGTGGAGGATATCGTGGCGCGCATCACCGCACTGGAACAGGATATCTCCGCCGGGCTGGCAGAACTGTTCCATAAGGAGGGCTGACCATGGCACGGAAAATGAAAGACAGCGGTATTGAATGGATCGGGGAGATTCCAGAGGGGTGGGAAGTTGTTCCAGTTCGCTCTTGTTTTGATGAAGTCAGAACAAAGAATACCGATGGTCAAGAGCAAAACGCCTTGCAGTTCAAATCCGGCAATATTATTAGTAAAGCCAATTTCAATACGAACATAGATGATTACGTCGCAGATACCATTACCAATTATACTGTCGTCTTGCCAGACACTGTTATGATTAACGGTTTGAACCTCAACTATGACTTCAAGTCTCTGCGTGTTGCTTTGGTCAAGGAGAAGGGCGTAATAACTTCCGCCTATCTTGCAATTTTTCCAGATAGAGAAAAGATTTTCCCTCAGTATGCAACCTACCTTTTCAAGGGTTATGAAACCAAGATGGCTTTTCATAACATGGGTGCTGGTATCCGCAAAACATTAGGCTACAAAGAGTTCAAAAATCAGCCGCTGTTATTGCCCAGCAAAGAAGAACAGAATAAAATCTCTGCATATTTGGATTCTAAATGTTCCCATATTGACATCATGCTTTCCAAAATTTGTTCCAGCATTGAGAAATACAAAAAGCTCAAGCAGGCAATTATTACGCAGGCTGTTACCAAAGGTGTGCGTGGTAAGCGGGAGATGAAGGATAGCGGAGTTGAGTGGATTTCTGAAATTCCTGCAAACTGGACAGTAAAACGCGGAAAACAATTATTTTCTGAAACGAATGAGCGTTCTGAAACCGGAAGTGAAGAGTTGCTTACCGTATCTCATATCACAGGTGTTACTCCAAGAAGTCAAAAGAATGTTAATATGTTCAAGTCCGAATCTCTTGTCGGTTATAAAATTTGTCACAATGGTGACCTAGCCGCCAATACCATGTGGATGTGGCAGGGAGCTATCGGTGTTTCTAAATTTCATGGTGTAATCAGCCCCTCTTACAATACATATCGTCAGAAAACAAATGATTACTACTTTGATTATTTAGATTTTCTACTTCGTATTCGTCCTCTTATTGATGCCTACACAATTCATTCAGCTGGAATCACTCTTTCAAGATTGCGGTTATATCCAGATTCTTTTTTATCCCTCTATTTTATTGTTCCTCCAATTACCGAACAAAAAGAAATTGCCGACTACCTTGACGCCAAGTGCACCGAGATTGACGGGTTGATTGGAAAGAAAGAGCAGCTGGTAAAAGAACTGGAAAGCTATAAGAAAAGTTTGATTTATGAGGTTGTAACAGGGAAAAGGGAGGTGTAAAATATGAGTGTAACGCATTATACCGCAAACTCATTATCAGAATTTGTCGAACAAATCTGTAACCTAAATAATCAGCTCGTCAAAAATGGAACTAACCTTAATGAAATTCCACTCTTTCGAGGTCAAGCAAGTATTGACTATGAACTCATACCGTCTCTTGGCCGAAGTCTGCACCATTCGGATCCACAAACCTCTCAAAAAAGTTTGTTTAATGAAGAGCGAAATTTAATTGAGCTGGCAAAATATCGACTTCCTGATCTTTTCCGAAGTGATATGCAGCCGCTCGAGTTGTTAGCACTTTTACAACACTATGGCATCCCAACAAGGTTACTCGATATAACCGAGAATGCACTAGTTGCTCTTTATTTTGCTTGTTGTTCAGAGCCCGATAAAGACGGTGAAGTATTTGTCTTTAAATATAATGAACTTGATGTCACTATTTATCCTCTTGCAAATGCTATTGCCGATAGTTATCGCTTTGCACATACTGCTTGTACCGTACGTCATTTTTTCTCAATGATAAACGAACAGCCCTATTTTACCGAAGAGCATGGTGTAAGCCATGGGTCAGGCAGTCTCGGTGGTTACTGGATTGCTCAAGCTTGCTATAACAGCGTTCTTTGTGTCCATGCTCCAATTCGCAGTGAACGTCAAAGAGCGCAAAAGGGGCGTTACATTCTTTTTCCGAATAAAATAACCCTCCCTGATAAAAACAATCCCAGTAATCAGTCTGAACCTATGATGTTACCGATGCTTGAGCCCATAGATAAAGAAAGTGACAGCGTTATTTTGGCACGCATTCGCATTCCTTATCATATAAAAGATGCTATTCTTAAAAATCTGACTTTACTAGGAATCGACAAAGAATCTCTATTTTTTGATGATATTGGTGCGGTTTGCTCTGGAATCAAGAATACTTTTCTCCAGAAAATCAATCAAATCTAAGGAGGTCTAACCATGCCCCTCAACACCACCGAAAAGCAGTTTGAATCGGACATTGCGGCGGCGCTTCTCTCCCCTGCCGGGGGCTACACCCGCAATGGGGATTGCTACGACCCCAAGCTGGGGCTGTTTGTGGATACCCTGATCCGCTTTGTGCAAAAGACCCAGCCCAACGAGTGGGCATTTTTTGAAAAGCAGAACCCGGTAAACCCGGTGCGGAAATTCTGCATGGCCTTTAACAATGCCTGCGATGCGGAGGGGCTGCTTTCGGTGCTGCGGTATGGGTTCAAGCACCGTGGACGGCGGTTCCGGGTGTGCTATTTTCAGCCGGAGTCCGCGCTGAACCAGAAGGACGCCCAGCGCTACGCCCAGAACGAGATCACCTGCAACCGGCAGTGGTTCTACTCCGACACCACCCACAACTCGGTGGACATGGTGCTGGCGGTAAACGGCATCCCGGTGTTCGCCTTTGAGCTGAAGAACCAGTTCACCGGGCAGACCGTGGAGAACGCCAAGCAACAGTGGATGCACGACCGGGACCCCCGGGAGGTGTGTTTCCAGTTCAACAAGCGCATTCTGGGCTACTTTTGCGTAGACCTGACCGAGGTGTGGATGGCCACCCGGCTGGCGGGCAAGGACACCCGCTTTCTGCCCTTCAATCAGGGCTCCAACGGTGCCGGGCGGGACGGCGGTGCAGGCAACCCACCCAACCCCAGCGGCTACCTTACCGCCTACCTCTGGGAAGAAGTGTTCCAGAAGGACAGCATGATGGACATCCTGCAAAAGTTCATGAGTCTACAGGACGGCAAGACCCTGATCTTTCCCCGGTATCATCAGCTGGACGTGGTGCGCAAGCTGGTGGCAGATGTGCGGCAGAAGGGTGCCGGGCAGCACTATCTCATCCAGCACAGCGCCGGGTCGGGCAAGTCCAACTCCATTGCTTGGACGGCGTACCGGCTGGCTTCCCTGTTCAACACCGAGAACAAGCCGGTGTTTGCCAGCGTCATCGTAGTTACTGACCGCACCGTGCTGGACGCGCAGCTGCAGGAGACCATCTCCGGCTTCGACCATACGCTGGGTGCGGTGGAGGCCATCGGCGAGGACAAAAACTCCGGCGACCTGCGGGATGCCATCAACAACGGCGCACGCATCATCATCACCACGCTGCAAAAGTTCCCGGTCATCTACACCGAGGTGAACAAGACCGCCGGGAAAAACTATGCTGTCATCATCGACGAAGCGCACTCCTCCCAGACCGGCACCTCTGCCCTGAAGCTGAAAGCCGCCCTTGCCGACACCGAGGACGCGCTGCGGGAATATGCCGAGCTGGAGGGCAAAGCGGAGGACGAGATCGACCCGGAGGATGCACTGGTGAAGGAGTTGACCTCCCACGGGCGGCACAAGAACCTGTCCTTCTTTGCCTTTACCGCCACCCCAAAAGCCGCCACGCTGGAACTGTTCGGCACCGAGTACCCGGACGGCAGCCACCACCCTTTCCACATTTACAGTATGCGGCAGGCTATTGAGGAAGGGTTCATTCTGGATGTGCTGCAAAACTACATGACCTATTCCACCTGCTTCAAGATCGCCAAGACCATCCCGGACAACCCTGACCTGCCCGCCAGCCGGGCGGCAAAGCTCATCCGCAAGTATGAAGAGCTGCACCCCTACAACATCAGCCAGAAGGCAAAGATCATTGTAGAGACCTTCCGGGAGACCACCAGCCACAAGATCGGCGGGCGGGGCAAGATGATGGTGGTCACCTCCTCCCGGCTGGCGGCGGTGCGGTACTTCCACGAGGTCAAGCGCTACATTGCGGAGCAGGGTTATGACGATGTTCAGATCTTAGCGGCGTTTTCCGGTGCCGTACCGGACGGCGGCGTGGAGTACACGGAGCAGTCCCTGAACGTCCGCGCCGACGGCAGCCACATTGCAGAGAGCCAGACCAAAAAGGAGTTCCACAACAACTTCAATGTGCTCATCGTGGCAGAAAAATACCAGACCGGTTTTGACGAACCGCTGCTCCACACCATGATCGTGGACAAAAAGTTGAAGGGCGTCAAGGCGGTGCAGACCCTCTCCCGCCTGAACCGTACCTATCCCGGTAAAATCGACACCTTTGTGCTGGATTTTGTGAACAAGGCAGAGGACATCCGGGAGGCCTTCCAGCCGTTTTATCAGGAAACCTTTCTGGAGCAGGAGGTCAACACCGACCTCATTTACAAGACCCAGAAGGAGCTGCGGAGCTTTGCCGTTTATTCCGATGCAGACGTGGAAGCCTTTGCCAAGGAGTATTTCCGCAGCACCAAGCAGGATAAAAACGCCGTGGGCCGCATGAGCAGCGTCTTGAAGCCGGTGGCAGACCGCTACAACCAGAAAACGCAGGCCGAGCGGTACCAGTTCCGCCGTCTGCTGCGCAGCCTTGTCAAGTGGTACGGCTACGTTTCACAGGTGGCGCGGATGTTCGATGAAGAGCTGCACAAGGAGAACGTATTCTGCGCTTACCTGCTCAAGCTGCTGCCGCCGGACGAGGTCTCTCCGCTGGACTTGGAGGGCAAATTGCAGCTGGAGTATTACAAGCTGCAAAAGACCTTTGCCGGTGCCATCGAACTGGAACACGCCAAGGGCGTCTACGAGCCGGTCACCCAGAAGGGTGCTCTGGGGCACGACCCCAAGGAGCCGCTGGACGAGATCATTTTGAAGATCAATGAGAAGTTCAAGGGCGAGTTTACCAATGCCGACCGGGTGCTGCTTACTGCCCTGCATGACCGTCTGCTGGCCGACCCGAAACTGGCAAAGCTGGCGCGCAGCTCCGACCCGCAGATCTTTACCGAGAGCATCTTCCCCAAAGCCTTTGACACCGCCGCACAGGACAGCTATCTTGAAGCGCAGGACACCTTCTCTTCCCTGTTTGAGGATACCAGCAAGTACAAGGCTATTATGTCAGCTCTGGCAGAGTGGCTGTATGGGGAATTCCGCAAGAAGTAAAACAGTTTTCCCTTTTTATTTGCTTAAAACAGCCTGCATCCACCGGATGCAGTTCAGGGGTTTGGGTGTTCCCCAACAAGCGTTTTGCAACGCAAATGGTGTTTGTATAGACAGACACATTGCTTGCAGATGCAGACGTTGTATATACGTCTGCCCTGCTTGCGAGCGCTATGAAGCCTCTCAACGCGACTTCCAAATTTGAAAATTATTTTGCAATCAGGACCGTCCGTTTTCAAGTTCAACTTGAAGCGGGCGGTTATTTTTCTGCACAAAAA